>ENA-ORCU01000290-ORCU01000290.1-marine-metagenome-genome-assembly--contig:-NODE-290-length-20306-cov-2.690692_pt1 | contig 20306 bp, 9 predicted proteins | sample MGYA00248631_ERZ508512 | MGnify/ENA primary metagenome ERZ508512 (study PRJEB26183, sample SAMN06268844) | marine metagenome | isolation source: Tt an P1 anaerobic enrichment on pine from sediment taken...
ATCGTCACCGCAATTGCCGGAAAGGATAAAGTTGCCCAGGTAGAAGCATTGGGAGCAGATCGTGTTCTCACCCGTGAGGACGACGTGGTCGAAAAACTTGGGGAGAAATCCGTCGATGTCGTGGTTGACAATGTGGCCGGCCCCGCCTTTGGCGGCATGCTGGAGGTGATGACCACCAACGTGATCGTGCTGCCGTATACCATCGGCCGGATGACGTTCCACCGGCAGGTCGAGCGGGACCGGGAATACTATTGCCTGACCCGGCGTACCGGCGCCGGGGAAAAAACCCACACCTACGATCTGTCCCTGGTGGACCCGGACGGCAACCTGTACCTTTCCATCGAGCGCTTCGAGATGGTGAAGGTGGACAAACTGGCGCCGGAGGAGCGGATTCTGGATCGGATCCAGCGTCCCTCCTATCAGTTGGCGTCCTAACGGTTCTCAAATTCGGGAACTGTATGATCCGGAAATATCCGGCCGGCAATCCGCTTGCGGAGCACCGGCCGGTGTTTCGCTCCTCAACACCCCACCCCCTGGGGCGAGGGATGGTTATCCCTCGCCCCATCTCTTATCCGGATGGTCAATGCTCAGTTGACGCCGGGAAAGGGGCGGCGCCGGTGCAACGCCTTTGCCGGATTTTTTTCCGCGTCGTTTATAGTCTTGATTTTGTGATATTTTTTATTTAGCCTGACGGCCATGGTGTTCAGGTGGCCTGAGCCGGGATGGATCAACTGACAAGCGGATCAACCATTCCATTCGCGGTCATACCCTGAACGCAGGCCGACGATGTAAACGATGCATAATGATCCGCTTATAGTTCCTTATGTGATTCACGGGAAAGCCTGCCAGTGACCAGGGAAAGGGAATGTTTATCTGCTTGAACCGTGTTTCTAAGCTATTGATGATTAACCGATACCAAATCAAGAGATTAAGATGTCCGCATTTGCGCAATTCCGGGAAAACGAGCGGGAACGGCGACGTGATCACATCGTCGCTTCCGCGATTGAACTGTTCAGGAAAAAATCCTTTCATACCATCGGCATGCGGGAGATTGCCAAGGAGGCGGGAATCTCCCCGGCTTCGATTTACCGGTATTTTCCGAGCCAGGATGATTTGTATGCCGAAATCCTTCTGCTGAGACTGCCCGGTCTGGAACAGGAGCTGCAAAAATATTCAAAGGGCGACAGTCTGCTGACAAAAAAAATAGCGGAAATCACCATTGGCTATTTCCTTACCCATGACGCCGAATTTCAAATTCTCTGTCAGTTTATGCTGCGCAAGGATCTTTCCGAAGGCGCGAAGGCAAAATTCGATGCATTGGAGAAATATTACATCCGATTGTTAAAGAAGATGACGCCCGACTCGGAGCGTGCGGATGGCAGCCGGTTGCTTTATCCGACCATTTTGGCTTCCCTGATCGGGATCGCAATGGTTATCAACAACCAGCCCGACCTGTCCAGGGAGGAAATCCGACAATTGATCCATATCCCGATTCAGCTCATCGTCGATGGGATTCAGTAGCGCATTTTTAAAATCTGCGGTTCAACGGTGCTGATACGGCCAGTGTCAAGCGGATTGTAAATGAAGATAAACACCGGGTTGCAGAATCTTTTGAACAGCGTCAACAGCGGAGGGAGGATCCACTCGATGCAGACGACGGTGACGGCGAACCCGGACCGGATCTACAGTCTGGAGAGCGTATCGGATGATATTCAACTCTGTTTTGTTTTCCTGCCCGAGCTGTTGAAGCGGTACCTGCCGGATGTCGCACCGGCGGACTTCAGGAAGCGTACGCGCGTCCGGTTTGATGAAGAGATATCGCTCAGCAAGTTTTTCAGCGCCGAGGAAATCCGGACCGTCAATCGCTTCAAGGTGATCAAAAAACAACTTGAATGGCTGGGCGGCCGCCTGGCCGTGAAGCATCTTGCCGGTCGGCAGTTTCAAAAGGCGGCCGCTGAGATAACCGTCGCCTATCACGAAAAAGGCGCTCCCTACCTTCGGGATTTTCCCGAATTTCCTATCTCTATTTCGCATTCCAAAGACCTGGCTGTGGCGGCCCTGCGCCGAAACAGAGGGGGGCCCATCGGCCTGGACGTTGAACGGATCGGCGACGCGCTGTCGGAGAATTTCCGCCGCATCGCTTTTTCCGATGCCGAGCGGCAGGCGCTTGTCGATGCACCGGTGGAACAGGTTTACTTAAGCTGGACGGTCAAGGAAGCGTTTCTTAAGTACATCGGAATGGGCTTTCATGAAAATCTGAAGACGGTTGAATTTCTCCGCAACCGGATCCATCACAAGGGTCGCCCGGTATCCGATGTGAATCGCATATCGCGAATTATCGATGATTATGCGCTGACACTGGTTTACCGCTGAGGCGATTCTTCGTATCAATCTGCTGGTGCATTCGCTAGTTAGTGAATAAGCGCTAAAGCGCTTACTACGAACCTTATGGGGATTCGGGTGATGTGGTTTCACCGTCTCTTTTAGGGGCACAGCACGCTGTGCCCCTGCCGGGTTGAATCGTCCGATTCCGATTCCGATCCCGATCCCGATCCCGATTACGAGAACGCACCACGAATAACAAACGAAGCACCAAGAACCACGAACGAGGAACAAAGAACCAGGCACGAGTAAAAAATCGTGCTCGTGCTCAGCGAAGCGGTGCTCGTAATCGTAATCGAAACCTGATTCCAGCACAGGCAGACTTGCGAGTCCTTTCGGCACATGACCGGTCATCAGCGATTTGAAACCGGAATTTGTTGTATCGGATCAATTGCGTGTCATATCGGCCCTGAAAGGGCCGCACATACCAGCCCCGGGCACCGCCCGGGGGATTCCGGCCCTCACTCAATTTTTTCAAGCCCTGAAAGGGCGCTACAATAAGGCGTATCGGGCCTGCATTGTGTCTTAAATTCTTGCTGCCTGCCATGAGGAACACGCTGAAAGGCGCCGGCTTTGGCTCCGGGACCAATGGTTGCCCATCTCACTCCCTTCCCATTTTTGTCTCGCCCCTGCCCACGTCCCGTGGCTTTTCGATCCCGATTCCGATTTCGATTTCGATTGGGAACAGGCGATCATGTGGCGGCGCAGTATGTAGTGTCCAGTCGTCAACCTGCCATTCAAAAGGATCGTCTGCTTTACAAATTTCCCGTTTATTGTTAGTCATGTTAAGCATTGATTACTTACAGTAATGGCAGGCATTTCCTGCGATGTGAGCGCTTAATCTCCATCAAATAAATTGCATGTAACCTGATACTGAAACTGCGGTGTTTGACCGATCTTTTGGACGGATTTGATAACTGGATATTTTGCCACTGAAAAGGAGCTGCCGATGAGGAGAGTCGTTGCGCTGATTGTCACGTTGCTGTTTGTCTGCCCGGTCGTATCTCTGGCGCAGAATCCATTTGATGTAAACGGCGATGATCGTGTCGGCCTGGAGGAAGCCATCTATGCCCTTCAGGTAACCGCCGGGATGAAAGTCATTCCCGAAACCGAAAAAATCGATATCCAGCTGGCGACGGTTGAGGCCATCAAGGTCGCCGTAACAAACGGACTGGAGGCCGAATCGCTGGCCCGGATCGTCCGGGTTCTGGAAAGTCTCGGTCTGGCCACCGCCCAGAATCCGGCGGCTGCGCTCGGTGCGCTGCCGCTGGAGAGCCCGTCGGCAGACGATATCTTCAATAGTCTGAACCGGGGATTTGAGTGGACCTGCGGCACAATTTACGTGGAGAGCGTAGAAAATCGAACGCTTCGCTTTGAATTCGACCCCGCCTCCCCCTGCGGCATCGACGGTACGGTCTACCTGTCGGTGCTCAACCTGGAAACCGGTATCGCCTACCAGATTCAGTATGTAAATGTTATGGTGGGTGACTGCACCATCAACGGTACGGCTGTAGCATCGCTTGTCTTTGACGGCGGTCTGGTAACCTACACCCACTCGTCAACGGATTTGTCGGTTTGCGGTACGGCATTTGACGGAACGGTGGTTTTGACCGTGGATACGGCGACCGGCGAAATCGAATCGGTCACCGTCCAAAACACGGTTACCACCACCCGGGACGGCAAGACCATCACCGTTGTGTCCGATGTCACCTACTCGCCGGCCCAGGGGGGCAGCGGCGAGAGCACGGTCACGGTCGACGATCGGGAAATTGCCTTTACCTTTGAAGATGTGGTGATCGATCCGGCATGCGGCATTCCCACCGGCGGGACCATGACGGTGAACGGAACCCCGGTGGATTTTACCGGCACCACCTGCGACAACCCCGTGGTGACGGTGTATGTGCGGGGAATCCCCGTTGAGATGAGTCTGGCGGACGCCATCGACCTTCTGATTTTTCAGGATACGGCCAATATCCTGGTTGACGAGCTGGCCGGCGCCCAGGAGGGCATCGAACAGCTCACCCATGTGGTGGGCAAACTCGGGTTGAACGATGCCGAGAGCGGCGGCAGCTCAGCTACAGCGGTTCGAACCGCCTCGGCCACGGCTGCCGACGTGTTCACGGTTCTTTCCAGCGGGGTAACCTTTGCCTGCGGCACGGTGTCGGTGAAAAGCGCCCTGGACCGCACCGTTCAGTTTGATTTCGACCCGGCCAGTGACTGCGGCATTGCCGGCACGGTGCTGGTTACCGTGAACCGGGTCGACGGCGGCATTGTCTACACCATCGAGTACCAGAATGTCGTCTCCGGCGACTGCACGATCAACGGCACCACCACCTCCAGCCTGGCCGTTGATGAGGGAATGATCATTTACACGCACACTTCCGACGATCTGTGGGTGTGCGGCACCGCCTTCAACGGCACCCTTTCTGTGACGATCGATTCGGCTACCGGCGAGCCGGTTCTGGTGGGCGTTGACAATCAGGTGACCACCACCCGGGACGGCAAGCCGGCTGCGGTGGATGCGGATTTGACCTGGACGCCCGACGGCGGCATCAACGGCACGCTTCTTCTCACGGTCGACGGCAAGATCTACGACTGCGTGCTGACCGGGATTTTTATCGATCCGGCCTGCGGCATTCCCACGGCCGGTACCATGGTCATCAACGGCATTACCCTGGATTTCTCCGAGACCACCTGCGAGAACCCGGTGGTCACGGCCACGGTGAACGGCCGCTCTGCCGAGATCGGCCTGGACGATGCCCTTGACCTGCTCAAGGCCGAGGACCCTGCCAGCATCATGATCCAGTACCTGGCCGGCAGCAATGCGGCCATCGACGGGTTCGAGGATATGGATGAGGTGCTCGATGCCATCGGGGTCGGTCAGGTCCGCCAGGCGTCGGGCACCCGCGTGACCATGACCGCCACCCCGGCCGATGCTGTCTTCGATTTTTTGAATAAGGGGCTCGAGTGGACCTGCGGGACGGTTTACGTCGAGTCTGTCGAGAACCGCACCCTGCGCTTTGAGTTCGATCCCACTACGGACTGCGGCATCGGTGGCACGGTGATCCTCTCGGTGCTCAATGTCGAGGGGGGCGTTGCCTATCAGACTGAATATATCGATGTGACCGTTAACGCCTGTCTGATCAACGGCAGTGCCGTAACCGCCATTGAGTTTACTGCCGATCAGATCAAAACCACCCACGTGTCAAGCGACCTGTCGGTATGCGGCAATACCTTCAACGGCACCGTGACCATCATCCTGGATGCCGCCACCGGCGATCTGGTATCGGTGGCTGTAGTCAATTCGGTAGCGTTTTACGCCAACGGCAGCTCCATACAGGTAGATTCGGATCTCACCATGACGCCGGATGCGGGCATCAACGGAACGGCCACATTGGTTGTGGACGGCAAAACGTACAACTGCACGTTCCAGAATATCACCTTCGATTCGACCTGCGGCATTCCCAACGGCGGAATCATGATCATCAACGGCATCACCCTGGATTTCTTCGGCACCACCTGCGATAACCCGGTCGTTATCGTGACGGTGCGCAATGTCTCGGTTGAGATGGCCCTGGACGATGCCATTGAACTGCTCCAGATGGAGGATCCGGTCAACGAGATCATCACTTTGGCAAACCGGGCCGGCAGCACGGCCGATGACCTGGGGAATCTGGGCGATGTGCTCAACACACTCGGCCTGGCCGAAGCATCCGGCGCCCGCTCGGCAGCAGGTTCCACGCCCCAGGCGGACGATGACCTGACCGCGATCTTCGCTGCCTTGAGCACCCAGGATTTTGCCTGCGGAACCTACCAGGTCAGCGCCCTGGATCGGTCGGTGACATTCACCTTCGACCCGACCTCGGATTGCGGCATCGGCGGCACGGCCATTGTCCAGGTTAAGCGGGAGGAAAACGGCATTGTCTTTGCCATCCAGTACACCGACGTCACGGTGAGCGACTGCGTGATCAACGGCACGGGGACCTGTTTTATCCTCTTTGGCGAAGGCGAGGTCTCCTTTACCCATATTTCGGACAACCTCACGGTGTGCGGCAACTCGTTTGACGGTGCCACCACCATCACCGTGGATTCGACCACCGGCCAGATTAAATCGGTACGGGTGGACTCCGAGATCACCTACACGGTGGACGGCGAGACAGTAGCCGTGGACGCGGATCTTACCTATACCCCCGAGGGCGGGGTGAACGGTACGGCAACCATTGAAAAGGGCCGGAAAACCTACAACTGCACTTTTATCGACGTGGTGATCGACCCGGACTGCGGCATCCCCACCGGCGGGGTTATCACGGTGAACGGCATCCCCGTGGATTTCTCCGGCACCACCTGCGAGAACCCGGTGGTAACGGTGACCGTCCGCGGCCGGTCTGTGGAACTCTCTCTGGCGGAGGCGATGGCGTTTTTTACCGGGGCATAAACGCCCTGTAGCCGAACGCGCGGCCGAAGATTGTACCAACTCCCCGTGGCGTCATGCCACGGGGAGTTTTTTTCTTGAAGCGCACCGGGAATTTGACTAAGGAGAATGTCGCTTTTGTCGGATCTAAGGGCCGCGGGGAAAAAGTTTTGTCCCGATAGAACCAAATCCCGACAAGCGATGTGACAGACGATTATTCTTTGCGACGGTGATGCGTGGTTAGTTAAAAAAAGGGAGTATTACGTGACAACGATATGTGAAATTGATGGCGGTGTGTGCGGTTTTAAGACCACAGTCGAGGTAAAGAAAACGGATAACCGGTCGGTGAGCCTGAAGATCACCACCGATTGCCCGAACATTCGGAAACTGGCCGATGAACTGGTAGAACTCGTTCCGTTCGAGGAGATTTTCAAGCGGGCAATTCAGACCCGGACCTATGAACTGGCCAGCAAGTACAGCCCCCATCCGGCCTGCATCGTCCCATCCGGCATTCTCAAGGCCGTTGAGGTCGAAGCCGGCCTCGCCCTTCCCAGACCGGCAGCGATTCGCTTTGTTTCATAAACGCTGCAATGCAGGCATTTTTGTCCCACCCGTTAAAACCATTCCGTGACGGGAATGGAACCATCTGTGCAGGAGGGGTTTCAACCCTGACCGGGAGCCGCTGCCTATCGCGGTTAAAACCGCTCCTGCATTACCTTGAAGAAGCAATCCGGTATTTATTGGTTATAGGCCCCAAAATGAATTAACCCCAGATGCGGGGTATTGAAAAAAATCACAATAGCCAAATCACAAATTTCAAAAAAATTACAATGACCAAAATTTTAAATTCCAAACCCTCTGATTTCACATCTGCCTCATGCTGGAACCGGTAATTTGTTCAGAGAACTATTGAGAATTTCGGTATTTTAATTTGAAATTTATTTGAGAATTGGATCTTGTGATTTCCGGCATGTCCGTGTCCGTCTGTGTGTGTCTGTGGCTAATACTGCCTTTCCTCACTGCGTTACGATCGATGTCTCAATCCGCTCTCCTCAAGGTTCGTAGTGAGCGCTTCAGCGCTCCAAAATGCGAGACAAATACATTCACAAGCCGCAACCAGACACGTATCTCCGGCGAGAAGAATAATCGTCCGGTACATCTGCTTGTTGAATTATGCTTTTATCGGTATCGAAATCGAAATCGATTTCCCCGATCCCGATGTCGATAGCGATTGGGGACAGCCAAACAGATTTATAGTGCCGGCGCATCGTTGCGACATTACCGTCATCGCTTTTCTGCTGAGTTCTTTTCCTCAACCCTGTTTACTTTACCCCTTTATGTTGTTATAGCCCTTTGTTCTTGGTATGGCGATTGGTGCTTTTTTGTAGGCTCGTGTTCGCCGCTCTGACAACCCGTGATCGATATCGACCGATTGGAAGGAGTCTTTTTATGCTCATCCCGACTGCCCGTTCCCGATGTAATCACTTTTCGTTTGGACTCCTGATTCCGGTATGTTGCGCTCTTTTTTTGCTTTTTGCTTCAATGACAGTAGCTTCTGATTCATATGACGGATCAGGTGGATCGGGCAGTATTTCGGGTCAGGTTTCCGGCGATAACGATATGTGGGGGATTTCAGGATTTGTCGTGCGCGCCTATGACAGTTCGACCGGATCCGAAGCCGGCTCCGCATATACATTGACAGATGGTTTATACTATATTTCGGGGTTGATGCCGGGAAGTTATGTCGTTGAGGCGGATGCCTCCGGCACCGATTATCTGACACAATATTTTGACAATACCTTGAATTATGCATCCGCTCAACCTGTTGCGGTCAATGACGGTGAAAACGTTCCGGGCATCGATTTTTTTCTGGAATCGGCGGATTCCGGCTCGACCGGCCAGATCAGCGGAACGCTCACCAGCGGCGATGACGGCCAGCCGGTCGAAGGCGTTACTGTCTGCGCCTACCCGGCATCGTGCACATCCGGCTGCAGCGATGAGGGGGTGTGCACGCAGACCGACGTATATGGGATCTACCTGCTCGAGCTGCCCATGGGCGATTATATTATTTGTTCTCAATCCACGGATACTTATGAGGGCGAGTGTTACGATCATGTCCCCGACATGAATGACGCCACACCGGTTTTTGTCGGGGGCGGATCGGCCGTCGAGGCGATCGATTTCAGCCCGGTTCTTCGCGTTACCGCCATAACGGGTACTGTGACCCGGGATGCGGACGGGCAACCGATTGCCGGATTGACGGTGTACGCTCACCCGGAGGACCAGGCGCCGTCGGACAGCGATCCCTCTGCGCAGACCGGGGCAGACGGGTCGTATCTGATTGCAGACATCGAACCGGGAGCCTATGCGGTACGCGTGGACACCTCAGGGACCTTTTTCCGGAGCGAATACTTTGACGATGCCTGCGAGGCCGATAGTGCGAGCAGCGTTTGGGTCGAGAGCGATGAGACGGTCTCGGAAGTAGATTTTGGCCTGGTGGAAGGCGGCGTTACCGATGCGACCGACAACCGGCCCCTTGCCGGACTGACCGTCCATGCAGAGCTGTTGCAGGAATTCTCGGTCCAGGCCCATGATGCCGACACGGGGGAAAGCAGTGGATGGGCAAGCTGGCAGGAAGAGAACCGGTGCCATTTCAGCGGGTCCGCACAGACAGATGCAAACGGAAATTATACCATAGAGGGCATGCCGGCCGGGACGTACCACATGAGACTCGATCCCACCGGCACGGATTATATCGGTGAATATTTCAACAACGCGTCGGAACCGGCCGCTGCCGATCCGGTGGTTGTCCGGGAGCGGCAGACGACCGGGGGAACCGATTTTTCCCTGAATATCGGCGGGCAGATAACCGGCAACGTAATGAGCGTCAAAAATGATGAGCCTGCCGGTTCGGTTACCGTCACGGCCCGCCATTTTTCCTCCGGCTTTACATGCGCCACCACCCGAAGCCTGGCCGATGGCACCTTTCGTCTTACCGGACTGCCCACCGGCTCCTACAGGGTCCAGACACGTTCAACCGCCACCCTGATCGGGGAATATTTCAATGATGCAGGCGATGCCGGCTCAGCGGAGCCGGTGGAGGTGACCGCCGAGTCGGCCACGTCCGGCATCGATTTCAGGCTGATCTCCAAAGGAACGATAACCGGAACGGTGACACGGGCAAGCGACGATGCGCCCGTATCCGACATGCGTGTCGAGGTGCTGGATTTTTCGTCCTCCCAGTACGGATCCCGTGTCGGCTACGCGTATACCGACGACAACGGCGCCTATACGATCGACGGCCTGCCTCCCGGGCAATACCGTGTGCGAACAGACAGATACTCGTTTTACTACGTCACTCAGTACTATAGCCGCAGCGCCACCTTTGAGGGAGCTGTTCCGGTTGTCATCACCGATGGCGGCACGGTTGCCGGTGTCGATTTCTCCCTCATGACAGGCGGCTCCATCAGCGGCTATGTGACCGCGGACAGCGACGGGCAGCCAATCGAAGATATATACGTCAGTGCGGAATTGTATGATGAATCGGGAGGATATGACTATTACGGCGCATATTCGGACGCAGATGGTTTTTATGAGATCGACAAACTGCCGCCCGGTGACTACCGGGTGAGCGTATATTCCGATGTATATGTTGGCGAATATTACAATGACACCCCATCATACAGCGACGCCATGCCGGTGACCGTCGTCGACGGTGCGGAGAGTTCCGATATAAATTTCAGCCTGACCGCGTCCGGTCCGGGGGGCATCGAAGCCAGCGGTGCCATCAAAGGGACCGTGACCCGCGCATCGGACGGCGAGCCCATCGGCGGTTTTTCGGTATACGCCTATGAGGAGTCGACCGGAAACTATGGCGGGTCGTGTTATATCAGTTCCTATAATTGTGACGGCACCTACGTCATATCGGGGTTGTCCCCGGGAAAATACCGGGTCCGGACAAACGCCTATTCGGACTATATCAATGAGTACTATGACGACACCGATGATCCGGACAGCGCCACCCCGGTCGATGTGACTGCCGGCAACACCACATCGGATATCGATTTCAGCCTGGCCTCCTATGCCGCTATTTCCGGTTCGGTTAAAGCGGCCGGATCCACCGTGGTGATCGGCACATACCGCATCGAGGAACTGGTGCCGGGGGATTACCGTATTGAAATCACCGCGGCCGGCAGCGGTTATCTGGGGCAGTACTATGATCATGCCGCCGATGCCGCTAACGCGGCGAGCGTTCAGGTCCTGGACGGTCAGAGCCAGGAGGGAATAGATTTTGATCTGATCATCGGCGAAGACAGCACGACGGGAGCGATCGGCGGCCGGGTGACCCGGACATCAGACGGGGCTTTCCTGGCCGGCATGCCGGTTTATGCCACGGCGGTCTCCGGAGACGATCCGGCGGTCTCGGCCGTCACCCGGCTGGACGGCACATTTCTGATAGCCGGTTTGATCCCCGGTGATTACACGATCAAAACAGGGAGCGTTGAAGGCGATTCGCTTCTGACCGAATATTACCTCGGGGTACACGATGCTCAGTCCGCAACGCCGGTTGGCGTGGGGGAAGGGCAGAGCCTCTCGGGAATCGATTTCAATCTGGATCGCGGCGGATCGATTACCGGGACCATCACCGGCGATCCGGATGGCCGCGCGCTGGCCGGCGTATCGGTCACCGTCCGGCTGACGGGATCGGATGAGGAACCCGAATACCATGCCACCACACGAACGGACGGATCCTATGATATCCACGGACTGCCTCCCGGGACGTACCGGATGAACGCCGGGACCGCCGGTACGCCCCACGAGGAAAACTACCGCGGCGAGTATTACCGGGATGCTCCCGATGCGGATTCGGCCACCCTCATCGAGGTGGGAAGCGGCGAGCACGTTCCGGGAATCGACGCCGGCCTGGCGCTTCGTGAAAAGATTACCGGATTTGTTACCGGCGAGGCCGACGGGCAGCCCGTTAACGGATTGACGATCCGGGTTTATCAGTTTGCAACCGGCACTTATGTCGGATCGGCAACGACCCATGCGGACGGCAGTTACTCGGTCAGTGTCGATCCGGGCAGTTATAAAGTGCGGGCCGGCTATTACGATTCCGACTTTGTGGAGGAATACTATGACAATGCGCCGTCTTCCGGCACGGCATCGGAAATTCGGGTGGAAGCGGGCCGGATTGTATCCGGAATCGATTTTTCCCTGATTCGCGGCGGCAGAATCAGCGGCGTTGTTTCAGGTGCGCAGGACGGTCAGCCGATAGCCGGGATGTGGGTGGCGGCCTACAACGCCGATACCGGGTCTTATGAGACCGGTGACAGCACGGGCTCAACCGGCGTTTTTTCCATCACCCGCCTGCCGCCGGGCAGCTATCTGGTCCGGGTCGATTCCGAGGAAGGTATCGAGTATGCCGGCGAGTATTTTGACAATGTGTATGACAAGACGCTGGCAACCCCGCTTGAGGTGGCAGCCGGGGCGAGCATTTCCGGCATCGATTTTACCCTGGAAGCCGGCGGTAAAATCTCCGGAAATGTTACTGGTGCGGCGGATGGCAACCCCCTGGAAGGGCTCCCGGTATATGCCCTGACGTGTGCAACCGGCGATTATGTCGGGCGCGGAGAAAGCAAGGCGGATGGCTCCTATGTGGTGTACGGCCTTCCGACCGGCTGCTATAAGGTGCGGGCCAGTACATACGGAACGGATTTAATCGACGCCTATTACAGTAACGTCTCGAATATTGAGGATGCTGCCGAGGTCAATGTGACGGCGGAGCAGATCACGTCGGGTATCGATTTTTCCCTGCAGCAGGGGGGCAGCATTGCCGGTACGGTAGTGGACGCCCGCTCGGGCGGCCCGATTGCCGGTGTCTATGTGGCTGCCTATGACTATGAAGCGAACACCTATGCCCGTTCAGGCAGGACAGGTGACGACGGGACCTACTCCATCCGGCAGCTGCTGCCCGGCGATTATGCGGTGAAGATTTCCTCTACCGGCGGCACGCCGTATCAGCGGTTTTACTATGATCAGGCCGTATCGCGCGATGCCGCCACAACGGTTTCGGTAGACATCGCACAAACCACACCCGGCATTGACTTTGCCCTGGAGCCGGATGCCGACCAGGACGGTTTGTCCGACGCGCTGGAGACGTCCGGCTGCACCGCCCTGAACGATGCCGACAGTGATGATGACGGCATTTCTGACAGCCGTGAAGACGAGAACTGCAACGGTGCGGTGGATTCCGGCGAAACCGACCCCTGCAATCCGGATACGGATCAGGACGGGGTTCAGGACGGCACCGAGTCGGGCTATTCGGGCGTGGGACTCTCCGGTGATACGGATTGGGGTGTTTTTAGGCCTGATCGCGATCCGACGACAACCACCAATCCGCTTCTGGCCGATACCGATGGTGACGGCCTGCTCGACGGGCAGGAAGATGCCAACGGAAACGGCCGTGTGGATTTCGGTGAAATCGATCCCAACCGATTTCGCGCGGATCTGGACGGCGATGGTTGCGCTGGCCTCTCCGACGCCATTGCAGCCTTGCAGATTTTAACCGGACTCGACGTTTCGCTGCCGAATTCCAAAGCGGCCGATGCCGACGGCAATGCTGTCATCGGCATGGAAGAGGTGTATTATATCGTCCGTGAAATCGCCGGGATCGAGCAGTAGGAAAAACAAGAAACCTGCTTTGATAGTCCCAATCGCTATCGGGATCGGGATCGAAATGCTGCGGGGCTTGGGCACGACAAACCGGATGTGTACCGCCTTGCGATAGACGACGTTCTGCCGCTTATGGGATCGAAAAAATCGATCCCGATACCGATAGCGATCCCGATAGAACCATATCCCGACAAGCGATGTGCCACACGCTTATTATACGCACCGATGGTTCGTGTTTGGTTCAGGCTTGTCCGCTTTGGGGTGCTCAACCATTACGTACCTGCTGAACCGCTTTTTAATACAGGTCATTTTTTGTCCGTGTCCGTCTGTGTGTGTCTGTGGCTAATACTGCCTTTCTTTGCGGCATCGCGAGAGATCGCTTTATCAACCCGCTGCCGTCATTGCTTGTAGTGAGCGCTTCAGCGCTCAAAAACAGGAGCTATATTTCCCCGTCCCTTTCCAATTCCCTGCTGTAGAAGGGATTTTCACCCCGACCGGGAAACGTCGGTAATATCAAACGAGTTGACAGGTTTACTTTGATCGCCCATGTTGTTATAAGCATTTGCCCGTAAGTCTGTGCCGCATGATGACAGGGTAATGCCCGTTCGTTTTTTGCGGCTGTTTTAGTACTCGGCCGATTGAAAGGAATCTGTTGTGTCCATTCAGACTACCCGTTTTCGAAGATCCCGGTTTGTGTTTGGGGCGCTGATCTCGGTATGTTGTTTTTTTATGCTGACTTTTACGGTGATACCAGCCGCTTTTGCTTCCGATGACGGATCGGGGAGTATTGCCGGTCAGATTTCCGGCGATCGCGACATGACGGGTATTTCAGGGCTTGCCGTGCGCGCGTATGACAGCCGGACCGGATCTGATGCCGGCTCTGCATTTACATCGGCGGATGGCGCCTATAGTATTTCGGGCCTGGTGCCGGGCAGTTATATCGTCGAGGCGGATGCCGCCGGCACCGGATACCAGACGAAATATTTTGACAATGCGGGCGATTATCTCTCCGCCCTGCCTGTTAGGGTCAATGCCGGTGATAGCGTAACGGGCATCGATTTTTTCCTGGAATCGGCGGATTCCGGTTCGACCGGCCAGATCAGCGGAACGTTCACCGCCGGCGATGACGGCCGGCCGATTGCGGACGTTTCGGTCTGCGCGTATCCGGCATTTTGCACATCCGGCTGCAGCGATGCCAGGGTCTGCACCCGCACCGGTGCGGATGGAACCTACATTCTAGTCGATCTGCCCATGGGCGAATATGTCGTTTGCTCGCAGCCCACGGATTTTTTTGTCGGAGAATGCTTCGATCATGTGCACGATGCCGCTGATGCCACACCGATTTTTGTTGGATCCGGCGTATGCGCCGGCTCGATTGACTTCAGCCCGGCCCGGCGTTCAGCCGTGAATAAAGAAGGTGGAACCCGACACCCGGTCGATTCCGACTCGGGGGATTCGTCGGCAACAGATCCTGTCGAAGTAAAGCCGGCGCCAGCGAATCAATAACCGGTATGGTGACAACGGGCCAGCGACCAGGCGCCGCATCCAACATAGAGGCCAATGATCTGAATTTTTTTTCTCCTCCCTCAAGGTTTGTAGTGAGCGCTTCAGCGCTCTAAAACAAGATCTCTATTTCTCCATCCCCTTAAAATTCTCTGCTGTAGGAGGGGTTTTAACCCCGACCAGGAACCGCTGACAATCTCGGTTAAAACCGCTCCTGCATTACCTTGAAAAAGTATTCTGCATTTAGTGCCTCGATCTCGCCAAGACGCAAAGTGCGCCAGGAAAGGCGGTGATTCTTGGTTTTGAATTAACCGCAGACTGGCGCAGACGTTCGCAGACAAGGCATTGTTGATTCAACTGGTGGTGCGCGGCCCTGTCGGTCGCGCATTTGTCTGCGTAAGTCTGCGTGTGTCAGCGGTTTATTTAAAATCATCTGATTTGGGGGATAGGGAGGCGTTTGAACCGGTGATCTTTGCTTTCTTACTATATATATGGTAGAGCGTGTTTAAAAAACATTCGCGTCTTTTTTATTATATTTGCATTTGTTTTCAATTGGTTAGTCTGTTAATCCCGGGTTTCATCGCGACAGAAAACTGAAGTTCCGATTGGCTCTGCTCTCAATGAAGGAGTGAGAATGTTCGAACTTTTCAGGGCGAGTTACTACTGGACGGACCTGATTATCGGTTACACATTTCCTTTTTTCGTTTACGGACTTTTTCGCGCCGGGCGGGTGAGCAACGCGGTCTGGCGGCTTTACTGGCTGGGTTGCCTGGTGGGGCTTTTCTGGGAGGTGCCGATTTTCATCCTCAGCGGTCAGTCCACACCTCTTCCCATTATCTTCTTTGCCCGGGAACTACCGGTGCACTACCTGGTTTTAATGGTCTGCCACACCCTCTGGGACGGAGGGCTATTTCTTGCTGGGGTATGGCTGGTCCATTTGTTATGCCCCGATCCGATTCTGACGCGGTTTCGGTGGAGAGAACTTGCCGTTTTTTTACTATGGGGGCAGACCTCCGCCCTGGCGGTCGAGCTTTCCAGCACGCTGAATGACGGTTGGGTGTATGTCTCCGGCTACTGGTGGAATCCGGTGCTTTTCACGTTTAACGACCACCCCGTTACCGTGCTTCCGCAGTTGATCTGGATGGTGGCGCCGGTGGTTTATTATCTGGCAGTGATCCGAAACAAAGAAGAAAAAATAGTACGGAATTTTCATTGAATTAACCACAGATGCGGGATATGGCGAAAAAAATCACAATAGCCAAATCACAAATTTCAAAAAAATTACAGTGACCAAAATTTTAAATTCCAAACCCTTTGATTTCACATCCGTCTCATTCTATGCCCGGTAATTGGTTCCGAGAACTATTGAGAATTGGATCTTGTGATTTGGGATTTCCGGCTTGTCCGTGTCCGTCTGTGTGTGTCTGTGGCTGATTTTGTCTTTCCAAGAGAGTGCTTCAGGATTTTTAACTACCAAAAAAGATAGCTCACCACGAAGGGTACGAAGGTCACGAAGAACAACAAAAGAAAATTACTATATTGTTTGTATAACTTTGTAATCAAACAACTTAATGCCGTCCTTCATGCCCTTCATTAACTTCATGGTAAAATCAAAATAAACATTGACCTGTGCGATTAGGGGGATTCCAAAGCGGTTAGTGCCAATTTTACTTTATTTGACTACGTATTTTATGCGGAATAAACCCGTATTGAGTCGAAGGTGAGATAAGCGTATAATCCGCTGAGCCTTTCGGGATCGTGCAAGAACCTGATGGTCGGATGTTCAGCGATAGCGGTATTCACATTCAGCGTGGAGGCGAAACGATGAGGAAGCTGTGTCTTGGTTTGGTCCTGGTGCTGGTTTTGGCTTGTGGCTTGGCGATGGCGGAAACGCCAGGGGATATTGACGGGGATGATGCGGTCGGTCTTCCCGAGGCAGTGAATGCCCTGCAGGTCGCTTCGGGTTTAAAAGCTGATATGCAGAATGTGTATGATTTCAGCGAGTATTATTCCCAGCCGGATTCAACCTATTGCTACAAGACAACATACGTTGATGAAAATGGTGCCGATTCAGCCGGATATGAGTTCGAGCAGGCCATATCCGAATCATTGGACAACGAAACGGTCCTCGTTGAAATTGACCATTATGGCTGGCGGAATATGTATGCGATCCGGGGAAATCAGATGGTTTACCTTGGATATGAAGGTAATGGCTCAGAGCCCGTATGGAACAAACCGCCCCGTGTAATCGGAACGATTGAAATGAAGCGGTTTGACGTGTATACAACCTGCTATGAATATGCCGGTGAAGTGAACGGATTGTCTTGTACTGAGTACACTTTTCTGGGTGTAGAAGATGTCGTAACTCCCGCGGGAACCTTTAAGGACTGTCTTAAAATTTCAAGGAAATATTATCCGTCCAGCTCTCCATTTTCCCTGAGATATTATGCCAGGAATGTTGGATTGGTAAAGTTCTTTCGCGCCAGCAGTTATGGTGGAACTATTCGAGAACTTGCTTTTGCTCAGGTCGGGCAAGCCGCTTATCCCCAGGACGGATTTTTTTCCAGGTGCTCCGGCACATATACGTTTGAAACGGTTGACGGATCGACCAAAACCGGTTCCTTTACCCTGAATTATATTCAAACGAAAAGCGGCTTTGATGGGGCGTTTGTTACAGAGGATTATGCGGCCCGGCTGAATTACTCGGTCTCGTCGACTGATGGAACGAATTTTTCCGGTCGAGATAATCGGTACGGCAATGAGGTCGTTTTCACGATAACCGGAAACACGATCCAGGGAACCATCGCCGGCGAGACGGAATTCTCCGGAACATGTGGGCAATAGGCCAATAGCCAAATAACAAAAAATACAATCCCCATAACGCCAAGTTCCAAACCTTAGGATTCTGCCTCTGACACATGCTGGATCCTGTCATTGCCTCAGAGGCATATTGGGAATTTAGATATTGTAATTTGGAATTTATTTGAGATTTGGAACCTGTGATTTGGGATTTCCGGCTTGTCCGTGTCCATCTGTGTGTGTCTGTGGCTAAATTTGTTTTTCCTCGCGGCGTTGCGAGAAAGTGCTTTACCCAATTCAAAACCATGTCGTCCTGCCCATAAGAGCAGCCGACGGTCAAACGGCCGTATGCGTGAACCCGCCGACAAGTCCTCTCCTGGGTGAACACCAAAAATGATTTTGGATGCAGATTTTCAGGATTTTTAATTGCCGTTTATTGAAAAGCTGCGTCCGTTAACTTCTTTGTTTTTCATGGTTTTTGGCTAACAGCTAACCGCTGATAACTAACAGCTATCAGTTTAACGAGAAATGTCATGGGCGATTTCCTTTACTACGAGCGCTTTGCCTGGTTTGACGATCAGATCCGGCGGAATCGATACCCTAATGCGGGCCGGCTGGCAGAACATTTTGAGATATCAAAAAAGCAGGCCCAGCGGACCATAGCTCACCTTCGAGATCGATTGCATGCTCCGTTGGAGTACATTACTGACCGGCGCGGCTACGTCTACACCGATGACAGCTTTGAGCTGCCCCGTCTGCCGGCCACCCAGGAGGAGGTGCTGGCCGTGCTGCTGGCCCGAAAGCTCCTGTCCCATGCGGCCGGCGGGCACATCAGCGAACAGATCCTGCGTTTCGGCCGGAAACTGATTGCCGGCATCGGCCGGTCCGATCTGTCCATGGATGAGCTGGACCGGTCCTTTTCCGCCGAGTGGCACGGCCACTCACCCGTGCCGGCCGCCATCTTCCGGCGTGTTTCCGATGCCCTGCTCAAGCACCGGTTGCTCCGCTTTGCCTACCGGTCTCCATCCACCGGCGAGCAGGTGGAGCGAACCGTGGAACCCCACCACCTGCAGCACTACCAGGCCAGCTGGGTCCTGGTGGCCTTCTGCCGCCTGCGCGGTCAGTGGCGAACGTTTTACCTGGCCCGGATGCAACACCTGGTTATGGATAATGAAACCTTTATTCCCCGCCCGGAAAGCGAATGGAAACCCCATTGCGAGGGGGCTTTTGGTATATTTCAGGGATCGAATCATCAACCGGTGACCCTGAAATTTAATGCCTTTCGTGCCCGGTATGTACGCAGTCAGTTCTGGCACAAAAAACAGCAGTTCCGGGAGCTTCCAGGCTGCGGCCTGGAAATCACCTTTCCGGTGGCGGATTTCCGGGAGGTGAAAATGGAGATCCTGCAGTTCGGGGGGGACTGCGAAGTGGTGGGCCCGGCGGAGTTGCGGGATGAGGTCAGAAGAGAGATTGGAAAAATGGCGGGAATTTATGGGCCGGTGACGAGTCGACCCGCTGGCGGTCGAAATTAATTTTTACCGATTCTGCATGTGGGACGCCGGATGTCCGTCCAGGGATGGTATGATGGTGGCTGTTGTGAAACGCCACCCGAAGGAGATACCGGATGCCGAGGAAAACGGAAATGCCTTTTTATGCTCATAGTGTGAATGGTGCACCTCCGAGTGAATGGCAAAAGAGTTTGCTTGCTCTTTCGGCATAGAAGCCTTGGAACCGTTGTTGGGGTTGGTTCATGTTGTCAATGGAGTAAGGCTTACATAATGAATCTATTTGGATTCTGGGGAAAAACAAATTCTGAAGATAAATGGCATCCCGCCATTTGTCATATGGTGGATGTCGGCGTAATGGTGCGCGAGTTGGTGATTGGCCTGCCGCATCAAATGAGAAAAAAATTGGCTGAAGCCCTTGGAGTCCCATCGGAACGACTTGCTGATGTGTTGTCATATTTTGGGGCGCTTCATGACATTGGTAAGATCAGCCCCGGATTTCAAGGTAAGGTGGATTGGTTATGCGGGGATTTAATAAGGCACGGTTTTCCTTTCCCCCAAAGTGTGGAAACCTACCATGGGCAGGTGTGCATGGATACCCTGCCCGATATTTTAATTGAGGTGTTGGGTTGTCCAGATGAATGTGCATGCGGTTTTTCCTGTGTTCTTGCTGCGCATCACGGGGTCTTTCCGAAAGAAGACGGTCTCTCGGCCGGCACTGGATTATGGCAGGAAGCACGGGTTGAAGCGGTGAAGACCCTTGCCGATTTATTTGACATCGAGACTCTTGAAGGGCTTCGATTGCCTCCGAACCCGGTTTTTTTAATGATTGCAGGACTGATCAGTGTAGCCGACTGGTTGGGGTCACGGGAAGAAACATTTCCTTTCCACGACGGGGTTGTAGACAGTTTAAATCACTATATGGACCAGCGGGAAAAAATCGCGAAGAAAGTAGTTTGCGATTTGAAAATGGATACACCGGATTTTGAAGCCCGGTCATTCAAAGAGATTTTTGGGTTTGATAAACCCAA
>ENA-ORCU01000291-ORCU01000291.1-marine-metagenome-genome-assembly--contig:-NODE-291-length-20282-cov-2.662806_pt1 | contig 20282 bp, 21 predicted proteins | sample MGYA00248631_ERZ508512 | MGnify/ENA primary metagenome ERZ508512 (study PRJEB26183, sample SAMN06268844) | marine metagenome | isolation source: Tt an P1 anaerobic enrichment on pine from sediment taken...
GGTGCTGCCGGTGCTCGGCCTTTCCGGGTCGTGGGATTCGGTCAAGCATGTTTATGCGATCAAGACTCCCTGGGGAAAGGCGTTGATGTCTCCGGGCAGTCAGTTCCTGCGTTTTGGCGGCCAGTTTCAGATGTTGACCAATCCGCCACGGTTTATCGACGGTCGCTTGCGAGTCGACGAAAATTTTGTCGTGATCCATTTGCCGGCCCTGCTGAACCTGGCCGTTTACTATCGCAATCTCGATCCGACTTTCGAGCAGATGCCGACCGAGAGTTCTCTCGATCGCCTGTTTTCCTTTCTGTTGCGCAAAAGGAAGCCGGCCGGTGTTCAGGGCTTGCGGGCGGTAGCCATCGATCCCGGTCACGGCGGAGAGGACCCCGGCAGCATGGGGCCGAACGGTCTGAAAGAAAAAGATGTGGTGCTGGCGGTGGCCCAAGGGCTGCAGAAACGCCTCAAAATGCATCTCGGTCTGCCGGTCTATCTGAGCCGCAATGCCGACTATTCCCTTACCGAGGCGCAGCGTTTTGCAGCTATCGACAAGCCCGAGGTCGACGCTTTGGTGCTGCTGCATGCCCAGGCTGCCCTAAACGACAACCCGCGGGGTGCGGTACTGTTCGTCCGCCCCCGGGAAGAGGGAAGTGCCGACGGTGGCATGGACAGCATGGCCCTGGCTGTTCAGTTGCGACAGGCGCTGAACCGGGCCGGCATTGAGGTGGCGGCCATCGAACGGGCGCCGCTGCTGCCCCTTGGCCAGGGCAACCTGCCTACTGTCCTGGTGGAACTCGGTTATCTGAGCAATCCGATTGATCACGAGTTGCTTGGCCAGACTGCCGGCCATGAACGATTGGCCGAAGCGCTCTATCGCGGCCTGCAGGCCTTTGCCCAACAACAGCAGGAGATTCAACAATGACGGAAGCCCCCTTTGTACGTGCCGATGGCCGTCGCCCGGATCAGTTGCGGCCGGTCTCTTTTCTGCGTGGTTTTACCCGTTATGCAGAAGGGTCGGTGCTGGTTTCCTTCGGCGAAACCCGCGTGCTGTGCAACGCCACCGTAGAAGAGAGCGTGCCTCCCTTTCTGCGCGGTACCGGCGGCGGCTGGGTAACAGCTGAGTACTCGATGTTGCCACGGGCCACCCAGACCCGTTCGGCACGGGAATCGTTGCGCGGCAAGGTGGGCGGTCGCACTTACGAAATCCAGCGTCTCATCGGCCGCTCCCTGCGTGCGGTGGTCGACTTGGCTGCACTTGGAGAACGTACTGTGGTTTTGGATTGCGATGTGCTGCAGGCTGATGGTGGCACCCGCACAGCAGCCATTACCGGCGCTTGCGTGGCTCTGGCTGAAGCCCTGAACGGGCTGGTGGCAAAAGGGACCCTGATCGAGTCGCCACTACGGGAAAGCGTATCTGCGATCAGCGTCGGCATGATCGACGGCCGCGCATTGCTCGATCTCGATTACCAGGAAGATTATCGTGCTGCCGTCGATATGAACTTTGTCGTGACTGCATCCGGACGTCTGGTCGAGGTGCAGGGCACCGCCGAAGAGGAACCCTTTACGCCTCAGGAACTCGACGCCATGCGCGATCTGGCTCTGCTCGGCTGTCGGGAACTGAGCGATTTGCAGCTCCAGAGCCTGGAGGGCTGATTTTATGGAGCTGGTGGTGGCGACCTCAAATCGCGGCAAGTTAAAAGAAATCAGCCGGCTGCTGGCGGATAGCGGTATCGTGGTTAAGGGGCTGGAGGACGTTGAAGAGGTGCCGGAGATCGTCGAGGACGGCGATACGTTTGAAGCCAATGCGCAGAAAAAAGCCCTTATCGTGGCTCGCCATTGCGGTTGTCTGACCCTCGCCGACGATTCAGGGCTGGTCGTGGATGCCCTGAACGGCGAGCCAGGGGTCTATTCGGCCCGTTATGCCGGGCCGGACGCGAGCGATGCCGATAACAACCGCAAGTTGCAGGCCGCCATGGAGGGTTTGCCGCAGGAGCAGCGCAAGGCAGCTTTTTATTGTGCCATGGCTCTCTGCCAGCCGTCCGGTGACTGCCTCTTGTTTCAGGGACAGCTCAAAGGGCTGATTCTCGAAGCGCCCCGCGGCAGCGGCGGCTTCGGCTACGACCCGCTTTTTCTGGTTCCGGAGTTCGGCAAGGCTTTGGCAGAACTGCCTCTGGAAATCAAGAACCGCATCAGCCATCGTGGTCAGGCCCTGCGCAAGGTTCTGGCGCATTTAACCCGGTGCTGAGAATTTTTGCGAGTAGGGATTAATTGGGATTCGCACAAATAGCTTGACAATTTGCCCCGCCAAGTTGACAGTGTTGCCATTAGATGGTTTAAGTTAAATACAACACTAACTAACAAAGGAGGGGTAATTATGCGTAAATGGCAATTATGTTTGGCGGGTGCTTCTTTGGGAATGCTGGTACTGAGCGGTTGCACTGCACAGCTGTCTCCGACCGATCGTGATCTGCTCAATCAGGCTCTGGAGTCGGGCCAGATGGCAAGCCAGCAGGCTGCCAAAGCGCAGACTGCGGCCGGAATGGCCAGCGATGCTGCGGCCCGTGCTGAGGATGCGGCTGTAAGAGCTGAAGTGGCTGCCGCCGCAGCCGAAGCGAGTGCCGTGCTCTCCGCAGAGGGTGCTGCTGCCTCTGCCGCCAGCGCTGACAAAGCCGTCAAGGCCTTTGAAATGGGTCAGATGAAGTAAGCGGCCGAGTCATCAACGAGTTTTGAAAAACTGAAAGAGCCCCGCAGTGCGGGGCTCTTTCAGTTTTTGATGGCGTCGCTACGGCGTTGCAGCGTTTTTTCAGGATCTCGGCATACCATATGTTTGCCCTCACCCTTGAAAAACTACGTTGTCTTGCAGGTCGAAATTTTTGCTTAGCTATCTCATGACCTTTTAGGCAAGCATCAGTTTTCGGAAATCAGCACCGGTATGCCCCGTTGCTCGGCGATAACCTGTTTCAGGGCCTGCTCGTCGATTTCCCCCTCCCAGTTCAAGGTGGCCGCCTGAAGCAGGACTTCGGCCACCGGGTCCGCAATTCGCTGCTCGAGGTCCTGATGGACTTCGACGAACAATCTTCCGTTGTGCAGACCGACTTTGATGGGCTGATACATGATGCGTACCGGCGTGCCCTTGGGGGCGCGCGGAAAGAGGTCACTGATGTCCTTAGGATAGAGGCGCAGGCAGCCGTGGCTGACCCGGCGGCCGACGCCGAAGGGTTTATTGGTGCCATGAATGCCGTACCCCGAAACCGACAGGCCGAGCCAGTACTCGCCGAGGGGGTTGTCGGGGCCCGGTGGAATACTGGTGGCAGTACCGGGTTCTGCAGCCAGAATAGTCTCAGGAGCAGTCCAGGAAGGCTTTTCGATGTGCTGGACGACGCTGAAGTCGCCCTCGGGAGTACTCCAGCCTTCGCTGCCGATGCCTACCGGATAGACCCGGACCCTTTGCTGTCCATTTTCCCTCCAGATATAGTAGAGGCGCAACTCGGCCAGGTTGATGGTGATCCCGTGCTGCGCCGCCTGCGGCACAAGAAAGGCATAAGGTAGCAGTACCCTGGCGCCTTCCGGCGGCAGCCAGGGATCGATGTCCGGATTGGCCCGCTCCAGAGCCAGATAGCCCAGGCCGCTGCGGCGTGCCAGCTCGATGAGGGTTTCATCGCGGCCGAGCACGTATGTGAGGTGTTGACCAAGCAGAGGGGCGGGTTGCTCCGGGTCGCGATATGATTGCTGCTTTTGCCGCGGATACCACGCCGAGCTGCCGCCCGGACAGATTAAAAACAATAAGATCAGTGTGATAGCAAATAAATTAGGCATATCCGCAGTATAGCGGAAATTTTGAGGTGGGGGCAACGTAAAGTGCAGGGCGAAGCCTGAGGTGGCTGGTCCCGGTGAGGAAGAAGATCAGACGTTTCGTATGCTACTGTCGCATTCTACTGATGCTGTTTGGCCCGGTGGCTTGCTATGAGTCGGGTCGAACGCTGCAATACCACCTTGAGACTGTAGGGCTTGGGAATATAGTCGTTGGCCCCCAGTTGCAGTCCCTGGGCACGGTTTTCTTCGGTATGCAGAGCGCTGATCATAATGATCGGGATAGTGGCAAGGCTGCGGTCGGGGATCTTGCGTATCAGCCGACAGATTTCCCAGCCATCCAGTTCGGGCAGCATGATATCCAGCAGTATCAGGTCTGGACGCAGGGCATTGATCATACGGCAGGCACTCAGGCCATCACCGGCAACCGCGGTTTCAAAACCGTTGTTGCGCAGGAAACGTCCCAGCAGTTCTGCCGGCTCCGGCTCGTCTTCGACGATCAGAATCTTGCCTTGCGTTTCATTATTCAGGGCTTTTTTCGGCAAGGACTTGTTCTGGGTGAGGTTGTCCGGGGTCTCACCTGATAACGGCAATTCGCTCTGTTCGGTAGTAAAAAGCAATCGTTTGTCCTTTAATTGATTGGCTGCCAGGAGGCTGTCGGACTTCCCATGAACCGACTGCAAAATTGTCTGATCGGTCCATATGCCCGACAATTTTCGACAAATAGCCCTGCTATTCGCGCTCAAATTCTCGGAAATCTGTTCTTAATCAGCCAGTTTTTCGTATCGGCCCGCTAAGCCCGACACACTCCTAGACCGTCCGAGAACCGGCCTTTTTTTTGCCGACAGGAACAAACGACTGCCGGACCGATGGTTCGCATATCCTAGGCAGCTCCTGTTAGGCCCTCGTTAATACTGGATAATTTTGAGGTTAAGGTCATTGCCGATGGCATGGCTATTCTGTTCGGGCTATTCAGCAGCCCGCCGACAGACCTAGGCATAGTTCTCAACTCTGAAAATCGTCATGCTGTGGTGTCCATGACTGTTGCCTGGCCGTTTTGCTGTCTCATGATGAGGGCATGAATGGTTGACACTTTGCCGGCTGCCGTTGTATTTAAAACGGGTTTTGTTTGCTACCCCAAGTCAGTCAATTCTCACGGAGGCTTCATGATCAAAATCGATTTCGACAAGATGGGCGGCCTGATTCCCGCTATCATTCAGGACCATGAAACGAATGAAGTGCTGATGTGTGCTTTTCTCGACGAAAAGGCTCTCAATCTGACTCTGGAAACGGGCAAGACCTGGTTTTTCAGTCGGAGCCGCAACAAGTACTGGATGAAAGGCGAGAGCTCCGGCAACACCCAGGAGGTCAAGGAAGTCCTGACCGACTGCGATGCCGACACGGTGGTGATCAAGGTCAAGCAGAACGGCGGCGCTGCCTGTCATACCGGCAACCGTACCTGCTTTTACGTGCGATGGGAAGACGGCCAGTGGGTGGAGCACTCCGAGCCGCTGTTCGACCCCGATGAGGTCTATAAAAAATGAGCCGGTCGATCAAGTTCGGCATCCCCAAAGGGAGCCTGGAAAAAGCCACCGTTGAGCTTTTCGAACAGGCCGGCTGGACTATTCGCCTGTCGTCGCGCAACTATTTTCCTTCCATCGACGATGAGGAGATCAGCTGCAACCTGATCCGCAGTCAGGAGATGGCCAAGTACGTCGAGCGGGGAACCATCGATGTCGGTATCGCCGGTCGCGACTGGGTGGAGGAAAACGAGTCAGATGTGGTCATTGTCGACAGTCTGGTCTACTCCAAGGTCTCGCGGCGTCCGGCCCGCTGGGTGCTGGTGGTGACCCAGGATTCACCGGTGCAACGCCCCGAGGACCTGGCCGGCAAGACCATCTCCACGGAACTGGTCGGTTTCACCAAACGCTATTTTGCCGAGCGCAATGTTCCGGTCGAGGTGGAGTTCTCCTGGGGAGCGACCGAAGCCAAAGTGGTCGAGGGCTTGTGCGACGCCATCGTCGAGGTGACCGAGACCGGCTCCACTATCCGCGCCAACAATCTGCGCATCGTCGAGACCCTGATGGAGTCGACGCCGGTCATCCTGGCCAACAAAGAGGCTTGGGCCGATCCCTGGAAACGGCAGAAGATCGAGCAGCTCAATACCCTGCTGCAGGCCGCGCTGGCAGCTGAAAAAATGGTCGGCCTGAAGATGAACGTGCCCCATGCGCAGATCGATACCATCATCAATATGCTGCCGAGCCTCAACAAACCGACCGTGGCCCATCTCTACCAGTCGGACTGGGTCTCGGTGGAGACGGTGCTGCACGAGAAAGAGGTGCGGCAGATCGTGCCGGAATTGCTTAGGGCCGGTGCCGAAGGAATTATCGAATATCCGTTGAACAAGATATTATAGGAGTACATATTTTTATGGAACGGACCTTTGCCGTCATCAAGCCCGACGCATTTGCCGCCGGCCACGCTGGGCAGATTATGGCCCGCATCTACGAAGCCGGTTTTTCCGTCGTCGGTCTAAAAAAGCTCTGGCTCAGCGAGGCGCAGGCGGCCGGCTTTTATCATGTACATCGCGACAAGCCCTTTTTTGACGATCTGACCTCGTTTATGAGCAGCGGACCCTGCCTGGTGATGGTCCTCGAAGCCTCCGAAGCCATTCGCCGCTGGCGCGATCTGATGGGGGCGACCGATCCGGCTGCTGCGGCCGAAGGCTCCTTGCGGCGCGATTTCGGTACCTCCATTGGCCGCAATGCCACCCACGGCTCCGACGCTGCTGACACGGCTGCCTTTGAAATCAATTATTTTTTCGCCGGTCTGGAACTGCTCTGAGCGTCACCGTATTTGAACTTGTGCCTGAAAAGCCCTTCAGATACAATCTGGAGGGCTTTTTATCTGGTTTCTGTCCTGAAACGGCTCTTTTGATTCAGACCATCCATGGTCTTCACCCGTTGGGCAGATTTTGCTGTCCCATTGCGCTATCCTGCGCAATGGTCCGTAATCTCTGCGTCAATCTGCGGCATTACTTGTGCGGCGTACTGATGTACGCCTCCGCGCAATGCTTTGATTTCCTTGATCTTGCGAAAAATTGCTCGTTTCCGAATCAGAAACACAGCTGTGTTCATATGAACACAGCTGTAAAATCAGCACCATCGCAGGAGTAGCATGCCCGCTTCACAGCTCATCGACATCAAGAACCTTTCTTTGGACGAATTGATCGAATTTCTCGCCGGCCTCGGCAAGGAGAAGTTTCGCGCCGGTCAGATCATGCGCTGGATCTATCAGCGGGACGTATCTGACTTCGATGCCATGACCGACCTGGCCAAAGTGCTGCGTCAGCAGCTGAAGGAAAGGGCCTTTGTTTCCGAGCTGCAGCCGGCAGCTGATGAGGAGAGTCGCGACGGCACCCGCAAGTACCTGTTCCGCCTGGCGGATGGCGAGAGCGTGGAGACGGTGCGCATCCCCATGGAGGGCGACCGGGCGACCCTGTGCATTTCGACCCAGGTCGGCTGCGCCATGGGCTGCTCCTTTTGCCATACCGGCACCTTCGGTCTGGTGCGGAATCTGAGTACCGCCGAGATCGTCAACCAGGTCTGTGCGGCGCGACGCGACGGACCGGTTCACAACCTGGTACTGATGGGCATGGGCGAACCCCTCGACAACCTGGAGAACGTTATTCGCGCCCTGGAAATTTTCTACCTGCGGGACGGTTTCGACTACAGCCCGCGCAAGGTGACTCTCTCTACTGCCGGGCTGGTGCCGCAGATGCTCGAACTGGGGCAGCGCATTAAGGTCAATCTGGCGGTTTCCCTCAACGCCACCACCGATGAGGTGCGCAACCAGCTGATGCCCATCAACCGCCGCTATCCCCTTGAAGAACTGCTGGCGGCCTGCCGGTCCTATCCCCTGGCGCCGCGGCAGCGCATCACCTTCGAATATATTCTGATTCGCGGGGTTAACGACAGTGACCAGGACGCCAAACGCCTGGTGCGCCTGCTGCACGGAATCCGCGCCAAGATCAACTTGATTCCATACAATGAGCATCCCGCGTCACCGCTGAAGGCGCCGACTGCCGAGCGCATCGAGGCATTTCAGAGCTACCTTCTCAGCCGCGATATGGTGGCCATTCGGCGCGCCAGCAAGGGGCAGGACATCTCGGCGGCCTGCGGTCAGCTCAAAGGCAAGCTGGATGGTGCGAAAGGCTGTGAGGGGTGAGGTGTGAGGGGTACAAGGTCTTAACCCCATACTCCTTACGCATCACGGATTACGATTCCTTGGTTTCATCCATTTGAAAGAGAAAGGAACGGCATACATGGCACAGACAGTTATCGGCGTGATCGGCGGCAGTGGTCTCTACGAGATCGAGGGCTTGGGCGACGTGCAGCAGGTGGAGGTCGACACCCCCTTCGGGGAGCCTTCCGATGCCCTGATTACAGGCATTCTCGAGGGGGTGCAGATGGTGTTTCTGCCCCGCCACGGCCGCGGGCATCGGCTGCTGCCTAGTGAAGTGCCCTACCGGGCCAATATTCACGCCATGAAGCAACTCGGCGTCGAACGGATCATTTCGGTGTCGGCGGTGGGCAGCATGCGCGAGGAGATCGTACCCGGCCACATTGTCATTCCCGATCAGTTTTTCGACCGCACTCAGGGTAAGCGGGCTTCGTCTTTTTTTGGTGATGGTGTGGTCGGCCATGTGCAGTTCGCCGACCCGGTGTGTGGCGATCTGTCCGCCATTCTCGCCAAGGCTGCCAGCGAGGTCGGCGCTACTGTGCACCGGGGCGGCACCTATCTCTGTATCGAAGGACCTAATTTCTCCACCCGAGCCGAATCGAACATTTACCGCAACTGGGGGGTAGACATCATCGGCATGACAAATCTTCCCGAAGCGCGCCTGGCCCGCGAAGCTGAGATCTGTTATGGCACCGTGGCCCTGGCCACCGATTACGACTGCTGGTACGAGGGCCATGACGATGTGTCGGTAGAGGCAGTGTTGGCTACTATCAAACAGAACGTGGCCACCGCCCGCAATATCATCAAGGCGGCAGCCGGCGCCGCTGCCGCAGAGCGCCCCTGCAGTTGCGGCAGCGCATTGCAGTATGCCCTCATGACCGATACCAGCCAGATTCCCGACGCCACCCGCGACCGGTTGGCGTTACTGCTGGATAAATACCTTTAATCGCCAGGGAGGGAGGCGGACTTAACAGGCCGAAACGAAAAATTGACTGTTCGAGGCTGGATTTTCGACAATTTGAGAGCGAATAGCCTGACTATTTGTCGAAAATTGTCGGAAATATGGTCCGATCAGGCGTTTTTGCAGTTGGCTTATGATAAGTCCGATAGCCTCCTGGTACCGCCCGATCAGGATTCGGGTGACAGTGACGGAGGAAGCTATGCGTTTCAGTCCGATTGTTCTGCTTGTGCTGTTTGGTTTGCTGTTTGGCTGCGCCGCGCCTGAGGAGAAAAAGGCCCCGGAACAGGATGTTCACTATATTCTCGGCGTCTCCTATCTACAGGAGGGCAACGCCAGTCGTGCACTGCAGGAATTTCATAAGGCCCATGAAGCCGACTCCGGCAATGCCGATGTTCTGATCGGTCTCGGTCGCGCCTACCAGCTCAAGGGCGCCTATTCCGAGGCCGAAAAATACTATCTGCAGGCTCTGGATTCGAGGCCCGATGATCCGCTGATTGAAAACAACCTTGGTGCCCTCTATCTCGATCTGCAACGCCCAGATGATGCCATTCATTATTTCGGCAAGGCGGCGGACAATCTGATGTTCGCCAATGCGGAAGTTTCTCTTACCGGTCTCGGCTATGCGCACTTTCAGAAGCGCGAATATCTCGAAGCGATCAGCGCCTATCGCAAGGCTCTGGCGCAGAATCCTCGCTATGATGAAGCCCATCTGCGTCTCGGCGAAACTTACTATGCCATGGGCAAAACCGACCGCGCCCTGGGCGAGTTCACTCAGGCGCTAAAACTCAACGGCAACAATATCCGCACTCATTTTCAGCTCGGCCTGGCTTATATGAAAATGGATAATCCGACCGAGGCCGTGCAGTACTTTCGCAATGTGGTGCGTCTGGCGCCCTCGACGGAGCTGGCTGAACAGGCCGAGCATTACCTGGAACTGCTGCAGTAGCAGGTTGTTTGCGGAGGATGGCGATGGAACGGGAGTTTGACCGGCTGGCAGACGCGGTGCGGCAACGGCTGGGCGGCGACCCTTTCGACCTGGCGATTGTACTTGGTTCCGGCTTGGGCGCTGCCGCCAATGGCGTCGAGAAGGGGCAGATCTTTCCCTACCGTGATTTTGGCTGTTTTCCCCGTACCGAACTGGCCGGTCACGCCGGCCAGCTGCTCGCCGGCTTTCTGCGCGACTGGCGGGTGCTCGTTTTTCAGGGGCGTTTCCACCTTTACCAGGGCCTCAGTGCCCGTCAGGTCTGCGTGCCGGTGCAGCTTGCCCATCGTCTCGGCTGCCGGTTCATGCTGCTGACCAATGCCGTCGGAGGTATTCGCCAGGACCTGTTCCCGGGACACTTCATGTACATCAGCGACCATATCAATCTGCTCGGCGACAACCCTTTGCGAGGTCTGGCTGGCGATCCGTTTCTCGATCTTTCGCAGCTCTACGACCAGCGCCACTATACCGCGCTGGAGATTTTTGCCCGTCAGCAGGGGGTCGATCTTGCGTCGGGGGTGCTGGCTGCTTTGCCGGGCCCTTCTTACGAAACTCCTGCCGAAATCAGAGCCTTGGCCCTGCTCGGCGCCGATGCCGTTTCCATGTCCACGGTGCCGGAAGCGATCATGGCCAAGTATCTGGGGATGCGGGTCGCTGGTATGTCCTATGTGGCCAACAGAGCCGCCGGGTTGAGCCCCGGTCCGCTTAGTCACCAGGAGGTATTGTCCGTCGGCCGTGATGGAACAGGGCCTCTTGCCGCACTGATACACGAGTTGACCCGCCTCTGGCAGACTGAAAACTGAGCCGCCAACCCTTCTCCGGAATTCCATTTTCCTTTCTGCTTCATTTCTAAGTTGTTGAAAAAAAACAAAAATAATCGATCTTCGGATGTCTGGCCGCAGCTTGACAGCCCTGCCGCAAATGGTAAACTTTTCGCAGACAAACAAGCGAACTGGCAAAGGGAGTGATGCCGTGGGACAAAGGGAGAAGAGGGTACTGGTTGTTGACGATGAAGAAAACGCCCGCCTCGGGCTGAGCAAGATTCTGGAGCAGGAAGGCTACCGGGTGGATAGCGTGGCCAACGGTCGCGAAGCTCTCGATTTTCTGCAGCGGCAGAAGGTTCAGGTGGTCATCAGCGATCTGCAGATGCCGGAGATGAACGGGCTGGCTTTTCTGCGGGAACTGAGCCGCCACTATCCCAGCACTCAGGTCATTATGGTGACCGCCCATGGTGGGGTTGAATCGTACCTGGAGGCGATTCATCTGGGAGCTTACGAGTATATCAACAAGCCCATCAAACTTGAGGAATTGCGTATTGTCATGAACAAGATGCTGGCCGAACAACGATCGGCTACAGCTAATTAGCAACACGCCGGCCGGTTAGCCGGCAGATCGCATGGCCCGCAACAGCGAATCTTCGATTGGTCGCAAGTACCGAGTGGAGGTGCAATGAAAGAATTCAAAACCATTCTGTTTGCCAGCGATTTTTCCGAGAATTCGGCCTATGCCTTTGAATATGCCCGTGATCTGGCGATCAAATACCAGGCTTTGCTGTTGATAGTTCATGTGATCAATGAACCGGTCGATTTGCGTGGTTTCTATGTGCCGCATATTTCTTTTGAAACCCTCGAAGAAGAGATTGAAGAGGGCGCTCGCAAGATGATGGACAAGTTCTGCGGGGTTCATCTACGCGATTACGATAACTACGAAACCTTTATCGTTCCGGGCATCCCCTACGATGAAATCATCAAGAAGGCTGAGGAGGTCTCCGCTGATCTGATCGTTATGGGAACCCACGGCCGCAGTGGCCTTGATCACGTGTTGTTCGGCAGCACCGCGGAAAAGGTGGTGCGTAAATCCCCCGTGCCGGTCATGACCATCCGTTACTCCGAGTAATCCACTCGAATTATCAGCCATTCAGTCGGTTTCATAGAGTATTATGCAGAGCAGCCTTCGGGCTGCTTTTGCTTTGTTGCAGGCCTCATTACGCCAGGGCTTTGTCCTTGCAAAAACGTCCTCCAAGAGGTTATGCTAGCGCGGATTATATACGAATACTTCTGCTGCCACCGGTAGTTGCCCCGCATCGCAAGCCATGTTTGTTCTTGGTGCCTCGAGGTGGCGCAAGAACCTCTGTAGAGCGAATTCCAGGTCCGGTGGAATTGACAGGCAGTGAACCAAAGAAACGGGAGGCACAGGCATGTCCGGCCGGATATTGGTGGTCGATGACGAAAGGCTTATTCTCGATCTCGCTGTGATGCTGCTTACGACTCGAGGATACGAGGTGATTACCGCCGAAAACGGCGAAGAATGCCTGGATGTTGTGGCTCGGGAAAATCCGCCGCTGGTCTTGCTCGATTATATGATGCCGGGTATGGACGGCATGACCACCTTGCGTGAGTTGCGCCAGCGCTATCCCGACACCTACGTCATTATGTTGACCGGAAAGGGCAACGAGCAGGTGGCGGTCGAAGTAATGAAGGCCGGCGCTGCCGATTATGTTTTAAAGCCCTTCGGCAATCAGGATCTGATCGATCGCATCGAAAACGTTTTGCGTATTCGGCGCATCGAGATACACAACCGCGAGCTGCGTCTGGAACGGGAGCGGTTGCTGAGCGAACTCGAGGACATGAATAGCGAACTCGAGGGCTGGAACACCGAACTGGAACGTCGGGTTGAAGAAAGAACCCGGGAGTTGGAACAGGTTAACGCAGAGAAATTACAGGCCGAAAAACTGGCCTCTCTCGGCCACCTGGCTGCAGGCATGGCCCATGAGATCCGCAATCCCCTCAATGCTATCAGCCTCTTTACCCAGATGCTCAAGCCTGCCCTGGCCGACGATGCGGAACGGAGCGGTTATCTCGACCGGTTGCTCAGTGAGGTCGATCGTATCGACAATATTCTGATCAAGTTGCTGGCGGCCAGCAACCGTCCTCGTGGAGAGGCCCAACAGGTTTCCCTGTTCGAGGTCATGGAGCGTGTTCTGGCCAGCTTTTCCGAGCAGATTGAAGCGCATGGCATCCTTCTGGATCAGCAGCTGGAATCCAGAATACCGCCGATTGTGGCGGATCCGGCGGAAATTGAGCAGATTTTTACCAACCTGTTTGCCAATGCCATTTACGAAATGCGCGGGGGTGGAAAGCTGGGCGTACGGCTTGCCTGGGACCGGGATAAGGCTCGAATCGATGTCAGTGATACCGGCCAGGGGATTCCGGCGGAGAATCTAAGCAAGATTTTCGATCCCTTTTTTACCACCAAACCCAAGGGGACAGGTTTCGGCCTGTCGGTGGTGTTGCGCATTGTCAAAACCTACCAGGGCCAGATCAAGGTTAAGAGCGAAGCAGGGCAAGGCACCGTTTTTCACATTGAATTTCCCACGGCATAACTTTATTTTTGCAACCTTGACAGGATCGGTCGTCTTGTTTCCGGCGCAAGTCGCTGTTTTATCCCGAATTCCGATGGCGAGGAGAACCGGCTGATGGCTCTGCAACTGCGCGAGGTCGCCCTCGATCTCGACGAAGACGAGGTGCTGCTGCCGGCCAGGGTTGCCGCCGAGTTGGGCCTGGAATGCTTCCAACTGAAGGGCTTTCAGGTGGTGCGCAGGGGGATCGATGCGCGGCGCAAGCCGCGGGTGCTGCGTATTTTTTCGGTGGTTTTCGAAGTGGCCGACGAGGCCGCCTTGCTGGAGCGGCAGAGCGGTAATCGGCGCCTTAGCCGCTGGAAACCGCCGATGTTGCCTGAGATTCAGCCCCTGGGAGTATGCCAGCGGGTATTGGTGGCCGGGATGGGGCCGGCGGGCCTCTTTGCCGCCTTGAGCCTGGCCCGCTACGGCTTGCAGGTCACCCTGATCGAGCGCGGTGAAGCGGTCGAAAAACGTGTTCCGGCGGTAAATCGCTTTCACGCCGGCGGCCCCTTCGATCCGGTCAGCAATATCCAGTTCGGCGAAGGCGGCGCCGGGACTTTTTCCGACGGCAAGCTCAATACCCGGGTAAAGCATCCCTGGAGTGCCTACGTGTTACGAACGCTGGTCGATTTTGGCGCCGGCGAGGAGATCCTTACCCAGGCCAAGCCCCATGTCGGCAGTGACCGGCTGCGGCTGATCAATTTCCGCCGTGAGTTGCAGCGGCTCGGAGTGGAGATTCGTTTCGGCACCCGTCTGACCGACCTGCTGTTTGCTGGCGGCCGGCTGCGGGGGGCGGTTCTTGATGAGCAAGAGGAGTTTCTTTGCGACAGCCTGGTGCTCGCTACCGGCCACAGTGCCCGTGATACCTATGGTATGCTGGCCGAGCGGGGGGTGGCGCTGGAAAGCAAACCCTTTGCTGTGGGCCTGCGGGTGGAACATCCGGCGGAGCTGATCAATTTCATTCAGTACGGTCACTGTCGCCATCCGCGTTTGCCGACCGCCGAGTATGCGCTCACCTATAACGATCCGGACAGCAAACGGGGGATCTATTCCTTCTGCATGTGTCCCGGCGGTGAGGTGGTGCTGGCCGCTTCCGAGGCGGGCGGCGTTGTGGTCAACGGCATGAGCAATCGCATGCGCAACGGTCCTTACAGCAACAGCGCCTTAGTGGTGGCGGTCCGGCCGGACGATTTCGACTCTGCCGATCCTCTGGCCGGGGTGCGCTTTCAACGCCGTTGGGAAGAGGCTGCGTTCATCGCCGGCGGTGAGGGTTATCGTGCCCCGGCGCAGAATCTGCTCGCTTTTCTCGGTCGCGGCAACGGCCCGCTGAATTCTTCCTGCCGACCGGGGGTGCGGGAATGGGATCTGCACCAGGTGCTGCCTCCGTTTATCAGCACCGGCCTGTCCCGGGCGCTTCCCCATTTCGATCGTCGCATGCGCGGATTTATCTCTGCCGAGGCGACTCTGGTGGGGGTTGAAACCCGCACTTCGGCGCCGTTGCGCATCCTGCGGCAGGCCGATGGCCAGGCCCTGCATCGACCTGGCCTGTATCCGGCAGGCGAGGGGGCCGGCTATGCCGGAGGAATCATGAGCGCTGCCCTGGATGGCCTCAAGGTCGCCGAGCAGATTGCAGTTACAGCAAACAACAGGAGTAATCGTTGAAAGAGCTTTATGTCGAACAGATACGGGAACGGGACCAGGTCGACGGCCAGTTTCTGGTGCGGGAAAAAATCACTGCCATGGCCAAGAACGGCAAGCCCTATCTGACCTTGAAATTGATGGACCGCAGCGGCGAAATCGAAGGCCGGGTTTGGGATCGGGTCGAGGAACTGTCCGCTCTTTTTGATAAAGACGATTTTGTGCGGGTGGGTGGCAAGACCAGCGTCTATCTCGGGAAGATGCAGCTGGTCGTTCAGCGCCTGGAAAAGATCGATGAGCAGGCCGTCGATCTGGGCGATTATCTGCCGGTCAGTGCCCGGCCGGCGGAGGAGATGCTGGACGAATTGCGCCAGCTGGTGGGCAGCCTGCAGTCCCCCCATTTTCGCCAGCTGATGGAGGCTTTCCTGGGCGACGAGGAGTTTGTCAAACTCTACGCCCAGGCGCCGGCGGCCAAGTCGATTCACCATGTCTATCTCGGCGGACTGTTGGAACATTCCCTGGCAGTGGCCCATCTGGCCGACGATATCAGCTGCCGCTATCCGGGGGTGCAGCGCGACCTGCTCCTCACCGGCGCGCTGCTGCACGATATCGGCAAGGTGGCGGAGCTCTCCTACGAACGATCTTTCGGCTACACGGACACCGGCAAACTGCTTGGTCATATTGTCATCGGCGTGGAGATGGTCGAGGCCAAACTGCGCCAGCTGGACGATTTCCCCGCCGCCTCGGCACTGCTGCTGAAACACTTGCTGTTGTCTCACCACGGCCAATACGAGTTCGGTTCGCCAAAACGCCCCAAAACCCTGGAGGCGGTGATTCTCAACTACCTAGATGATCTCGACAGCAAGATCAACGGCGTTCGCACCCACCTGGAGAAAGAGCCTGACAATGGTGCTGCCTGGAGCGGCTATCATCGCATCTGCGACCGCTACTTTTTTAAAGAAACCGGTGTGCAAGAGGCTGCGCCCGTTTCCGAAGCGCCGTCGATGCCTCAGTTCGCATCTCCTGCGCAGGAAGAAAAGCCCGAGCAGGCAGAAAAGCCCGAGCAGGCAGAAAAGCCCGAGCAGGCAGAGACGGTCGCCAGGCGACAAAGCCGGCCGAAGGCCAGGGACCGCGAATTGCGCTGCAGTCTGGCCGACCAGCTGCAGGAAAAGAACCTGAACCTTTTTACGCAACTCGACGAGGGGGACAACTGATGGGGCTGTGGCTGAAATCGCTGGTGACCGGCGAGCTTAAGGTGAACTGTTATCTGCTCGGCTGCCAGAGCAGCGGCCAGGCCCTGGTGATCGATCCCGGCGGATCGGCGCGGCGCATCCTGGAGATCCTGGCTGAAAATGGCCTGACCCTCAAGATGGTGGTCAATACCCACGGTCATTTCGATCATGTCGGCGGCAATCGGGCACTGATCGAAGAGACCCAGGCCGATCTGCTGATTCACGCCGACGACCTGGCAATATTGCGTGGCGCTTCAGAGCACGCGCCGTCTTTCGGTTGTCGGGCCATCGAACCGTCGCCGGAACCGACCCGCCTGCTGCAGGACGGCGACAGAATCGAGTTGGGCGAACTGCAGTTTGATGTCATTCACGTGCCCGGCCATTCACCCGGCGGAATCTGTCTGCTGGGCGAGGGGTATCTTTTTGCCGGGGACAATCTGTTTGCCGGCTCCATCGGTCGCACTGATCTGCCGTCCGGCGATCAGGGGGCCTTGATGCAGGCACTGCGCGACCGGGTTCTGACGCTGCCCGAGGAGATTGTGGTTTGTCCCGGCCATGGACCGGAAACGACCATCGGCCGCGAGCGGCGCACAAATCCTTTTCTGCGCTATATTGTCTAGCAGGCTTCTGAAAAAGACCGGGGAAATTCTATTCAGCATTCTGCCAGATCTGGGGGAAGCTGTCTCGCGTCTGAAAACAGAGGCGAAACAAAGAGGACATTATGCTGCAAGGCAAAGAGATCGTGTTGGGGGTGTGCGGCGGTATTGCCGCCTACAAGGCGGCCGAGTTGCTGCGACTGTACGTCAAGGCCGGCGCCAAGGTGTCGGTGATCATGACTGCCGCTGCTCAGGAATTTGTCACCCCGCTGACCTTTCAGACCTTGTCCGGACGGCCGGTGCATAGTGATCTATTCAATCTGTTGCAGGAGCAGGACATCGGTCATATCTCGCTGGCCGACCGTGCCGACCTGCTGGTGATCGCCCCGGCGACCGCCAATCTGATCGGCAAGGTTGCCGCCGGCATTGCTGACGATCTTCTGACGACCACGGTTATGGCTACCAAGGCGCCGGTATTGCTGGTCCCGGCCATGAACAGCAACATGTGGCAGAATCCGGTCTGCCAGCGCAATGTGGCGCAGCTGCAACAGGATGGTTGCCATATTATGGAGCCAGCCACCGGAATGCTTGCCTGCGGCTGGGAAGGGCAGGGCAAAATGCCCGAACCGCAGGCCATCTGCGACGAGACGCGGCGTCTGCTTTCCCCCCAGGACCTGGCCGGCCAGACGGTGCTGGTGACGGCCGGGCCGACCCGGGAAGAACTCGACCCGATGCGTTATTTAAGCAACCATTCTTCGGGAAAGATGGGGTATGCCATTGCCCGGGCGGCCGCCGAACGGGGGGCGAAAGTGCATCTGGTGTCTGGTCCCACCGCGCTGCAGGCACCGCCCGGCGTCGAACTGCAGCCGGTGGTCAGTGCCCGAGAGATGCATTCTGCGGTCATGGCCCTGGCACCCGCTTGTTCCGTTGTCGTCAAGGCGGCGGCGGTGGCCGATTTTCGCCCTGCTTGCCGGCAGGATCAAAAGATCAAAAAGGGCGGTGAAGGAACTCTGGACCTTAAGCTGGAGCGCAATCCCGATATTCTGGCTGAACTGGGACGCCTTCCGGGGGAACGCTTGCTGGTCGGCTTTGCCGCCGAAACTGAGCGGTTGCTGGAAAACGCCCAACGCAAGCTGCGGGAGAAAAACCTCGATATGATCGTGGCCAACGATCTGACCAAGGAAGGGGCCGGTTTTGCGGTCGACACCAACGTGGTAAGGCTGATCTATCGGGACGGTAGGGCAGAGGACCTGCCGTGCATGAGCAAAGATCAGGTGGCGGGGGCGCTGCTTGACCGTATCGTGCACCTGCTTGCTGGCAAAAGGGGCTAGCGGGTAGTTGAAAGGAAGCTTCCGTCTTGCTCACAGAGGTTGGGTTTTGCTCGCCTGTCCATGGGCTCCGCAGACTGTTTTCAACAGCCTGCCAGGAACTCAGTCGCCTGCCAGCAGATCGAGCAAGGATTCGGGATTGGTGATGCCCTGGCGAAAACGCTTTTTCAGGTGGGCCAAAAGCTGCTGCGCCTCGCTCTCCGGCAATTTGCCGTCTTGCCATAGCAGGTTGAGATTCTTGCGCAGGATGCCCGCCGTATAGAGGGCCCGCTCGCCAGCGGGGTCGGCCTTCCAGTAGGGGCTTCGCTCCATCTTGGTGAGGATGCTTTCAGTCGCCTGCTGGGCCAGTTCAAGGTATTCCTCCAGGTCTTCCTCTTCCAGAGTCCATCGGGATTGTTCGCTGATCGATTGCAGCATCTTCTGCCAGCGCTGCAGGCGGCTGAGCAGCAGGATGGAGTTGAAAACCCGCTTGTTGGTAGCGAAAGAAAAGATGGTGCGCGACAGCACTTTGCTCATCATCGCGTCGTTGGCACGAAAATCCTTGCGGGCGATGGTGCGCGCCAGTTGCCAGATGGCAGGCGAGACCCGCGACTCGAAGCGCATTTCCCAGTAGAGATGCTTGAGCATGGCGGTATTGAAGGTGCGTACCATTTTGTACGGAACCATGTAGGAATGGGCCACGGTGTCAGCGGCCAGATGGCCGAGATAGCCGTAGGCGCAGGCTCGCTGGGGATTGGTTTTGGCCGCATCGAGGACCTGACGGCCAATGCGCCAGGAGTGGCAGTGCTTCAGCCAGTGGGTGTATTTCTTGCCCAGGGTGATGTCGGCACTGATGAAGCCGTAAAGAAAATCGTAGGGATAGCTGCTGAGCAGAGGCTGCAGCATGGTGGGCAGGCGGCTGAGTCCTTCAAGCGTCTGGGAGCCGATCTGCAGATGGACGCCGATGCCCCAGGCCAGGGCCTCGCCGGGCAGCAGCAATAATGTCAGGGTTAGAAGTAGTGTAAGTGCCATGGCCATCGTGCTTACAGGATAATCGTCTCCAGCCGGGAAGTAAAGAACCTATGCCCGACAAATTCCACAAGGAACTGCAGGAAACCGTGGCCCAAGTGCGGGGTCTGCTCGAGGACCTCGCTTTGTTGGGGGTGACCGAGCTGCCTTTAGCTCCCGAGCCTGCCGATCGGCCGCCCTGCCGACTCGATGAACAGGCGGCTGTCCCTGACTGCCGCGCCGAGACTCTGGACGAAATTCGTGCCGACCTTGGCGATTGTCAGCGCTGTTCGTTGAGCAAGGGACGCAATCATATCGTCTTCGGTGCCGGCAGCGCTTCTGCCCGGCTGGTGCTGGTCGGTGAAGCCCCCGGTCGTGATGAGGACCGGCAAGGGGCGCCTTTTGTCGGTGAAGCGGGGCGCCTGCTCGACCGGATCCTGTTCGCTATGGCCCTTAAGCGCGAGGACGTCTATATCTGCAATGTGCAGAAATGCCGCCCGCCGAAAAATCGCGATCCTCTTCCGGAGGAAATCGACGCCTGCCAGCCGTTTCTCAAGCGGCAGCTGGCTGCCATTCAGCCCCAGGTGGTCGTCACTCTTGGGCGTTTCGCAGCGCAGACCCTTCTCGATACCCAAGAGCCGATCAGCCGCTTGCGCGGGCGCTGGCATAGCTATGAGGGGATCGCTGTCATGCCTACTTATCATCCGGCCTTTTTGCTGCGTAATCCCGCCGCTAAACGGGAGGTATGGGAGGATATGAAGCAGGTCATGGCCCGCTTGCGCCAGGGAATTGGCTAACATGTCTTCTCCAGCTGCCGCGGTTCTGCGCATCGAAGGGCTCGGGAAAAATCGAGTCGATGAGCAGGGTAGCCAGGTCGCTGTATTGCGGGATGTCGAGCTGAGCCTGTTCGCCGGTCGCATCACCGTGGTTATCGGTCCTTCCGGCGGTGGCAAAAGCACTCTGATACGGTTGCTCAATCGCCTGGAAGAAGCTAGCGAGGGACGGGTGCTGCTGGATGGTCAGGATATTCGCGACTACGATCCCCTGCAGCTGCGCCGGCAGGTGGCGCTGCTGGCCCAGAAGCCCTTCGTTTTTCCTGGTACGGTACTCGCAAACCT
>ENA-ORCU01000292-ORCU01000292.1-marine-metagenome-genome-assembly--contig:-NODE-292-length-20276-cov-3.154315_pt1 | contig 20276 bp, 18 predicted proteins | sample MGYA00248631_ERZ508512 | MGnify/ENA primary metagenome ERZ508512 (study PRJEB26183, sample SAMN06268844) | marine metagenome | isolation source: Tt an P1 anaerobic enrichment on pine from sediment taken...
CAAGTGTCAGCGACCTTACTTCGATAGACCTTGTTCCTTTCGGCGACGATCTCGTTGCCACCTATAACCTGACCACTCGCAAACTCGAATCCACCGTGCAGCTCAATGATGGCCAAACCCTGGCCCTGGCAGGGTTGCTACAGGATTCATTACGGGAAAGTGTAAGCAAAATACCTTTCCTTGGAGACCTGCCCATCCTAGGCCCCCTGTTCCGCAGCAGCAGTTACCAGCAAAGCAAAACCGATCTGCTAATCGCGGTAACACCGCACCTGGTCATGGCCAACAAGGAAGGGACTATCAAATTTCCAGGTGAAACCATGCAGGAACCCAACCGATACGAATTTTACCTGGAAGGTCGACTCGAAGGGCGTCAGCCCTTGGGTGACGCGACCGCTTTGAGCACGCACACTTTCGACCAGCAAGTGCCTGAGGTAGAACAAGGCGGTCTGGAGGGCTCTTTTGGACATGAACCGGTAACGGCCGAATAACAATAAGGAGCAAGCTATGAAAACGATGATCCTGTTGCTGGCAAGTTCGATTCTGCTGGTCGGCTGTGCCTCCTTTGAAGAGGCCTACCATCTCGATCGTGAATTCGGTCAACGAAGCCAGGAGACCTGGGATATGCAGGTAGCCTACCCTGATTATCGCTTTGCAGCAGATCAGACTACCTGAAACCATGGAAGGCCTGCCAGCTGAAAATGTTATGGAGGTTTATACCAAAACCTATGCCGAAGAACCTACTGATGTCGATGTTATCGAATTCAGCCTGCAAGACTGATCCAATTGGCCGCTCATTGCCGGGATGATTTTCCAACACCCCGGCAATGAGGGAGGTGCATTATGAAATTCAGATCTGAAAGAGGAGCATCAGTTGTTGAATTCTCACTGGTTCTGCCACTGCTGCTGGTGATTATTTTCGGAGTCGTGGAATTCGGTTTCATTCTCTATAACCAGGCCATGATCACCAATGCCTCTCGGGAGGGTGCCAGAGCGGGGATAATTATTCAAACGCCGCGCAAATCAACCGCTGATATTACTTCCGTGGTTAATGCTTATCTGAGCAACTATCTGGTCACTTTCAAAAGCGCCAGCCCCCCTGCCCCTACCACTGTAGTCAAAATCAACGGAGCAGAAGCCGATCCGGCTACCGCCGGGCTGGTGACGGCTCAGGACTTTCTCACTGTAGAAGTACGCTACGACTACGATTTTCTGGTGCTACCTAAATTCATTACCCACATCACCGGAACCAAAACGCTCTTTGCCAGCTCAACGATGCGGGCCGAATAGACACACCGCTATGAGGTGACAGCCATGAAACCCAGAAGTCATTTTGCAAAATCGTTAATCAACGAAGGGGGCGCCGTCATCGCGCTGGTCGCAATTTGCCTCGTCCTCCTGATCGGTATTGCAGCCTTTGCCATCGACTTCGGTTACCGTCACGTGGTCCGCAACGAACTGCAAAATGCTGCCGATGCCGCAGCCCTCGCCGGCGCCAGGGAACTGGGGGTCATTTATAAGGGATTGAGTTACGATGAGCAGCAATCTTACGTCAGCAATCCCGCCGACATCGTTCCCATAGCTCAGCAGGCAGCCCTTTCCAACTACGCCGGGGAAGTCGACAATATCACCGTCAACAGTGGCGACGTAATTATCGGCACCTGGGATTTCACCGCAAGCTCCGGCGACCCTCTGACGGCGACCCTGAACACGCCCAATGCGGTTCGAGTGATTACCCGCAGGGACGGTTCCGCCAACGGGCCGATCAGCACCTTTTTCGCCAGAATCTTCGGCGTGGACACCCTGGATATCACCGCGCGGGCGACAGCAGCCCTCAGCGGTCAGAGCACGGCAGAACCTGGTGAGATTGAACTTCCGGTCGGCATTTCCCGCTGGTGGTTCGACAACAACAGTTGCAACGACCTGATCGCCTTCTCGCCCGCCAACGATCCTGCTTCCTGCGCCGGTTGGCACACCTTTGAATCGCAGCCATCCAATGACAAAAAAGTGCGCACGATTCTTGAGGGCGGACTGAGCAGCCCGAGCACCATTTCCGGGCAGACCGATTACTCGTTTATCGGCGGTGACCTCAGTGTTCCCACCTTCGATGCCCTGATGACGGCGTTTCAGAACAAAGGATACGATGTCAGCGCCCCTGACACACCGATCCTCGACCCGAACACCGGTAATCCTATGACCGATGCCACTGGCACCGGCCTGGAAGTGCCACTATGTGAAAGCGTCAATGGCGGCCTGACAGCCTGTTCGGCTGCAGACTCCAACGGTGTCCCTGCCACCTATCCCGACGGCACGCCGCGCAATATGCACGAATGGCCGACCACAGTACCGGTTTACGATCGAAACGACTGCTCCAACCCGAATCAGACCATCACAATTTTGGGGTTTGCCTACGTGCTGGTGAACGACGTGGTCGGACCGCCGGATAAAAATGTGCGGGCCAAGGTGCTGTGCAATTACGTTGAACCGGGCGACAATCGTGGCGGCGCCGGCAATTATGGCCCCTTGGGCAGCGTACCCGGACTGGTGGAATAAGGGCTTGATACATAGCAGGACAACCAGACCCAACATGAAGGAACGAATGCAATGCCCAACAAATTGACTATAGCCGTTGAATTGGCCGACAACCATCTCGCCACGGACCTCGTAACGACGCTCAGGGATATTCCCAACGTAGCGACTTTGCAGTGGTTTGATTCCATGGGCGAAAAAGGTTCCCTGGCGGTTAAGGAAACTCCGGACATCATTGTAATCGACGACAATTCCGACACGCAGCAGTTGATCAACCGCCTGGCGCAGTTGCGCGAATACTTCCCTTCGGCCGCTTACTTTGTTATTTCATCCGACCAGAGTCCCAAGCACATCATCGAGGTCATGAAGGCCGGCGTAGCTGAATACCTGGTCATCCCGATTGACAACAAGGCACTGCACAATGCGGTGGAGGACATTCGCGCCAAACTGGCCAACGCCGGCAAGATTGCCCGCGGTTCGGTATACAGTTTTATCAGCAGCAAGGGCGGTCTCGGTGCTTCCTTCATCGCCGTCAACAGCGCCTATGCCCTGGCCCAAAAAAAAGACAGCACCACCGCCTTGTTCGACTTCAGCCTTCAGGCCGGAGACGCTTCGGTGATGCTGGATGTCGTAGCGGAAACTTCGATCAACGATCTTGTCAAAAACTTTCATCGCATGGACGCCTCGCTCCTGTCTGCAGCAATGACCACGGCATTTAAACGCCTCGATTTTCTGGCGGCTCCCACCAGCCCGGACGATTGCGCAGGAATCGGGGGCGAACATATTGCCGCCATCCTGGAACTCGGCAAAAAGCTTTACGACCACCTGGTCATCGACTGTTCCTCGATGCTGATCAACGATACATCTCTGGAAGTGTTCGATGCTTCCGAAAAGATTTTCGTGGTTATCGATTTGTCGGTACCGGCGATCCGCAATGCGGCCCGGCTTTGCGAACTGCTCCATAACCACCACGTTTCTTCGTCCAAGGTTGAGATCATTGCCAACCGGTTTATCAAAGGCGGCAGCCTGTCCCTGACCGAAGTTGAAAAAACTCTGGAAAAGCGCGTTGCCTGGCTTTTCCCCAACGATTTTAAAACCGTGATTTCGTCCATCAACAAAGGTATTCCGTTACTTAAATTCAGCCCTGGATGCCCCTTGGCAAAGAACATGGTCAGTTTTTCGGAAATGCTGACACAACAGCAACCAAACGAAAACTTCCGCGGCATCCGCGGCACCTTCGGGCGCGCCATCTAGGAGGTCTGTTATGGCATTCAAGAGTCTATGGGAAAAAGGAAGAACGTCGCCTGAGGCTGAGGACCCTCAACAGGTCATTAATGGTGAGCGGGTAGCCTTCTTCTATGACATCAAACACAAGATCCATAACCGTTTTGTCGAAGAAGCCAACCTTGCGGCTCTGGATACAATGGATGCCACTGAGGTCCGCGAGGAAATCAGTAAAATTGTCGATTACTTCCTCAGCGAGGAGAAGGCTCTTCTCAACAAGGAAGAGAAAAAAGCCCTGACCGAGGAGATCCTCGATGAACTGACCGGCCTCGGACCTATCGAACCGTTCTTCAAGGATCCGACCGTTTCGGACATCCTGTGCAACACCTACAAAGACATCTATGTCGAACGTAAGGGGCTTTTGGAGAAGACCAACGCACGGTTCCTAGACAACACCCACCTGATGAACATCATCGACCGGATCATCTCAAGGGTCGGTCGTCGCATCGACGAATCGTCGCCAATGGTCGATGCCCGCCTGGCAGATGGCAGCCGTGTAAACGCCATCATACCGCCGCTGGCTCTCGATGGACCGATTCTGTCCATTCGCCGGTTCTCCGTCGACCCGCTGAAGATGGAAGATCTGATCAACTTCAAGACCCTGATTCCGGATGTGGCCGTGCTGCTCGCGGGCTGCGTGCAAGCCAAGCTTAACGTAATGATTTCCGGCGGTACCGGGGCGGGCAAAACCACCCTGCTGAACATCCTCTCCGGCTTCATCCCCGGCAACGAGCGCATTGTCACGATCGAGGACTCGGCCGAATTGCAGTTGCAGCAGGAACATGTGGTTCGTCTCGAAACCCGTCCGGAGAGTATCGAAGGGACAGGTCTGGTAACCCAGCGCGACCTGGTACGTAACAGCTTGCGCATGCGCCCGGACCGCATCATCGTCGGCGAGGTGCGCGGCTCGGAAGCCTTCGACATGCTGCAGGCCATGAATACAGGGCACGAAGGTTCATTGACCACTATCCACGCCAACTCGCCAAGAGACTCTCTGACCCGTCTGGAATCGATGATCCTCATGACCGGCATCGACCTTCCGGAGCATGCCATGCGTTTTATGATTTCCTCTGCACTTGACATAATCATTCAGACCGCTCGCCAGACCGACGGTACCCGTAAAGTCACCTCCATCAGCGAAGTGGTCGGCATGGAAGGCGAGGTCATTACCCTGCAGGATATCTTCATTTTCGAAAAGACGGGCATCGATAGTAATGGCAAGGTCCTGGGGCGGTTCAGAGCAACCGGAATTCGCCCCAAATTTGCCGACAAACTCGAGGTTGCCGGCATCAACCTGCCGGAAGACCTGTTCTTCTCCGGCAAATTCTTCGAATAAGGGGAGGCACCGTGGACCTACTGACCCTATTATTGCTGGGAGCTGTTTTTCTCTTTACTGTCTCTCTGGTCGGGGTCATCATCCTGGCCTGGAGTGAAAGTAAATTTGCAGAAAAGCAGGCAATTAAAAAGAGGCTCTTCTATATCTCTGCCGGGGGCAAGCATGGCAAGGAGAAGCTGAAGAAATACCGTGACCGCGTTTTAAAAGACGTCGGGACCTTTGAAAGCCTGGCTCTTAAAATGCCACGGGTCAGCAGCCTTGATCGTCTGCTGCTGAAAACCAACCTGCCCCTTAATGCATCAACGTTTATTATCGGTACCCTGGCCCTCGCGACCATCGGCCCCCTGCTCGCCCTGAAACTGCTGCCGCATTCCGGCTCCGCCGCCGGGGTGGGCGTGCTGTTGCTGATCCTGCCGTGCCTTGCCCTCAAGATTGCCGAGCGAAACTATCACAACCGATTCCAGGAGCAGTTGCCTGAAGCGCTTGATCTGCTTGCTCGTGCCCTGCGGTCCGGCCATGCTTTGACCAGCGGCCTGGAAATGGTTGCGACTGAGATGGAAGATCCTATCAAATCGGAAATTGGCGCTGCCGTGGACGAAATCAACCTGGGTCTGACTTTTCAGGAGGCGTTTGACAATCTTTGCGCCCGCGTGCCGAGCACCGACCTGCGTTTTTTTACCATATCGATTCTCATCCAGCGCGAAACCGGCGGCAACGTTGCCGAAATCCTTGACAATATCAGCCACCTGATTCGTGAACGCATCCAGTTCGCCCGCCAGGTCAGGGCGCTGACGGCCGAGGGACGATACTCTGCAGGCGTTCTTATCTGCCTGCCAGTCTTTCTGTTTATCTACATCTATTTTGTCAATTATTCTTACCTGTCCTTACTTTGGAAGGAGAACATAGGCGAAATGATGTTGTTAGGCGCGGTTGTCAGCCAATTGATCGGGGCATACCTGATCAAGCGGATCGTAACCATAGAGATTTAGGGGGTCCCTATGAATCAGATCATGACTTATTATTTCTGGATCGTCGACAATCTCACCTATTTCAGCTTGCTGTCGGTGGTATTCTGTGCGGTAGCGCTGGCCGTATTTGGAATCTATTATCTCTTCTTACGACCCAACCCCACTGAAGAACGCCTTGGACGACTGGTACCCCACGGCAAGGCAACTGCTAAAACCAAACCGAAGTTGCTGGAAGACAGCGGAACAGGATTCGTCACCAAAGTTACCAAACCCATCAACGAATTGATCGCACCCCGCAGCGGGGAGATCGCCAAAGAATCGCGGCTACGCCTGATTCAGGCCGGTTATCGATCAAAACATATGTACCACTACTTCATCGTCTGCAAGATACTGCTGGCCCTGCTTTTCCCTTCCATCTATCTTGCTGCGACGGTCTTGCAAAGCTTTACCCTGACAAGAGTTCTTATCCTGTTATTGCTTCTGGTCATCGGTTTTGGCCTGCCCGACGCACTTCTGGGAATTATTATTAGAAATCGTCAGGGGCGCATCATCAGAGCACTTCCGGATGCTCTCGACCTTATGGTAATCTGTGTCGAAGCCGGGTTGGGGATTGACATGACTTTCAAACGGGTTGGTGATGAAATTCGCCCGATCTGCAGCGATCTCAGCGACGAATTCGCCCTGACCAATCTGGAAATTCGTGCCGGCAAAAACCGTAGTGATTGTTTCAAAAACATGGCGCTGCGCACAGGAGTATCGGAAGTCAGCAATCTCATGACTATTCTGATTCAGACCAGCCGGTTCGGCACCAGCCTGGCCAAAGCCCTGCGTGTTCATTCGGATGCCATGCGGGTCAAACGCCGCCAGATCGCTGAAGAGACCGCTGCCAAATCGACGGTCAAACTTATCTTCCCGTTGGTCTGCTTTATTTTCCCGGCCATCTTCGTCGTACTGATCGGCCCCGGGGTCATAAGAATTGTCAAGGTTCTGTTCCCCGCCATGGGCGGTTAAGAACAAGGAACATGCCTTTCTGGGTATCAATGAATCCAGACATTACGCAAGGAGAATCCACTTGAGGAATCTTTGTTATACATATACCCGTATCCGTTTTGTTGCATCATTCTTCTTATTAGGAGCAGCGGCCCTGCTTTTTCCCGGCTGCGCCAGCAAGCCTGAATACACGATAAAACCAAAAGTCAGCGTTCAAGATGCCTCTCTCGAAACTGACCCTGCCGGCAAAATCACTAACCTTTCTTACGATCAGCTTATCGCCAAAGCTGATCTGTACTTGCGAAACGCCAACAGCCGCCTGGCTGAACTGCACTATCGAAAAGCTCTGGATATAGAGCCTGAATCTACAGAGGCTCTCATTGGGCTGAGCAACCTTTTCGTCCGTGAAGGACAGCTTGAAAAAGCTTCGAAGCACCTTGAAATCGCGCTTGATAACAACCCGGCCAACGCACAGGCCTTGCTGTTGATGGGAATTGTTTCGCGCAACCGTGGCGATCTGGAAAGGTCGTTGGAATGGCTGGGTAATGCCAGCGAACAACTTCCTGCGAACACCCAGATTTTAACTGAGATGGCCATAACAAATGACCATATGGGCCAAGAACGCCTGACTTATGCAGAGCATCTGTACAAGCGTGTGATCTCTTTAAAGCCCAATTCCTCCGCTGCACATAACAACCTTGGATTCAATTACCTTTTGCAGGGACGAAACAATGATGCGGTAAAATCCTTTTCCAAGGCTCTTGCCTTGAACCCCGATAACCAAAGGGCTAAAAACAACCTTGGGGCAGCCTACCTGCTTATCAGACAACCCGCTAAGGCGCTGAAGTTGTTTCAGGACACTGTTGGTCTGGCAGCAGCCTATAACAATCTCGGTTACATCGAAATGGTGCGGGGTAACCGCAATGAGGCCGAAAGAGCCTTTAAAAAAGCCCTTCAGCTGAATCCGTCATTTTATGTTCGAGCTCAACAGAATTTGGAGCGTCTGGAACACTTGGCGACCAGGGTTCGCTGAACCTTCTTCACTACTCCGTGCAGAACCGCGACGTATGAAAGCATGCCTCCGTACCCTACCTGTCCTGCCTGACATTCCAGGCCTGTTTTGCCTGGTTGTGTTTGTGGTGCTGTGTATTTTCGACGGCGGCAAAACGTTATTGGACGGAGATACTTTCTGGCACGTGAAGGCCGGCCTGACCATGCTTGACCAGGGCAGCCTGCTGAACAGCGACATTTTCTCCCACACGGCTTACGGCATTCCATGGACAGCACACGAGTGGCTTGCCGAGGTCATCATGGCCATTCTGCACCGTTTCGCCGGCATCCAGGGAGTAGCACTTTTCTACTTTTTTCTTGCAGCAATCAGTTTCTGGCTTTTGTTTCGGATTACCCGGCGCCTTACAAACGAATGGAGGGCATTGCTCTGGGTTTCCGCAGCATTCGCTTTTTCAATGCCGCACTTGCTGGCAAGGCCACATATTTTCAGCTGGCTGTTCGGCATCTGCACCCTGGGAGTGCTGCTGAAGGGAAAACGGGCTTTATATGCTCTCCCGCCGATGGTTGCGCTGTGGGCCAACCTCCATGGCGGCTTTATACTCGGTCTGGTGCTACAAGCCATCTTTATCGCCGGCAGCCTCCTCGACAGGATTACTCTAGAAGGCCCCTCCGAATGGCTCCCAGCCTTACGCTCCCAGAAACTGCCTCTGGTCATCCTGGTGCTCAGTGTCGTTGCCTCAGGGATCAACCCCTTCGGTTATCATCTGCTGATATTCCCGTTTCTGGTCACCAAAACAGTTTTCACCACCGGCATCAACGAATGGCTGGCGCCGGACATGCAGCGGGAAGTCTTTTTTCGCTTCTATCTTCTGGCGATAATCCTGCTCGTCTCGCTGCCGCGCCTGCAGATCAACTGGACCAATCGCCTGCTGATGATTTTTTGGGTTAATGCTTCGCTTTCTCACGGAAGATATATCAGCATGGCAGCAATGTTTTTCGTCCCACTGCTCGCCCAACTGGGCAACCAACTGAAATTGCCCATCCAGTTCAAAAGCGGAGAGCAAACCCGCAACACCCTGCACCTTTCTCCCTGTTCCGGAATCCTCGCTACCGCCGGACTATTTACCATCCTGTTTGCTGCAAGCACTTTTCAGTCTCCCTTGAGACCTTTTCTGAACGCGATCATTCCCATAAACCCGAAAGATCACCCCGTCGCTGCAGTTGAGTACCTGAATTCGGCACCATTGAACGGCAACATGTTCAACCAATACGGCTGGGGAGGCTACCTGATCTATGCCACGCAGCCTTTCCGGCCGGTCTTTATCGATGGCCGAGCCGACATGTATGGCGAGGAAATCTTTAAGGAGTATCAGAAGGTTGTCGGAATAGACAAGGATACCGAAGAAATTCTGGACAAATACCAGGTCAACTGGGTGATCTACCCACACGACAGCGCATTAGTGCGGTATCTGCTCGCTGGCAAGCGGTGGAACGAAGTTTATCGGGACGAGGAAGCTTCGGTTCTTTTGCGCAACCCTTCCCTTTTTCCATAGTAGCCGAGCAACTCATATCCACGAATCACCAGCAGGTCCTTGAGCATCTGCAGGGAATGGTAGATGGGGTGAACCTTGCTCTGCTCGTTGTTCTTCCATAGAACGCCTATTTCCTTGATCTTGAAGCCCCTCTTTCGGGCGATATGGAGCATTTCGACATCAAAGCTGAAGCCGTTTATCTGACAGTCCCTGAAAATGTCGATGGCTATCGCTGCTTTAAAGCATTTAAAACCGCACTGGGTATCGTTAATGCCGGGCACTGCCAGCATTTGCACAATTTTATTGAATGTTTTACCCATCAAAACCCGGTATAACGGCTGCCGTTTGAGTATCCGGGTCTCTTTCCTGGCTCTCGACCCAATCGCAATATCGTAACCATCATCTATTGCCTTAAAAAGTTTGTTGATCTCACGGAAAGGGGTAGATAGATCGGCGTCGCAAAAAACAATGTAGTCTTTCCTGGCCGCAAGGACCCCCGTCCTCACCGCATGCCCCTTCCCCATGTTGTCCCTGTATCGAATCAGGCGAACATTTTCATCAAAATGACGAGCTTCTTTAACAATTCTGGAGGTCTCGTCACTGCTACCATCGTCGACCACAATTATTTCATAATCTAGAAACCGTCTTCTCACGTTTTTACATAAGTGCGGCAAGGTTACCTGCAGGCGATCTTCTTCGTTATACGCCGGGACAACCACAGATAATGAGCGGCTATTTTTGACAGGCATGCGATCCTCCTCTCATTTGAAAACAGGGTAATCACATGTATAGTTTAACCAAAGATCTGCAGTATGCTACCAGGAGGATTAAAATGAGATTTTGTTTAGTTATTCTCTTCCTTTTGGCCTCCTCACTATGTCAGGCCGAAATTGTCACCGTAACGCCCCACACAGCGTCCTTATGGTCCCAACCTGGCGGGGAAAACGCCTTCGAACTGTTGAGAGCTCCACGCTACTACCCGTTTTCTGTCATTGAGCAGGACACCGAATATCTGCATGTGCGAGACTACCAGGGACAGACAGGCTGGGTTCTGGCCTACGAAGTAGGTCCTCAGAAGGGGGTGGTGGTGGAAGTGGCAAATGTCAATATTCGCAAGGGCCCAGGACTTGAGTACCAGGTTTCGTTTAAAGCTGACCAAGGCGTTACCTTCAAGGTCGTTTCCGAACAGAGTGCATGGCTGGAGGTTATGCACGAAAATGGAGATCGGGGGTGGCTGTTGAAATCTCTGACGTGGGGGCAGTAACAATTTTTTGACTCAATTTTATGCCATGTATAAGTTTCAGAGAATTATTAATATGAAAAATGATTGTGAACTTGGATACACTTACCACTTCCTATTACTAATATTAATAAGCCTCGCGTATTTTTTTACTTCTATATTTAACAGCCCATACCAGCACAGAGACACGTCTGTCGTACTATTTTTTCATTTTACGATATATTTAAGATATTTCATCCCATTTGTTTTCATCTTCTGGTCAACTAAAAGCATATTTTACTTGATCGAGAATAAGGAACGTGGATTTGCGGGGCTGGGTGAATGCTGGAGTGAATTATTCCGGGCATATGTTACCAGGGACAACCTGATTAGATTGGCTTTATTATTTTTATTCCTACCATTATTTAAATTTTCATACAATAATATAAAGCAGGGAATCCCTGTCCTCACCATAGAAACTAATGATCTATTATTTCATAATATAGACTACATAATTCACGGACAACAAATACCATGGGAGTTACTCCAAAGGTTTATTGGCCATCCTGCCATAACAAGATTTATTGATTTCTGTTACCTCTTTTGGGGTACCCTCTATCTTTTCGCTATTTATTGGATGACTGTAAGTCGTAGAAGCTTTTTGAGAGTGCAATTCTTTTATAGTCTTGCAGCCTGTTGGATACTCATAGGGAACATTGCAGCCACAGTTCTGGCTTCTGTTGGCCCATGTTTTTTTAACAAACTCATTCCCACCGGCACGGACCCCTACAGTCATATGATGGCTTATTTGCGTGCAATCCCCGACTTAAAAGCCGTTCAAATCCAAGACGTTCTCTGGCATACCCGCACCCACGAAATCTTCATACCCTGGGGTGGCATATCTGCTATGCCAAGCATGCATGTATCGATTGCAGTGTTGACGGCCTTAGCCTTTTCCGACATCAACAAATGGTTCGCTTTTCTCATGATTATTTTTGCCTTCATTATTCAAGTGGGATCTGTTCATTTAGGCTGCCACTATGCTATTGATGGTTATATCAGCGCGCTGGCGACCCTGGCCATCTGGTTTACAACTAAGAAGTTGCTTCTGTTCTTCGGCCTCAAAGAAAACTGTTGAACAGCCTTTGAAAATCAGGAAATATGAATCAGATCAAGTCGAACTTCCGCGACCATTCTCTGCTGATAGGCATTTGTTTATTCTATTATCTAACAGTAGTTACTTTTGATTTTTTAACAGATTTTAGAATTATTGGCGACCTGTCTTTTTACTATTTTATTATTAATGGTTTTCTTTTCTCTTTTATTGTTTTATTTCTTTCAGCAAAAACCATTTATTTCCTAACAAATAACTTCCGTTCCGGTTTATCCTGCTTGCGTCCCTATCTTGCGGAACTACGTCAAGACTATTTTTCCAGCGAAGCACTACTGCGTTTCGGAATTGTTTATCTATTAATTCCGCCTTTCATGTGCTCCTACAGCAGCATGAAACAGGCAATACCTATATTTAAAGGCTTTGACAGTGACCAAATGCTATCAAAGTTGGATTATATAGTCCATTTCAACAACAACCCATGGGACCTACTACAGCCCTGGCTGGGGCATCCGCATCTTACCCGGTTTATCGACTGGAGCTATACAACCTGGGGTGCTATTTTCCTCTACACCATATTGTGGATGGCCTACAGCCGAAGAAAAGTTCTTCGCCTGCAGTTTTTGTTGAGCCTGGCCCTATGCTGGATCCTTATCGGCAATGTAGCGGCTGCACTTTTGGCCTCTGTAGGGCCATGTTATTACGCTTACGTTATCCCCGATTTGGCTGGAACTTACTCATCAATGTTAGCCTACCTTCAGTCTATCCCCGATCTGCAGGCAACAAAAATTCAAGAAGTGTTATGGCATGCCTATAATACCGGCAAATTCATGCCCCTTGGCGGTATCTCCGCCATGCCCAGCATGCATGTTTCTGTAGCCGTCTTGCTCGCATTGGTCTATTCGCGCCTGCACAAGTGGATCGGTTTACCATTCATCATGTACGCAATATTAATTCAGATCGGTTCGGTCCACCTCGGCTGGCACTATGCCATCGATGGATACGTCAGTATTATTCTTACGCTGCTGATCTGGCATTTCGTCAGCCGTTATCTGAATTTCCGGAAAACATCTCAACAACCCGCAGAAAATCTTTCATAACTTGTACATCCGGATACATACTATCCCAAACAAAAACCTCCCTGACAAAGACAGGGAGGTTATGTGCGATAAAAAACAAAAAAGCGAATATTCAGGAATGCACTCAATCGATCACCGTCACCCCCGGCTCGTCGCGAGGAATCCCCATTCCCAGACAAAGCTTGACCATATTGTCGGTTTCGATGCGCGCGCCGCATTCTTCGCGCAAAGTACGGAATATGCTGCAATCAAGCAACTGCTCATTTGGCAACTGAAAGACCGGATAGCCATGTGATGTTGCGCAGTAGTCTTCATCGCAGACCAGTTCGTTTACCGCTTCCAGCCCCCTCTCCCGCGCCTTTTCCGCATCATCGATTATCAATCTGAGAATCATATTTCCTCCACAAATATTCAAACCACAGAAATTATTGCATTAATCATCCAGAGAGATGTGGTCTCCGGGATTCTTTAGCTCGGCAAGTTCGGGGTAGAACTCTTCCAGACCTTTCAAAAACTTTTCCTTGTTTTTGAAGGCCGCCTTGATTTCAGAATCCCAGGGAATCTCTACCGCATACTGGCAATGAGTACAGGTATCGATGGCTTTTTCGCCAAAGGGAACAGCCTGATACACCGTATAAAATTCGCAATTTTTGCATTTCTGCCGATGCAATATCGGCTTGACTTCTCTCTTGTTTATCATCGAATCAATACCTTGCTAAAACAGAAAAAAACATCGGTTAAAATTGGACATGGTCGCCCCGGTTTTTCAGATTGACCAGTGCTGGAAAATGACCTTCAAGGGCACGGACGTCTTTTTCGCCGTCGCGAATCAGAGTTTCGGCATTGCTGTCCCAAGGGATTTCCGCCGCATCCTGGCAGTGGGTACAGGTTTTCACAGCTGTATCTCCATTGACTTTCAATTCAAACACGGTCCAGTAATCGCAAGCCTTGCACTTGTTCCTGAAGAGCATATCTACTACCTCACCTGATATTAAATGACCAGAAAACCGGGGTCGCCGAAGCACCCCGCAACCAAGAAGGCGACCGGGCAAAGATCAAACCGAGCACCATTTCCCGCAGACACCGCTGTTTAATATAAATCGTGGAAGCATTGGCGTCAATGGTCCAACCCTGTTTATTCCGATGCGGTCAGGGCAGGTCCGGACTAAAAAAATCCCGCCCGGTGAAGGGCAGGATTATTAAATAAACACAGCGCCATGCTGAAACTCTATATCGTGATACTTTAGCCTTCAGCCGTAATCGGGCTGATAACGGTCTTGACTTCGGCCACGCTGTTAGCGGGAAAACCGCCCTGCTGGGCATGCTCAAGAACCATTTCGGCGTTGGGGGCAATATATACGCAATATATCTTGTCGGCCGTGACATAGCTTTCGACCCACTGGATTTCTGGCCCCATACCCTGCAGAATGCCGCAGGATTTCTGAGAGATTGCCTGTAGATCTTCAGCCGTCAGATCACCGGCTCCGGGAATTTCGCGCTCGATAACATATTTTGGCATTGCGTTACCCCTTTCTCGATTCTGGAAGTTTGTTTACGTTCGGTTGTTGGGCGATGTTTCTATCGTAGTTCCAGAGCGCCATAAAAAATTAAGAGCAAATCTTCACAGCATCTTCAAAACAGCGTTCTAAACAGATTGGCTTATGTGATAAAAAAAATCAAGTTTAATCGATCATATTGACCCGTAGCCGAGTCAATTCGTCTTGTTTTCGACCAATTCCCACCAGCCATCAATCAATGGAAAGTACAGAGCAGTGCGCACTTCCCGCATCGGTTCCATGGTTTCCACCAAGCGACGGTAGATAGCAAGCTGCCCACGGTAACGCTCCCCTTCCGCAGCCAGAAATGCCTCTCTATCCTCGCTTGACGGCGTACTGGTTTTGTAGTCGACAATCCAGCGCACCCCCTGGTAGTCGATAAAAGTGCGGTCAACCACGGCATGAACCAGTTGGCCATCGATCACACCGGAAAGGGCCAGTTCACAATGGGCCTGTTGATTCTCACCCAACAGCCAACGTCCTCGTTCGCTGTGCAATGTCTCCTGAACAGCCTGCCGAACCTTGTCCAGGGCAGAATCCAGACGCGAGGACGCAATGCCCAATTGCCCCAGCCGCAGGTTCCACAACTGCTTTTCGGCCTTGAGCCGTTCCACCGGCCAAGACGCCAGCCCATCGCGGGCTATAGATTCGAGCACCTGATGTATGACAGTACCGATATGGCGCCCTTCCTCTGTCGCGGGGGCCAAGACCGTTTCCTGCCCATGAGCAGCAACGGATGAGGGCCGCAGCACATCGACCACTCCCCCTTCATCACCGGCGGGAATGGCCGGTAACTGCCAGTCATCAGCAAGGCGCCACAGGCGTGCGGATGGTTTGAGTGCTTGATCGTGGGCGACAACATTGCGTGCAGAACCCTGGTATTCGTCGGCAATCGCAGGCCATAATTTTGCCAGAAAGGAGCCCCGCTCCGGGCGGACCTCTCCCTCGCCGGCAGTCCGGGCATAGCCCAGCAGGTGCAAGCGCTTTTTGGCGCGGGTGGCGGCCACGTACAATACCCGAGCAAGCTCCAAATCGCCCTTCTGCTTTTCAATTCGGCCGATGGCGTCGTAAATACCGTCGCGGCTCTGACTGCCGGCAGGCGCCAGTGGTGCCAGCAGCAGACCGGTTTCGGGCAGGTCGAGCCAACGCATGAGCGCAGCCTCTTCCCCGCGTGGCCGCCGACCGAGGCCGGGCAAAATAACCGTATCGAACTCCAGCCCCTTGGCCTTGTGGATGGTCATCACCTGCAGCGAATCGTCGGCAAGAGGATCGGGGGCCGCATACAACTTGGCCAGTCGGTCGTCAAGGCCTTCAAAAGGCAGCAGGTCGCCACCCTGATCGAGTTCTTCCATCAGGGCGAAGACGGTTTCGGCATCGGCCAGGCCGGCCGCATCCAGGCACGCCGGGCCGCCAAGAGCCAGCCAGGCCCCTTCGACCATTTCCCGCAACCCTACCCTGCCCCGCTGGATCATGGCCTGGGACAATACCGCCACCGACCGTTCCAGACGATTGCGCCCATCGGCGGATAGCCGCAACAGCCTCTGAGGCTGGCGAAGCAACTCGGCCAGGGTGGCATCAGGCATATCGCCACACAAGGCATGCAGATCCGCCAGACTCAAGCCGCACCAGGGCGCGCGCAGCACAGCCAGTTGGGCAATCCGGTCGGCCGGATGCAGCAAGGCCCTGGTCAGGGCCAGCAGGTCCCGGGCAACGGGTCGCTCGCCCAGCGAATCGATCTCCTGGGCCCGGAAACGCAGTCCCGCCTGGCGAAAGGCCCTCAATATCTCTACCAGATGGCTGCGCGCCCGCACCAACACGGCAACGGTCCCCTGCGGATCTTCTGACCGCGCTCGACGTACCAGTTCCAGGACCTGCAAGGCCTCGGAACGATCGTCGCGACCTATCATCGGATGACAGGTCACTGCCGGCCCCTGCAAGCCTTGCCGAGCGGCTACCGACGGCGCGTAGGTTACGCCGCCCAGGGCCTCATCCTCCAGTTCGGGAAACAGGTCAGGAAACACCTGGTTAACCCATTCGACGATCCCGGCCTGGGAGCGAAAATTAGTGGTCAGGTACAGAGGGGTCAGTGACAGTTGCTCGATGCCCTGTTGCCGAGCCTGCAGGTAAAGACCGACTTCGGCCTCGCGAAAACGGTAGATGGATTGCATCGGGTCGCCTACCAGGAACAGGCTGCGGCCGTCGGCCTGCTGCCAGCCGGCGGTCAGCTTCTTCAGCAGCAGAAACTGCCCCCAGGAGGTATCCTGAAACTCATCGACCAGAATGTGTCGAAGGCGGCTGTCGAGATGTAGTAGCAGGTCGGTCGGTGCATCGACCTCGCCCAGGGCCTGCCCGGCGGCCAGGGCTACCTGGACGAAATCACATTGGCCGCGTTCCTTGAACACTACCCAAAGCTCAGCCACGGCGCGCGGCAGCAGGGCCGTCAGGGCCTGCAACACCTGCCACTGATCCGCTTGGTAAACCACCGGCGGCAATGAGCGCACTTCGTCAAACAGGGCAACTACCGCCTCTCTGTGGGCGAAATCCTCCAGCAAACCGCCCATGGCATTTTTCATCGAAGCATTCGGTTCCTGCTTGCCTGGAGGAAACCCGCAGTTCTTATCGAGGCGCTTGCGCAAGGTACCGCTACGGGTCAGGAGCAGGTCGGCCAGACCGCTCCATTGATCCACCGCATCGGCGGATGGTTCAGGAAAAGCGGCCAGACCGGCAAGACCGCTGATTGGGTTGTCGATGCCCTGAGCCTGCAGGTTGGATGCGGCAAAAGCGCCCATCCGCACCAGGGCTTCCTGTTCCTCCCAGGTCAACTGGCGGTGCAGACGGCAGAGCAACCCTTCGACAAGACAGCGCAGTCCCCCTTCGAGAATCTGCCGCTGCTCCTCGGCCCGGCGGCCGTAGAGATGACGCAACCACTGATCCCGGCGAGACAGCATGCCGACGAGCAGGTCCCGCAACCGCTCCATTCGATTGTCGAGGTGGGCCAACAGACGGCAGGCCGCCTGCCCATAGGAATCGTTGCCATCGGCCAGGGCCAGCACCCTCTCGGCGGCCTGCCGGTACAATTCATTGGCATCTTCGACAATGGCGGCCTGAGCGCCAAAACGGGACAGCCAGGGCATGCGCCGCACCAGGGACGCACAGAAACTGTCGATGGTCTGAACCGTCAGGCGCACCGGGTTTTCCAGCAGGGACCAGTCATGGCGGGCATCGTTTTCCAGCACTGCCCTGGCAAGACGCCAGGTGGTGCGGGCGTGTTCCGCCTCCGGCTCCGGCCCCCGGGCTGCCTCAAGTGCACAAACCAAACGATCGCGCATTTCACCGGCTGCCTTGCGGGTAAAGGTAATTGCCAACACCTCCTCAGGCTGTCCGACTACTCCGAGCAGAGCGAGAATCCTTTGAATCAGCAGTTCTGTCTTGCCACTGCCCGCCGGCGCCTGGACGATAAACGAACCGTCTGGGCTCAGGGCCTGTCGCCGGGCGTGAATGTCCGGCGGCTCGGTAATGGTCAGGTTCATGGCGACTCCTCATCCCTCTGCAGACCGTCCCGGTCGGCAATCCGGCACAGAGCCTGCAGATCGCAGCGCTCGCAGGCCTGGCGGCTATTGATCGGATCGACGCCGGCCAGCCCTCGGGAAAACTCGTCACCGAGTCGGTGCAGGGCGTCGCGCCAGCAACCCAGCAACTCATCCCAATCGCCGACCTCGGTCCCCTGAAGTTGCCGATGTTCGCCGGCACCGGTTACTCCCGGCAACAGGTCGCTATCCCGGCCGAGGCCGACAAATCCACTCTCCCCACGCCTGACCTTGGCAAAAGCGACTGCAGCCAGTTCAGTGCCCCGTCGACCGAGGGTATAGAGAGGCAATTGCGGCTCCACCGGGCGCTCGCCAAGCCAATCGCTCACGGTGGCGAGACCGGTCTTATAATCGATGATGACCTGGGAACCGTCTGTGAGACGATCAATGCGATCGATGCGTGTCTGCAGGGTCAAGGGGCCGAAACTCTCCCGGTGCCAGGCCTCCAGGGTTTCGACGCTGAAGGGCGGACGCTGCGCTTCAATTTCCAACCATTCCCCGAGCATGCCCAGCAGACGCTGTCGTTCCAGCAGACGCTGGCTGCTGGACAGGGGGATGTGTCGCTCGGCCTCCAGCTCATCCAGGGCCTGCTCGACACAGGCGACGGAGAGCTCTGTCCAGGCGTCGGCGTCAAGGGCGGTCAAACCCTGCCAATCACTGGTTTTCAGCCAGAAAAGTTCAAGGATGCGGTGTACCAGCGAGCCACGATCAAGACCATCGAGTCCGAGGCTTGCGGCAGCGAGCCCCCTTGCCGTCAGGCGATGGCGGACGAAGGCGCGAAATGGACACAGAGCCTGGTCCTTGAGAATCGCCGTCCCTCCCGAAACCCGGCTTCTCACAGGAATGGCCGGCCCCCGATCATCGACATAACCTTCCAAAGGCGTGGCCGCAGCCTGAATCAGCAGCCCGGGGCGCCGGCTGGCGGCCATCTGCGGCTCGACCAACGGCAGATGATGAACCAGCGGGCTGGGCTGCCGTTCCCGGCCGTCCATGCGTTCAGGCCAACTGACCACCAACTCGGGCGCCGCGGCCAAAAGGCGTGAGGCAACTCTGTGAGCGAAATCGAGCTCCCGAGCAGCATCGGCATGGGGCATTTTCAACCGGCGCTGCAACACCGGCGGAATGAAGGCATTGGGCCGAGCCGCCGCAGGCAAGGCCTCGTCATGGGCGCCCAACAGCCATATGGCATCGAACTGCATGCCCGACGCTTCCAATGCACCCAGCACCTGCACCCGTCCGGCGGATCCTTCCGGTTGAAAGACTTCCTCTCCCGCCAGGCGGCGCAACAACGACAAGGCCTCGCCGCGGCGCATCGGTTCGGAAACCGCATCCAAACCGGCCATGCCGGCCAGCAGTTCCTTCCAGGCGGTGTAGACCTGAAACTCGCGACTGGTCAGGCTGCGGTCCCCCGGCCACTGGCAGGCGTCGAGTAGTTCGGCAAAATGGCGAGCCCAGGCGCCTGGCAAACGCGGTTCTGTTTCTTCCAGGGCAATCAGAATGGTCTCGAGCCCCCGGGCAAAGATGTCGGAGCAGCCAAGCTTCTTTTTGAAGCCTCGCTCGGCAAAATGCAGGACCTTTTGTAGGGGCAACTCGGCCATACGCAGGTTGCGCAGTTCCCGGTCGAGGATCGCCCGAGTGTGCTGCTCAGCCAAATAGCCGGAAACGAAGGGAGAACGCAGCAGGAAACTGATGCTATCCAAAGAGACAGTGTGCCCCAGGCCCAGCAACTCAAAAGCGGCCACCACCATACCCTCTGCCAGCAAAGGGGTGCCCAGGGACAGGTTGAAGGCCTTTTCGGGCCCGGCTCCGGGCAACAGAGCGGCCGGGCTCAGCTCTTCGCGAAAAATCCGCTGCAGGCGCGGCTGATAGGCGGCCATATCCAGGGCGATGATACCGATACGCTGCATGTCGCCTTCAAGAAGGTGGCGCGTCCAACGGGCGCAGCAACGCACCTCTTCTTCGGGGTCAGCATAACCGGCCCGCCCGGCGGAACGATGTTGACAGGGCTGCGGCATCCAGTGGTGAATGTCAACTCCGCGCTTCTGCAACGTCTGACACAAAGCGTCTACGGTCGGTG
>ENA-ORCU01000294-ORCU01000294.1-marine-metagenome-genome-assembly--contig:-NODE-294-length-20245-cov-3.046906_pt1 | contig 20245 bp, 8 predicted proteins | sample MGYA00248631_ERZ508512 | MGnify/ENA primary metagenome ERZ508512 (study PRJEB26183, sample SAMN06268844) | marine metagenome | isolation source: Tt an P1 anaerobic enrichment on pine from sediment taken...
AAAAAGCCCTGAAAGGGCGCGACATACCAGCCCCGGGCAGCGCCCGGGGGATGCAGTAAAAAATAAGGATAGAGCCCTGAAGGGGCGATACATAAACGGGCAATGAACGCCTCTCGGAAAGCTGATTTGAACCTTCAGGCGCAGGCATGTGTAGCCCCTTGCCATATCTCTTAGCCTGACAGCTATGGGGAAGGGGGACTTTGTTATTCCGGGAGAAAGGCGTTAATCTTCCGGCTAAACCGATTCTCTGGAGGATTGTCAATTCATGTTTGCTCGGCGCCATCCAATTTTATTTTTTTTCCTGGCATTTTCTGCCATGACCATGCTGTTTTTCCTCGGTATAACAGCCCTGATTACTCTCGGTATTTCCGGCTCGCGCCTTATCGATGATTCGATATCGGGCGAGAAGGTCGGGATCATCGAAGTCACGGGCATGATAGTAGACGCCAGGGACACCATCGAGCAGTTAAAACGTTTCAGGGACGAGGAATCCGTTAAAGCGATCGTTCTTCGAATCGATTCACCAGGGGGCGGGGTTGGGCCCTCCCAGGAAATCTACCGGGAGATTCGACGAACAGTGGAAAAAAAGAAAGTCATTGCATCCATGGGGTCTGTTGCCGCGTCCGGCGGATATTACATCGCGGCTGCTGCAGATGGCATCGTCGCCAATCCGGGGACCATTACCGGCAGCATCGGGGTGATTATGGGATTTACCAATTACCGGGAGTTGCTTGATAAAATCGGTCTGTTTCCCGTGGTGGTCAAAAGCGGTGAATTCAAAGATATGGGGTCACCGGTTCGGGAAATGACTGCCGAGGAGAGGCAGATTCTCGAGGGGTTGATCTCAACGATTCATGGGCAGTTCGTTCGTGATATCGTCGACGGGCGGAACATGGAAACGGATGCCGTTGAAGCCCTCGCCGATGGCCGCATATACACAGGCGAGCAATCGCTTGAGCTTGGCCTTGTCGACCGTCTGGGTAATCTGGTGGATGCCGTGGAATGGGCCGGCACACTGGGCGGAATTGAAGGTGATGTGTCAACGGTGTATGCCAAAGAACGTAAATTTACGCTTCTCGAATACGTCTTTGGCTCCTCGATCAAAGAGCTTGCCGCCAGACTGATGCGAACCGGCTTGTCCGCCGAATTCGTCTATCAGCCTGGTGCAGTGGGTCGGTAAGGGAGAGACGGATTGGTTTATGAGTACCGGCTGTTATTCGTTACCCGGAACCAATAACCGATAACTTCCCCACAGGGATTCGTTGAGCCCGAAGCCCGTGAATGGCAAGAGGTATCCAACGAATAACCATCAACCAATAAACAATAACCCGTTTTTATTCAAATACACTCACATCACCCAACCCGCTGCGGATCACCTCGGGCATGTCGTCGATCAGCGATATGACACTTGACGGTTCACCGGGGACCGGTCCGCCGTCGACCACTATATCTACTCGGGATTTGAAATAGTCATGAATCAGGGATGGGTCGTAAAAAATTTCCCCGTCCGGTGTTCGTGCCGTTGTTGAAATGACCGGGTTGCCGAGGGCCTCGACCAGCGCCAGGCAGATAGCGTTATCGGGGACCCGGATACCAGCGGTTTTGCGACGGGTCAACATGATCTTGGGAACCAGTTTGGACCCCTCGAGAACAAACGTGTAAGGGCCGGGCAGCAGACGTTTCATTGTCTTGTAAGCATAATTGGAAACTTTTGCATATCGGCTGATATGGGTCAGGTTGGAACAGACAAAACTGAACGGTTTATTTTTATTGCGCTGGCGAAGCTGATAAATTTTTTCGATGGCTTTTTTATTCATGATATCGCAACCGATTCCGTAGTAGGTATCGGTTGGGTAAATGATGATTCCGCCCTGTTTGAGCGTTTGGGCAACTTGGGCTATTTTTCGCTCAGGCGGATTTTCGGGATTGATTTTTAGCAGCATGGCTGTCCCCGGAGTGAAGTTCAGTTAGGATTAATTGTTCGGCTGTTTTTTGTTGACCATTAACGATAACCGGGTTCCGGCGCGCCGGCTGCCGGCAAACCCGCTGGCTTTCCTGCAGACATAAATTTTATAATGTATATACACCCGGATTGCAATTACTGGCTATGGGTTAAAATAAAGGATTGATTCAGGAATAGCCTTCTGGTATTCGGGGTGCAATTTTTTTTCGGAGATTCCCGGTGGTTCCTGATTTGCCCCTGTGTCACTAACCGTTGCCACTGGCATCGAAGGCAGTGGGTTAAACGCGGATTGATAAAAATTCACGTTCTTGAGGGTGTGAGCAGCGGACTGACTTCCGTTTACCGGGAAACCTGCTGGAATGCTCTTCGTGACTGCCGTCCGTTCAATCGCCTGCGTTTTCCGGTCTATGAGGTCCGCGAGTAATCCGGACAGGGAATTCCTGAAAACCTTAATGATAAATTATAAAATTGATTACGCTTAAGGGGCCGGAGTATCGGGTACTGTCATCACCCCAAATCGGCCCCATAATGAATGCTTTCCGGAGGTGCTTTATGGTGACCTTACCACCCGAAGAATCCTACTCGTTTGATGATGTTCTTTTGATTCCAAATTATTCCGACGTATTGCCCAAGGATGTCGAAGTCAGCACTCGTCTGACCCGGAATCTTGATCTGAACATTCCACTGGTCAGCGCGGCCATGGACACTGTAACCGAGGCCCGATCTGCTATCAGTATGGCCCGTGAAGGCGGTGTCGGTTTTATACATCGGAACATGAGCATTGAAAGCCAGGCCATGGAGGTGGACAAGGTCAAAAAATCGGAAAGCGGGATGATCGTTGATCCGGTGACCATTCATCCGGAGGAACCGGTCAGTGCGGTCCTGGAGCTGATGAAACGGTATCGGATTTCCGGCGTGCCCGTGGTCAAAGGCGAGCACCTGGTTGGAATCGTGACGAATCGGGATCTTCGGTTTGAGACCGATCTTGAAAAGCCGGTCTCCGAAGTGATGACCAGTGAAAATCTGGTCACCGTTTCCGAGGGGATTTCCCTGGACGACTCGAAGCAACTGCTTCATAAGCACCGCATTGAAAAGCTCCTTGTCGTTGATTCAAATGAACGGCTTACCGGGATGATCACCATCAAAGACATTGAAAAAATCAAGAAATATCCCAATGCCTGCAAGGATCAGATGGGGCGACTTCGGGTGGGCGCTGCTGTGGGTGTCGGACCGGATTACGTCGAGCGAGCCGAGGCGCTGATTCGCGCCGGCGCGGATGTGATTCTGATCGATACCTCACATGGGCATTCGAAAAATGTCATTGAAGCGGTTGAGAACCTTAAAAGCACATTTGGGTCCATCGAAGTGATTGCCGGTAATGTTGGAACCGCAAAAGGTGCCGAGGACCTGATCAAGGCCGGTGTGGATGGGGTCAAAATAGGGATCGGCCCCGGATCCATCTGTACCACCCGAATCGTTGCCGGGGTCGGCGTGCCTCAGATTACCGCTATTATGAACTGTCGTTCGGTGTCCATAAAACATAACGTTCCGCTGATCGCAGACGGCGGCATCAAGTATTCGGGTGATTTAACCAAAGCGCTTGGTGCCGGTGCTCACTCGGTAATGATTGGCGGTCTGTTTGCCGGTACCGAGGAAAGCCCGGGCGAGACGGTTCTCTTTCAGGGTCGGACATACAAGGCCTACCGCGGCATGGGGTCGCTCGAGGCCATGAAAAAAGGCAGCAAGGACCGCTATTATCAGGGCGATGACGAAGACGCGGATAAACTCGTCCCGGAAGGTATCGTCGGACGGGTGCCCTATCGAGGATCCCTGGCGGAAAATGTCCACCAGTTGATCGGCGGGCTTAAAGCCGGTATGGGGTACGTGGGATGCCGTTCCCTGGAGGAATTGCGGGAGAAAGCCCGGTTTGCCAAAATCAGCGCAGCGGGTCTCCGCGAGAGTCATGTCCATGACGTGATCATTACCAAAGAAGCCCCCAACTACCGGGTAGAGTAACGGCAACCGTCACCGGTGCATGTCGCCGATACTGCCCGTTTGACACCGGTCAGCGCTCAGGGGAACGAGGATTTAACAAACTCTCGTTCCCCGGGCGGCCAATGGCAGCTTATTCGTTCCTTTTTTCCTGTTGATCATTCCCTTTACATTGTGGGAAAAATATAAAACGTCTGACTCGGCAACGGCTTCCTTTGCCGACTGCATTGCCGTTACCGTTGAAAATTTCCTGCTTCGGGACCGGGGATCCTCCCCCCCGGGTTCCGGAATAGTCGAACGGATCCTGAACGCCGTCCGATTCCATCCAAATGTCACTGCGAGAGGTCCAATGAGCGAGCCTTCATCCCCCTTTGTTCATCTTCATGTACATACCCAATACAGCCTGCTGGACGGCGCCATTCGACTCGATGCCCTTTTGAAACAGGCCAAGGAATATCGGATGGACTCTGTGGCCATTACCGATCACGGAACAATGTTCGGTGCCATCGAGTTTTTTGAGAAAGCGAACAAGGCCGGGATAAAACCGGTAATTGGTTGTGAATGTTATCTGGCGCCCCGGCGGATGAGCGACAAGACTCCTCAGGACAGCAAGGGGACCTCTCACCTGGTTTTGCTGGCCAAGGATCAGGAAGGATGGGTGAATCTGTGTAAACTCGCCTCCATGGCCCAGCTCCAGGGTTTTTACTACAAGCCGAGAATCGATAAAGAAGCGCTTAAGGCCCACAGCGGCGGGCTGATTGCCCTGTCAGCCTGTCTACATGGGGAAATCCCGAGACTTCTGGCAGCTGACCGGGTGGATGACGCCGATCAGGCGGCACGGTTTTACCTTGAGACCTTCGGGGAGGGGAATTTTTACCTGGAAGTCCAGAATAACGGTATCGTGCTTCAGGAGCAGATCAACCAGCAGCTGCGGGACATGGGAAACCGGTTGTCGATTCCGCTGGTTGCCAGCAATGACTGCCATTACCTGGCCTCGGAAGATGCGCGGGCACACGAAGTGCTCCTCTGCATCCAGACCGGAAAGACCATACAGGATCCGAACCGGTTTCGATTTGGCACTGATCAGCTCTACTTTAAATCCCCGGATGAGATGCAGGCTTACTTTGCCGAATATCCGGGCGCCATTTCCAACACCCTTGATATTGCCAGCCGGTGCAATATCGATTTTGATTTCAAGACCTATCATTTCCCCAAGTATGATGCCTGTACCGATCGTTCGGTGGATGACCTTTTCGAGGAGGAGGTTCGAGCCGGCTACGCCCGGCGCATGGAAGCGATCCGGGCAAAGAATCCGGATCTGGATGAAACAGAATACCTGGAGCGGCTGGATTACGAGATCAAGGTCATCAAGGACATGGGGTTTCCGGCCTATTTTCTGATCGTGGGTGATTTCATCCGCTATGCCAAGGAAAACGGCGTGCCCGTCGGACCGGGGCGAGGGTCGGCAGCCGGCAGTATTGTGGCTTATTCCATGGGTATTACAGACCTTGATCCTATCGAGCACGGGTTGATTTTCGAGCGGTTTTTGAATCCGGCTCGAATCAGCATGCCGGATATCGACGTGGACTTCTGTATCAACGGTCGGGAGAAAGTTTTCAAGTACGTGGTCGAGCGCTACGGCGGCGGCGACTTCGTTTCTCAGATTATTACCTACGGAAAATTGAAAACCCGCGCTGTGATCCGGGATGTGGGACGAGCACTCGATATTCCCCTTCGTGATGTGGATACCATAGCCAAGATGGTGCCCGATGTTCTCAATATCAGCCTTGAGGACGCCCTGGACCAGGAACCGCGCATTGGTGAACTGGCTGACAGTCGCCCTGAGATTGCCGAATTGATCCGGATTTGCCGGACCCTGGAGGGACTGCCCCGGCACGCGTCCACCCATGCCGCCGGGGTGGTGATTTCAGACAAACCCCTGGTTGAATATCTTCCTCTCTTTCGCGGGAAGAACGGTGAAACCGTCACCCAGTTCGACATGAAATACGTGGAGAAAATCGGTCTGGTTAAATTCGATTTTCTCGGACTCAGGAACCTCACCGTTATCGATCGCGCCCTTGAGCTGATGGCCGAACAGGGCAAGACGCCGCCGGATATGATCAACCTGCCGCTGGACGATCAAGCCTCCTATGACCTGCTCTGCTCGGGGGACACCACCGGCGTATTTCAGCTGGAAAGCTCCGGCATGAAGGATCTTCTGGTTCGGCTGAGGCCGGCCAGCTTTGCTGATATCACTGCCCTTGTCGCTCTTTACCGACCCGGTCCCATGGGAAGCGGGATGGTTGACGATTTTGTGGAGCGGAAACACGGCCGAAAAGCCGTTGAGTACCCGCTGTCTCAGCTCGAGCCGATACTCGAGGAGACCTACGGGGTTATTCTCTACCAGGAGCAGGTGATGAAGATCGCCGGTGCCCTGGCCAATTACTCCATGGCCGAAGCCGACGGGCTTCGAAAAGCCATGGGGAAAAAAATCCAGGAGCTCATGATCCAGCACCGCAAGCGGTTTGCCGAGGGGGCTAAAGAGAATAACATCCCTGAGGAAAAAGCCACGTATATCTTCGATCTGATGGAAAAATTCGGAGGATACGGGTTCAATAAATCGCACAGCGCCGCCTACGCACTGATCGCCTATCAGACGGCTTACCTTAAAGCGCATTACCCGGTGGAATTCCTGGCTGCCCTGCTCACCAGCGAGCAGAACAATTCAGACGGCGTGGTCAAGTTCATTGCCGAGTGCCGAAGCCACAATATCCCGGTGCTGCCTCCGGATATCAATGAAAGTTTCAAGGAGTTCACCGTTTCAGACCAGAAGATCCGCTTTGGTCTGGTCGCTGTTAAAAACGTGGGTGAGGGGGCTATCGACGCCATTGTTGATTCGCGAAAGGAGGGCCGCTTTGCTTCCCTCTATGATTTTTGTGAGCGGGTGGAACTTCGAAAGGTCAACAAACGGGTCATCGAGGGGTTGATCCGCTGCGGGGCATTTGATTCAACAGGCGATAACCGCTCATCCATGATGGCTTCCCTGGAGGAAGCCCTGGATCACGGCCAGCGGGTACAAAAAGAAAAGGCCGACCCGCAGATGGGACTGTTTGACATGGGCGGCAAGACGCCCGTTGTCATCAACCAGCCAACCCTGGTGGCCATGGAGGAGTGGGACGATCGCCAGCGCCTGACTTATGAAAAAGAATCGCTTGGTTTTTATGTCAGCGGCCATCCTCTGGATGCTTATGCATCGCTGATTGACCGGTTTGCCAACACCAATGCCCTGTCCATTCATGATATTTCAGACGGCCGGGCGGTTCGCATCGGCGGTATGATCCAGGCCATGCGGACCATCAAAACCAAAAAAGGTGACCTGATGGCGTTTGTCACCGTCGAGGATATGGGCGGTTCCGTGGAAGTGGTCGTCTTCTCCTCGGTCTATTCCTCGGTCTGTGATCTGCTGGTGGAGGATAATACGGTTTTTGTCCAGGGCCAGGTTCAGCAGGAGGAGAGCGGGTGCAAGATTCTTGCAGATATGATTATTCCCATGGAAAAAGCGGAAGAAACCTGGACCGCCGAGGTTCATTTGACGGTTGATGCCGACCGGACGGAACGGGACACTCTGGTGCGGTTGAAAAGCATCCTGGCTAAATATCCGGGCTCGTGCCGGGCCTTTCTTCACCTGAAATGCCCCGGTAAAGCTGAAACCATCCTCGCGCTGCCTGCCAACCTGAACCTGTCCGCCGGCAGCCCCCTCAGTCGGGAAGTCAATGGCCTTCTTGGCTACCCGGCGGTCGAGACTGTGTGCAGTGCAGCGACCCTGTCAAATGTCGGGAATGACCGAAACGGACGGAAGGGCTTTAAACGGCATGCGTAAGGGGGATTGGTTGATATGTTATTCGTTAACAGTTATCAGTTGCTCGGTGGCAGTAGCCAATAACCCGGAATTAAATGAGATTAAAGCGTTTGAACTGTTGAATCAAACGGGAAAAATAGATTTTCCTTAATCCTTTTTTGCCGGTCGATCAACTGTTCTTGGCCTATGTAACATAAGGCCAACTTTGAACCCGGAACCCGGAACTCGGAACCCGGAACCGGCAACTCGAAATTTTGAACTTCCTATTAGGAGATCGCCTGATGAAGGTGCCGTTGTTAGATCTTAAAGGACAATATCAGACCATTAAGGACGATATTCGGACCGTAACCGACCGGATTTTCGAAAGCCAGTATTTTATCGGCGGCCCGCACGTGGAAGCGCTGGAAAAAGACATTGCGGCTTACTGTCGGACTGAGTTTGCCGTGGGCGTGTCCTCCGGTACCGATGCGCTGGTCATTTCTCTGATGGCGGCGGGTATCGGGCGGGATGACCTGGTGTTGACAACACCGTACACATTTTTCGCCACTGCCGGCTCCATTGTCCGGGTTGGCGCACGGCCGGTATTCGCAGATATCGATCCGGATACCTACAATATATCGCCCTACAGCATGGAGCAGGTCATTGCCAGTTTGACCGGTGATGAGCGATCACGCCTCAAGGCCATCATTCCTGTTCACCTCTACGGCCAATGTGCGGATATGGACGCGGTTCTTAAGATAGCCCGGCAGTATAACCTTGTGGTGATCGAAGACGCGGCCCAGGCAATCGGCGCGGAATACAAGGGGCGGCGAGCCGGATCAATGGGAGATTATGGCTGCTTCAGTTTTTTTCCATCTAAAAATCTCGGAGCCTTTGGTGACGGCGGCATAGTGACCACTTCTGACAACAGCCGCTTTGATATGCTCAAGATGCTTCGAAATCACGGCGCATCCCCGAAGTACTATCATCGGCACATCGGTGGAAATTTTCGCCTGGATGCCCTGCAGGCAGCTGTGGTTTCTATAAAACTGAAATTGCTGGATAAATGGACTGAAGGTCGGCAGGGCAATGCCGCAATTTACAGAGAGCTGTTCGGCCATGCCGGACTGGGTGATATTGTATCGCTCCCCAGAGAAAAGCAGAGCCGCCATATCTACAATCAGTTCATCATTCGCGTACAGGACCGTCGGGATGAATTGAAACAGCATCTGCTGGATTGCGGAGTTGGTACTGAAATTTACTACCCGGTACCCCTTCATCTCCAGGACTGTTTTGCAGACCTTGGATACCGGCCCGGTGATCTGCCCGCAGCGGAGGCGGCAGCGGCTCAAACACTGGCCTTGCCCATTTATCCCGAGTTGACCCGTGAGCAATTGGAGTACGTGGTGGAAACCATACGGGGATTTTTTGCCTGATCGCAGGGGCACAGCGCGCTGTGCCCCTGTTTTAATGGATGCCCTCGACTCCTCTATCCGTAACTCGGAATCGTTAATTGTTATTCGTTATCTGGATCCAATAACCAATAACTCGATTTACTCGGAACCCGAAACTCGGAACTCGAAACCCGATCCCCCCCTACGCTTCCGTTTCCAACCGGTTGGCGAGGAAAATTTCCTGTGCCTGCGCTTTGTACAGCTGCACGAGGTTCAACAGAACAATAGCCACCTCGTTATGATCGTCCCCGAAGATCCGTTTGCGCATGTCAAGCGCTTCCCTGAAGCATTGTTCGGCCAATTCGTAATCTTTATTAAGAAGAAAAGCCATTCCCATATTATTGTATGACGTTGCCTTTTCTCTCGAGTCCCTCCGGTAGGTCCGGTCTACGTAATCAACAACTGCCTGGCCCACATCCAGGGCTTCTTCAACCTTTCCCTGGTTAATCAGGTCTATCAGTTCGGCGTTTTTTTCTTTCCAGACGAATTCGTTGTTCTTCTTTTCCCTGCCGGATCCCAGGCGTTTTCGAATGTTTTTAATCAATGTACTGCACTCCACGACCGGGACACTAATTCGGGCCGCCCGCGTTCCCAGGCCGGATGTCGGGTTGAATTTAATTCAGAAATTCGATTTCGTCGGTTTGCTCGTGTTCAAGAGCTCTCAGGTAGCGTTTTTTTTCGTTGCCGATATAGAAAAAAAGCCACGCGCCGCCAATAATCAGCAGCAGGGCGCATACTCCGGTAATTGATTCGAACCCCGGACGGGTCAACACCTGCAGTGCATATTTTCCGAACATGGCCATGTCATTGAGAATTGATATTCCCAGTATCGACAGCGCTACGGCACCGAACAGAACTGCGAAAATGGCTCCCATCCGCCACCGGGAATAATCCTGCAAAACCTGATCCGATAGAGCTGCCGGTTCAGGCACCTTGACGCTTTCCTTTCGCACCGCACTGACCAGGGCAAATCCGAGATTGGACGCATCGATTTCGAGCGAGGCATGGCATGCCGGACAAACCGATCGATCATCAAGCGCGGAAATCGGAAACGTTTCCAGGCATGCCGGGCATTTAATATCCATAATTAAGCAACTCGTTTCGTTCCGGGGCGCGGAACGCACGGCCGCCGGAGTTAGGCTTGAAATTGGTATCCGTCGGGTACGCTGGGTACATCCGCCGGGTTGCCGATCACTTTCAGACGGATCTTTTGTTCTCTTTTTTCGGTCAGGATGTCAAGGGTTTTCAACAGCCTGGGTACCGTCAGGCGGGGAACCGATGTTGACGCATTTTTTTGTGTCACCTGCCGTTTGAACGGGTTTCGTTTTTACTATGCACAATTTGTTGTATATGTATTTAGTTCGTATAATTTATAGATAGTTTTTATTAATTATATAAAAGAGATAAACGGTATACAAGGTATGAAGGCACCAACTGTTGTATGGTACGAAATATCAGAAAAAATATTGACTTTTGCTCAACATTTGATAGAAAGATGTCGTGGTAAAATACCTTGGGGTAGAAATTTTAAAAGATTTACTTGTTTCTGCTCATAATTTTGCCCTAACACGATGCGAGTAAGATCCCTGTTGTACCCCGCCTCATGCGCTGCCCTTATTGCAACGGTGCCAGTGCGGGAGGGGCAGCGCATCTCAGATAAGTTCCTGTTGCGGCCTGCCGTCCGACGGCCGACCGCCCGATTTTAACCACGTTTTTAATTGCTCCTATCCGGGGGTGCAGACGATTTTCGATCGCGTACAGGTCAAGCCTGGTTCAGTCAATTCGTTTCAGAGTGATGAATCGATTTGCCTGTCGAAAGTAGATACGGTCTGCCACCTACTTGGGGGGCGCCCAGTACCAAATCAATTGAGTGTTTAACTCGTCAATCCTGAAAGCGGCCGTTGCGGCCGGTAAATTGTGAAGGAGACAAAAAGGAAGATTACAGCACGATAATGGCAAAACCGACCGAAAGGCGGTGACGCAAAGCCACGGATCTAACGTCTTAACCAAGGCCATGACAGCCGGGTTACCGAAACTGCAATTTTCTAAATAGTCGGTGCGAGCTTGTGAAGTGCCATATGGTTCTCTACCAACTCGTTCCGGGCAAATGTGCCACTCGATAAATGACAGTGGCGTTCATTGGCACGGGTAAGTTGTCTGAGAATACAACTGCCCGGTCTGCTCAAGTTGCATTTTCGTTGTGTATAGAGGTTGTCAATTGGCCAGGTTAAGTCGACAGATTAGACGAGCTTACCTTCAGAATCTCGGGGCAGGCCCCGGGTTCCTCGTATCATTTGCCGCACTACCTGCCACTGACGCCGGCAGTGGATTCATAACCGCTGCCGGCGGCCCTCCCGTTACATTCAATCACAATGGCTACAAGATACATGGCAACACTGCAGATGCCAATAACAACAGCGTTCAGGAAAAACACCAGTGTAACCAGCCGTACTTCGGCGCCAAATCAGATTGTTTTTTCCCTCATCCCCATGGCGTCGGGAAAACGTTTCAGAATGCGGCGAAGCTGGTGACGGATCGACTGCGGGCAGTTCCATGATTGCGAATTCGACGAATCTGATCTGGGAACGGATGGAGACGAGGGAAATTATTTCAAGGAGGATGTGGTGAAGAAACATGTACTGAGAGCAATGGTGTCGGGGCAGTCGATTCTTCTGATCGGATTTCTGGTCGTGACCTTTGCCGTCCAGGGCTTTGCCCAGACCGCTCCGAGTGTTCCGGACGGCCTGAAGCCCGGCGCGGTAGCCAGATCGGTCGAACAGCCCGAGCCGCCGGCAGTCACACGGTTGCCGGAAATCGAAATCGAAGATGAAGACGGCAAGCGCTTCAAGGGCGCCGAGGGTGTGACCTTCTTTTTCAACGACGTCATGTTCAAGGGCAATCGCATTTTTTCATCCGATGACCTCGAAGCGCTCATCACCTCCTACATGGGCAAGGAAATCGAGGTGAATACGCTGCTCGAAGTGACCGATGTCATAACCCGGTACTACAAAGAGCAGGGCTATTTTCTGAGTCGAGCCTATATTCCGCCCCAGTCCATCAAGGACATGGTGCTGATCAAGGTTCGTGAAGGCCGCCTGGGCGAAATCATTATCCGGGGCAACAAGCGCTACAGCAGGGAGATTCTTCGGAACACCCTGAAGATTGTCCGGGGTGAAGGCGCCGTGCGGACCGCCGATGTCGAACGCGGTTTGCTTTTGCTGATGGATTATCCCGGCCTTCGCGTCAAGGCCACGTTCAAGGCCGGTGAGCGGCCGGGCCTGACCGACCTGGTTCTGGACGTAAAAGAAGAAAAAATCCTCGATGCCTCCATTGACTTCAACAACTACGGTAACCGGGTTGTGACCCGGGATCGCCTGGGGGCGACCATTACCGCCAAAAATGCCTTGAAACGCGGCGAGACATTCAGCGTCCGCGGCATGTTCGGATTAAAGGGCATCGACGCACTCGAGTATGAGCGCGCCGAGCTTGTCCTTCCCCTGGGTTACACAGGAACCCGCCTCGGTCTTTTCGGCGCGCACATGGAGTATGAGCTGCGCAAGGAATTCAACGATCTGGATTTTGAAGGAAAACTCGATTACTGGGGTTTCTGGCTGAGCCACCCCTTTATCCGCACCCGGAATTTCAGTGTCTGGGGCGATCTGGGATTTGACGCCAAGAAAGTCCAGCAGGACATTCTCGGCTCCGAGGTTGCCAAAGACGACCTGCGAATCCCCTGGCTCGGCGGCACCATCCAGGTGCTCGACAGCCTGGGCGGTCTGCGGGCCAGCACCACATTCTCCGCGAGGGCCTACCAGGGGCTGAGCGATGTGTTCGGCGCCATGGCCAACGACAACCCGGATGATACCGTTCGCGTGGATTCGGACATCAACTTCAACAAATATGATCTGGATCTGTACCGGATTCAGGCTTTGCCGATGAATTTCTCCCTGCTGCTCAAATATCACCAGCAGCTGACCGATGATCGCGTGCCGTCCTCCGAGCAGATCAGTGTCGGCGGCGCCGGTTCGGTACGCGGTTATTCCCAGAGCGAATTTACCGGTGATTACGGCGGATTCGGAACGGCCGAGCTTCGCGTGCCGCCCCTGGGACTGGAGCATGTAAGGTGGCTCGGCAGCCGCGGCAAGACCATTGGTGAAACCTTGCAGTTCGCAGCCTTTGCCGATGCCGGTTGGGTCAAAATCAATGATGCCATCACCCCCGAAGAAGAGGCCATCGATGGAAGCGACTTGGGGGCGTTAGGGCTTGGAATTCGTTTTGCCTACTCCCCGTGGGTGCAGTTCAAGCTGGACTGGGCCAAATCATTCTGGGGTGATGAACCGTTCCGCGAATCGGAAGAGGAGGACGGTGCCTGGTACTTCCAGGGCATCATCCAGTACTGATCGAAGAAAATGTTTAAATCGCCAATCCTGAAACCGGCCTGATCGGCTGAATGAAGGAAAAGGAGGCGCCAGGGAAAATTACAGCACGATAATGGCAAAACCGACCGAAAGGCGGTGACGCAAAGCCACGGGTCTAAAGCCTCAAACAGGGCCATGACAGCCGGGTTGCCGAAACTGCAATTTTCTATATATCGGTTTGAAACCGTGCAGCATCGCACGGTTTTAAAACAGCCTTTTCGGAAAAAAACGCCAGCCGTTGAACGACGGCGGCGTACCTAGCTACGGGTGAATTGCCGGAGATTTCCCCCACCCAGGCTGCCGAAGGTACTTTTTTATCATATATAGGAGGTTGTCACATGGCCAGTTTAAGTCGACAGATCAGAAGAGCACAGCTGAAGCGAAATCGTCGGAAAGGCGTCAAGGGCGCATCATCCTCCCTTGATCGCAGCCTCCAGCGCTTTCAGAACCTCGGGGCAGGCCTCGGGGGCGCCCTTGTTTTACTTGCCGCACCATCTGTCGCTGACGCCGGCAGTGGGTTCACCACCACTGTAGACGGCAACACCACCACATTTAATCAGACTGCGTCCAAGGTATATAATAAGGTAGACTCCTACAACATCGGCGCAGCGGAAACCCACCAGTACAATCAGCCGTCCACCGACGCCATATTTGTTCAACGCGTTCTGGGCGGGGACTACTCCAGCATCCTGGGGCAGCTCGTTGCCAACGGGCAGGTGTGGGTGCTCAACCCCAATGGTGTGCTTATCGGCGCTGACGCCAGCGTCAATACCTCCGGCTTTCTGGCAAGCTCTCTGGTCCTGGGTGAGGACGACTTTTTTGCCGGTCGCTACAATTTCCAGCAGGAAGGCGACGGCGGCTTTGTGATCAACAAAGGGCAGATTACCGTGAATAACGGCGGATACGCTATACTGGCCGGCGGATCCGTGGTTAACGAAGGGTACATCGAAGCCAACATGGGTGAAGTCATCCTGGCGTCCGGCAGCGCCATGACTGTTGATTTTAACGGTGACGGTCTCATCAACTTCTCCGTCGACGGCGAAGCGGAAGCCGAGATCGTCGGACCGGACGGCGCTGTCCTGACCTCCGCAGTGCTCAACGCCGGTCACATCAAGGCCGACGGCGGCCGTGTCCTCCTCACGGCCAAATCCGCCGAATCCATTCTCGATTCTGTTGTCAACAACGAAGGTATCATCGAAGCCAATACCGTTGTGGACAAGGGCGGTATTATCGAACTGGTTGGCGATGATGATGATACCTTGTTGAACTCGGGTCTGCTCGATGTTTCCGGTGACGATCTGCTTGAGGACGGCGGTGATATCCTGATGTCCGGCGGAAACGTTGAACAGTCAGGCACCGTAATGGCTAATGCCGGAAGCGGCGGCGATGCGGGCAATGTTCTCATCGAGTCTGCAACCTCCACCACACTGACCGACGGCAGTCTGATCCAGGCCAATGGCGCCGGTGAGGACTCCGACGGCGGAACGGTTCTGGCATTGTCCGAAGGCACCTCGACCTTCGAAAGCGGAGCCGAGATAGAAGCTAAGGGCGGAGATGTTTCCGGTGACGGCGGATTCGTAGAAGTTTCCGGATCTCACATTGAAGTTGAAGGCCGCGTAAATACGCTGGCTGAAAACGGTGAGACCGGAGAATTTCTCATCGACCCAAATGACGTCCAGATTAACGACACGCTCACACGAGCCGGCTTTTCTCTGGTTAAGCCAGTCGACATTGAAGGCAATCTTGCAACTACCAATGTTACAGTAAAAACAACTGATTATGCCGGTGCGGCAACTGCTGGACAGGATATTCAGGTAGACGGAAACATTACATATAACGGAACCAATTCTCTCACGCTGGAAGCTGGGGAGGATATTTTTATCAATGCGGCCATCAGTCTGACCGGAGGGGCGGATTTAACCCTTAAGGCAGGACAACGAGCCGATATTGACACAGGGAGTATCACCAGCGGCGGGTTTGGTGTTGAGGCCGATCAATTCACTGCTGTTTCCGATACACAGATCGATATGGAAGATCTGACTGTGAACAGCATGGATCTCACTGTAAACCAGGCCGGGAAGATTGATGTCATCAACTCGAAAACGGTTACCGTTAAAGCTGCGACGGCAAGCGGTAAAATTACAATCGAGACCACTGCAGGCGATATTATCGTCGACAAAGTTGATGCCGGTGCGAACAGTGTTTCACTAAGCGCTGCAGGTGAAATCTACGATTCTGCTGTTGACGCTCTCGCAGACATTATTGCCGGCGATCTTGCGATGGAGGCATCCCAAATCGGCGTCACGGCCGATATTGAAGCACAAGTTTCGACCCTTAGCGCGGATACCAGTGCAACCAACGGCAATATCAATTTGAACCTGCTTGCTGATACGGCTATTGACGCCGTGGATGCGGGCTCAGGCGATGTGACTTTAAATGCCACTGGTTCTGCTATCACCAGTAATAATCCGAATGATTCCGCAGATATAATCGGCGGAACCTTAGACATTACTGCTGCTTCCATTGGTGCTGACGGCGCCGCTCTCGATGTAACGGCCTCCACAAAACTCAACGCCGATACCAGCGCCGCCGACGGCGCAATCGTTATTGACAGCATCGGTGATCTTACGGTCGGGGTTGTAAATGCTGACGATGGAAATGTCACCCTGACCTCGACTGGGGCCATCGATGAAGACGGGGATGCCGGCGCTGATATCATTGGCTCAGAGGTCAGCCTTACCGCTGCACTCGGCGGCATCGGGAACGGCGGATCGGCCGTTGATGTTGAAGTCAAGTCTGGTGGGAAACTCGACGCGGATACGACAGCGGACAATAGCGATATCCTGATTGACTCGGTCGGCGACCTGCCGCTCGGCCTGGTTAACGCTGGAGCCGGTTCGATCACTATCAATGCGGCATCCGGAGGAATTACTGATGGCAACGACGACACGGCCGGGGGAAACCTGGTGGCCACAACCGCTACCATTAGTGCCAGGGACAGCATCGGTGTGGTGACCGATATTTTTGCCGGTGTAAACGATGCCGGCGTGAATAACGCGCTGGAAACCGATGTCGACACCCTCAACCTGACCACAACAGGTGCTGGCAGCTCGATCGGTATACTTGCAGCGAACGCCAGCCCGACTCTCTCCATTGATGCTGGTGATGACCCGGCAGATGCCGGAATAGCATTGATCGAAAGTACGGGCAATCTGGATGTCACTGGCGCTGCTGTCACCATCGATGCCGGCGACAGCTACGGTTTTGTATCCGGCGGAATTCTGACGATTCCAGCGGCATTGAACCTGGGGACAGGTGACCTGCGTCTGGAGGGTGCCAACGATATAACAGACGGTGCCGGAGACATCGACTCCATTACCGCGAACAACCTCTTCATCAAATCCGGTGCCTCCGAAACGATTACCGCCTCCGATGTGACTGCTATCGATTTTGACATTACAGGTAATTTTACCGTTAACGACGAGACCGGCGGCCTGAATGTCATTGACCTGGACAACAGTGAGGCGCTACCGGTAACCCCGGGTGCTTCCGCTACAGGTCTGTTGACTATCAACGCTCAGAATGGTGTTTCCATTCAGACCTCGGTTAGATCAGCCGGTGCCACCGTCAACTCGGACAATGATGCTGTTGACGATGCCGGGACCTTTCAGGTCACGGCCGATGGTTCCCTTGATGCCGGCAACAATTCCGTGATCATTACCGCTGACGACGTCGACTTGGCTGGGACCCTTTCAAGCGGAACGGCGAACACCACCATCAACGTGTCGGACAATGGCACTGTTGGACTTGGGGCAGGTGCTTCCAATCTCCAGATTGACAACACCGAACTCGATAATATCACCGCGAATCTGCTCGTCGTGGATGCCGGTACAGGCGCTGTAACAGCAGACGGCGTGTCAACGACCCTGGATGTTCAGCTTGAAAGCACCGGCGGCGGAATCACCTTTTCCGGAGCCGCGTCTTCCTTCGGCTCACTTGATGCAAACGAGGACGGCGCTGCCGATATTGCCGTTCAGGCGGATATCTCCACTGCGGACGGCAACCTTGATCTGAATTCCTCTGGTGGCGGCAATATAACCTTTACCGACGGTCGCACTCTGACTGCCGACGGCGGATCGATTGCTCTGGCCGGAACTGCACTCACTCCGGCCGGAGACCTCACTCTGAATGCGGATAGCGGCGTCGCCGTGAACGGTCCCATGACTGCTGCCGGCGCCGGAGATCTTGCGATTGATGCAGACGTTGACAATGATAAATCCGGCGATTTCACCCTTGGCGGAGCCCTGGATTACTCTGCTGGCGGTGCAAATACCGTGTCCATCACTGCCAATGATGTGATTCTTGGAGCGAATACCATCACGGCCGGTGCAGCAGGCACAGTCAATCTTCTGCCGTCCGCTGATCAGGCTGTAAGAATCGGCGCTGGAGCCGCAGCCGATTTTACAGTCGACGAAACCGAAATCGACAACATCACGGCTGGAGCTATAGAAATCGGCGTTGCCGGAACGACAGGCAATATCGATGTTGGTTTAGGGCATGCCCCGGGAGGGATTGCTGCCGGTGGTTCATATACCCTGAATTCCAGCGATACCATTACATTCGCTGATAACATTGAAGGTAATTTTGACCTTAATCTGACCGCCCAGACCGTCAATCTCGAAACCGTTGGAATTGGAATCCGTATCGGCGAATTGAACATTGATGCGCCGACGGTAAATCTCGCAGGAACCGGCACTGATACCAATCCTGATATCCGCGCTGAATCCGTCGATTTGAGTCTGGCCGGCGGTACGGCACTGAACATCGCTGAGAACATTCAAATCAACATTAATGATGGGAATGCCGGGTTTATCGACCTGACAGATGTTACCGTTGACGATTCGGTAGAGGAATCTGGCCTGCGCCTTACCGGTGATGCCAACGACACAATTACGGTCGGCCAAGTGGGCTCGGCTGCCGATCCCCTGAATAATTTCAGGGTGGATGCCGGAGCGGCAAGTCTGACGCTAACCGGTGATGTATACACGGTTAACAACATAAATATACTGGATCTGGCCACAGGCGGTGCAGCAGACGATGCGATCACCGTATCCGGCGATTTTATAGCCAATTCTACAAGTGGCGACATCACGTTCACTGACAACATCAACGGTACGGCTACCATAACCCTGCAGGCCGATAGCGGCACGATTTCAGTTCAGGGTATCGGTACTGCCGCTCCGACACAAATTGCCGGCGTTACCATCGACGGGCAGTCAGTTAATCTGAACGGTGAAATCCATGGTGCTGACGGGGCGGATATCGACGTTGATTCAGACGGTGCTTTGATTGTCGAAGCCGATATTTCAACTTTGGGTTCCGGTACCATTTCCCTTAAAGCGGACTCCGAAGTAAACGGAAATGGCACCCTCGATATAGCACAAACAAATAATGTTACCATCGAGTCGGTTGACGGTGACATCACCCTTGCCGGTGAGCGTATCCGAATCGGAAATGCCGGCACAAGCAATGGCACCATCACGACAACCGGCAGCGGTAACATCAACATTTCCGCCAACCTGGATGGTGATGCGGATGGTGTTTTCCGTCTCAGGACCGGCAGTGCGATTGACAGTGGTGGAACTATAAGTGCCAGTGGCGCTTTTAACACCACAATCAGCGGAACATTGACAGCAGATGAAACGATTTCAGTCGAGGCAATGAACAACATTAATGTGACCGGTGCAGTTACCAGCGATGCCCAGGTCACAATCACTGCCGACACTGACGGCGACGGCGGAGACCTGACGATTGCCGCCCAGGTTCAGGGCGTGGACACCGATGCCGCCACCAAGGACGGCGTTACACTTCAAACCGGCGGAACGACCGGCACGATTATCATCAATGCCGATCCTAACAACGCAACCGGCAGCATCGCTTTTGGCCCGGCGGCAGGCATTGACATGAACGCCGACATTACCGCCGGCGGCGCTATCGATGCGTCGCTTATGGCCGGCGACATCGACATCAACGGCGGCGACCGAACGTTCACCAGCGGCGGTGCCGACGGGGATGACATTACCTTTAACGCCTCATCAGACATCTTCGACAGCGTTGGTGCCGATGACAGCGTGAATTTCGTGGCAGGACTGGGCGATGTGACCCTCGGAACGGTTGGTCAGGGCGGCACCCCTGACAACCTGACGGTTACCAGTTCCGCGACCACAACCTTCGCTGGCCAGGCCGATATTGCCGGCGACGTGGACGTCACCGCCAGTGATGACATCCTGGTCCAGGCCAATGTGAACGCCGGTGGAAATGTCATACTCGACGGCGGTGCTGATGACGGCGATGCGCTCACCATGTCCGGCGGAACCACTATCTCTGCCGGTGGGTACGTGGATATCACCGGATCTGATATTTCGGTCGAGAACATTACCGCTTCTACGGTTGGGCCGAATAATCGCGCCATTTCCATCGTATCGGACGGAGCGATTCCAGCGGTTGATCCTGACACCAACCCGATCGGACCGGATGTCGATGTGAACGGTACCCTGGATGCTTCTGCTGCAGGCGCGGG
>ENA-ORCU01000295-ORCU01000295.1-marine-metagenome-genome-assembly--contig:-NODE-295-length-20229-cov-3.253176_pt1 | contig 20229 bp, 16 predicted proteins | sample MGYA00248631_ERZ508512 | MGnify/ENA primary metagenome ERZ508512 (study PRJEB26183, sample SAMN06268844) | marine metagenome | isolation source: Tt an P1 anaerobic enrichment on pine from sediment taken...
GCTGGCGAAATGCTGGGTGATTTCGCGGATCAGATCGCCGTCCCAATCGGGCAGCGCATTGGCGCCGCCGACCTTTTCCAGCGTGAACAGGATGTCATCGACAGGGGCCGCAAAGGGTTTCATGGCATGTCCTTTCAGGCAAAGCGGACCTGATCCGCCCCGGTCAGGGGCGGAGAAGGTTCATTGGAATACCGGCAGGGCGGCCTTACATCAGGCCCAGCAACCGCGCGGAATTGTTCTTCAGAATATCGGGGCGGATTTCGTCCTTGATCTTGATCTTCTCGAAATCCGACAGCCAGCGGTCCGGCGTGATCGCGGGCCAGTCGGAGCCGAAGAGCATCTTCTTCTTCAGGATCGTGTTCGCATAGTGGACGAAGAGCGGCGGGAAATATTTCGGCGACCAGCCCGACATGTCGACATAGACATTGGGCTTGTGCTGGGCGACCGCGAGCCCCTCCTCGGTCCAGGGGAACGAGGGATGCGCGAGGACGATGGGCATGTCCGGGAAATCGACCGCGACATCGTCGACATGCATCGGGTTGGAGTATTTCAGCCGCATTCCCATGCCGCCGCGCATCCCCGAGCCGACCCCGGTCTGGCCGGTGTGAAAGAGCGCGATCGCTCCTTCCTCCTCGATCGCCTGGTAGAGCGGATAGGCGCTGCGGTCGTTGGGGAAGAACCCCTGCATGGTGGGATGGAACTTGAACCCCCGCACCCCGAACTCCCGCACCAGGCGGCGCACCTCGCGCGCGCCCGCGCGCCCCTTGGCCGGATCGATCGAGGCGAAGGGGATCAGGATATCGTCATTCTCGGCGGCAATCCTCGCCACATCCTCGTTCGAATAGCGCCGGAATCCGGTCTCGCGCTCGCTGTCGACGGGGAAGATCACCGCGCCGATCCTGCGCTCGCGGAAATAGGCCGCGGTCTGCTCGACCGTGGGCAGCATCCCCTCGGTGCCGGCGGGGTTCTTGAAATAGGCCGCCATGCCGGCCTGGAATTCGTTGTAGCCGTCGTCCCGGGCATGGTTGCAGGGTTCCTCGGCGTGGGTGTGGAAGTCGATGGCGACCAGGTCGTCGATGTTCATGGCTGTCCTCCCGTCTCCGGCATGCCGAGGAACTTCCGCAGCAGGCGCTTCAGCTCCGCCTCCTCCGCCGCATCGAGCCCGTGCCGCGCGCCCGCCTCGTGCGCGGCGAAAGCGGGCCTGACCTTTTCGAGGTGCCTCTCCGCCTGCGCCGTCAGGCGCAGCTCGACGCCCCGCTTGTCGTCCGGCGGCACCGACTTGGTGACGAGGCCGGCCTTCTCGAAGTTGCGGACCATCTTGGCCATATGGGCGCGCTTGATGAGCAGGTTCCGTGCAAGCACCCCCTGCCGGATGCCCGGGTTTTCGCCGATCAGCATCAGGACCGAGATCTCGCCCGGCCGCGCGTCGGCTTCGGCGAAGGCGGCGTAGAAATCCTCGAACGCGACGAGCTGCGACAGGCGAAGCAGGAACCCGAGGGAACCCTGCAGCGGGCCGAGGCGCAGATCGTCCCGGACGGGGGCACCGGCCAGCTCATCCATGGCCGGGCGCCTTCACCTTGCCCGCGCGCTTTTCAAGAAAGGCGCGGAGCCGCTCCTCGGCCTCGGGCGTCGCCGAGGTGAGGGACGACATGATCGATTCAAGGAAGAGACCGTCCTCCGACGACATGTCCTGGATGCGCGGCAGCGCGTTCAGGATCGCGTAGTTCGACATCTCGGCGTTCTCGGCGGTCCGCGCGGCCAGCTCGGTCGCCCTGCCAAGCGCCTCGCCCTCGCCGGTCAGGTAGCTGACGCCGCCCCAGCGCTCCATGTCCGGGGCGCTTACCGAGCGGCCGGTGAGCATCATGTCGCCCATCCGCGCCGCGCCGATCAGCCGGGCGATGCGGACCGAGCCGCCGCCGCCGACGAAGATGCCCCGCGTGCCTTCGGGCAGGGCGAAGAAGGCGCTGTCCTCGGCCACCCGGATATGCGTCGCGGCCGCAAGCTCGAAGCCGCCGCCGACCACCGCGCCCTTCAGCGCCGAGACATAGGGGATCGTGCCCCGCTCGATCCGCTCGAAGACGCGGTGCCAGAGGCGCGAGTTCTTCACCGCCTCGAAGGGCGTTTTCTCGACATGTTCGCCAAGGTCGAGGCCGGCGCAGAAATGCGGCCCCTCGCCATGGATGACGGCGGCGCGCGCCTCATCCGCGGCCCGGCCCACGGCCTCGTCGAGCGCCGCCACGACCCGGTCGCTGATGGCGTTGCGCTTCTCGGGGCGGTTCAGCCCGATGACGGCGACACTGCCCTTCAGCGCGTAGGTGACGAGGGCCGATCCGGCCTTGGCATTCATGGCGTTCTCCCCGGCACGGACGCTCGCAGCGGCGTCCACTTTGTTTCCTAGTAGACAAAATCGGGCGCGCGAGTCAATATGAGACTCGCCTGGGAGGAGGCGAAAAAAGGGGGGTGAGAGGTCACATGGAACACCGCGAGGTCGCGCTTTGGTCGCCATCGGTCCGGCACGAGACCCGGCCGGACGGCTCGGTCCTGGTTTGGCAGGACGAGCCGCTCGCCCCCTATCCGCGCTCCATGACGGACCGCTTTCTCGAATGGGCCGCCGCCGACCCGGACCGCGTCTGGATGGCCGAGCGCGGCCCTGATGGCGCCTGGCGGCGCACCACCTATGGCGAAGGCGCGGCCAGGATCCGCTCGATCGGGTCGGCACTGATCTCGGCGGGGCTGTCGCCCGAGAGGCCGCTGCTGATCCTCTCGGGCAACTCGGTCGCGCACGGGCTCATGGCGCTCGGGGCGCAGCATGTGGGCGTGCCCTCGGCCGCGCTCGCCCCGGCCTACGCGCTGAGCGACGACAGCTTCGGAAAGCTCCGCGACGTCGCCGCGCAACTGACGCCGGGGATGATCTTCGTGGAAGAGGCAGAGCCCTTCGCCCCGGCGATCGAGGCGGTCTTCGGGCCCGAGATTCCCGTCGTCTCGGTCAGCGGCGAGCTGCCCGGCCGCACCACGCTTTCCTTCGAGCGGCTCGCGGCCAGCCCGCACAGCCCCGACATGGAGGCCGCCCATGCCGCCGTCACCGGCGACAGCGTGGCGAAGTTCCTCTTCACCTCGGGCACCACCGGCACCCCCAAGGCGGTGATCCAGACCCACGCCATGCTGTGCGCCAACCAGCAGATGGTCCGGCAGTGCTATGCCTTCATGGCCGACACCCCGCCCGTGGTGGTCGACTGGGCGCCCTGGAACCACACGGCGGCGGGCAACAAGGTCTTCAACCTCGTCATCTACAACGGCGGCACCTTCCATATCGACGATGGCCGGCCCACGCCGGGCCTGATCGACCGGACGATCCGCAACCTGCGCGAGATCTCTCCCACCTGGTATTTCAACGTGCCGCTCGGCTACCAGATGCTGCTCGACGCGATGGAGACCGATGACGCGCTGCGCGAGACCTTCTTCAAGCGGCTCCAGATGCTGATGTATGCCGGCGCGGGGATGAGCCAGCCGGTCTGGGACCGGATCACGCGGGTCGCGGACGAGATGGTGCCGGGGGGCGTGCTCCTGTGCACCGGCTTCGGCTCCACCGAGACCGGCCCCTTCGCGCTGATGTGCACCGAGCGGCAGGAGCGCGCGGGCAATATCGGCATCCCGGCGCATGGCGTGACCTTCAAGCTCGTCCCGCAGGGCGACAAGCTGGAGGGCCGGGTCAAGAGCCCCTCCGTGACGCCGGGTTACTGGCGCAACCCGGAGCTTTCGGCCAGGGCCTTCGACGAGGAGGGCTACTACTGCTTCGGCGACGCTTTCCGCTTCGTGGAGGAGGGCAACCCGGCGGCCGGGTTCTACTTCGACGGGCGGCTGGCGGAGAACTTCAAGCTCGCCTCCGGAACCTGGGTCGCGGTCGGCCCGCTCCGGGCGAAGCTGACCGACGACCTCAAGGGGCTCGCCGCCGATGTGGTGATCGCCGGAGAGGGGCATACCGAACTGGGCGCGCTCGTGCTGCCGGACTGGTCGGCGCTGCGCGCCATCGCGGGCGACGCGGCGCTCGACGGCGAGGCGCTCCTCAACCACCCCAAGGTCCGGGAGGCGGCCGCGAAGATGCTCGAGGCGCATGCGGCCCAGGCCACGGGCTCGGCAAGCCGGGTCGTGCGGATGATGTTCCTCGACGTGCCGCTTTCCTTCGAGAAGGGCGAGGTCACAGACAAGGGCTCCATCAACCAGCGGGCGGTGCTGCGCCACCGCGCCGATGTCGTCGCCAGCCTCTGGTCGGACGATCCCCGGGTGATCGCGCTGTCGACGGTGAGGGCCGCGTGATGGAGGTCAAGGGCGCGCATATCGTGGTCACGGGCGGCGCTTCGGGTCTTGGCGCGGCAACGGCGGAGCATCTGGCCGATCTCGGCGCAGCGGTGACGGTTTTCGACCGCGACGAGGCCGCCGCCGCGGAGGTCGCTAAGAGGACCGGCGCGGGGGCGCAGGCCGTCGATGTCACCGATCCCGACGCCGGCGCCGCCTTCGACGCCGCCATCGAGGCGCGGGGGGCGCTGCGCGGGCTTGTCAACTGCGCCGGGATCGGCACCGCCGCCCGGATCGTCGGGCGCGAGGGGCCGATGGACCTCGCCGCCTTCGAGCGGGTCATCCGCGTCAACCTGATCGGGACCTTCAACATGATGCGTCTCGCCGCCGCGCGGATGGCCGGGAACGACCCCGACGCAGGGGGGGCGCGGGGCGCGATCGTCAACACCGCCTCGGTCGCGGCCTTCGACGGGCAGCTCGGCCAGGCCGCCTATGCCGCCTCGAAGGGCGGGATCGTCTCGCTCGCGCTGCCCGCGGCCCGCGAACTCGCGCGGGTGGGCATCCGCGTCAACACGGTCGCGCCGGGGATCTTCGCCACCCCGCTTCTGGGTGAGCTGCCGGAGGAGGTCCGGCAGGGCATCGCGGCCTCCATCCCGTTCCCGCAGCGGTTGGGCGCGCCGTCCGAATTCGCCGAGGCCGTCGCCTTCTGCATCACCAACGCCTACCTGAACGCCGAGGTCATCCGCCTCGACGGCGGCGTGAGGCTGCCGCCGCGATGAAGGAACGCATTCTCGACCTCATGGAGGCCACGCCTGGCTGCATGGACAGGATCGAGGCCATGGGGCTGGACCGGACCGGCCTTTCCCAGATCCTCGGCGAGGCCGGGCGGTTGGCCGACGACATCCTGGTGCCGCTCGGCGCAAGCGCAGACGCCGAAGGCTGCCGCCTTGCCGAGGGAAGAGTGGTGACGCCCAAGGGTTATGGCGCGGCCTACCGAAGGCTCGGGGCGGACGGATGGATCGCGCCGGACCTCGCGCCGGATGTCGGCGGGCAGGGACTGCCGCTCGCGGTCCAGGCCGCCGCGAACCTCGCCTTCGAGGGGGCGGCCACCGCTTTCATGATGGCGGCGGGCGCGAGCCGGGCCGCGGCCCATCTGCTGTCCGAGGCCGCGCCGGAGCTGGCGGCGAGCTGGGCGCCGAAGCTCGCCTCGGGCGCGTGGACGGCGACGATCTGCATCTCCGAGCCCGACGCCGGATCGGACGTCGGGAGGATCCGCACCCGGGCCGTCCAGGACGGCGAGCGCTGGCGGATTGACGGCACCAAGTGCTGGATCTCCTTCGGCGACCACGATTTCGCCGACCGCATCGGGCACCTGCTCCTGGCCCGCACCGGAACGGCGGAGGAGGGCACGCGCGGCCTGTCGTTGTTCCTTGTCCCGAACCTGGCCGAGGGCGGCGGGCCAAACGGGATCTCCGTCGAGCGGATCGAGGACAAGCTCGGCCTGCACGGCTCGCCCACCTGCGTCCTGCGCTTCGAGGCCGCCCGGGGGGTGATGCTGGGCGCGCCCGGACGGGGCCTGCCGACCCTCTTCGGCATGATCGAGCTGATGCGGCTCCAGGTGGCCGGGCAAGGTGCGGGCATCGCCCTGCGGGCAGCCGCCGTCGCCCGGGCCTACGCGGCCGAGCGCCGGCAGGGCGGGCCCGCGGACCGGCCGCCCGTCCCGATCGCGGACCATGCCGATGTCCGGCGCCAGCTCCGCGGGCTCGATATGCGGGCCGCGATCCTCGTGGCGCTTGTCCTCGAGGTCGCCTGCGCGCTCGATGACGCCCGCGCAGGCGACGAGGAGGCCGCCGCGCGGGCGGCGTTCCTGCTGCCCCTCGCAAAGACCTTCGGAGGCGAGATGGCGTTCGAGACCGTAAGCGGCGCGCTGCAGGTCCTCGGCGGCGCGGGCTACACGCGGGAATGGCCGGTTGAGCGATACCTGCGCGATGCCCGCATCCTGACGATCTACGAAGGGACGACGGGCATGCAGGCGCAGGACTTCCTGTTCCGCCGTCTCATTCGCGATCGGGGCGCGGGACTGCAGGCCCTGGTTGCCCGCCTCCGCGCCGAGAGGGAGGATGCGGGGCCTTCTGAATTCCATCCGGCCGCGGAAGCGCTTGAAGCCCGGTTCGGGCAGTTGTCAGCGCATCTCTCGACACTCGGACCGGAGTCGCTTCAGGATCTGGCAGATGTCTATCTCCGCGCGGGCTGGTCCTTCGTGAGCTCTGCCCTGTGCCTTCGCCTGGCCGCGAATTCGGTGTCCGAAGAGGCCGTTCGCGACTGGCTTCTGCGGGCCGAGGCGCAGATGCACCTGGCCGAGAGGCAGTGCGGCCTGAAATAGGCCAGGCCCCAAGAAAATCGCAGCCCGTTGAGCATCGTGGCGGCCGCCCCGGCCAGTCCGGACGGAGCGGTCATTTTCTTCGGGACAAAGCCCCTAGTTCGCGCCGCTGTTCGCGGCGATCAGGTCAGTGGCCTTTTGAACCAACGCGGCGCCGTCGATCCCCTTGGACGAGACATCCTCGATCCAGCGGTCGACCACCGGCGCCAGAGCATCGCGGAAAGCCTGGGTTTCCTCTTCGCTCAGCACGATGTGCTCGTTGCCGGCCTTGACCGCCACGCCGATACCGAAGTCATCGGTTCCGCGCCAGACTTCGCCGACCTTCGCCCACCAGTCGCGCCCGGACGCGTCCTTGAACGCCTTCTGAATGTCGGGCGGCAGGCTGTCCCAGCGGGCCTTGTTCATGGAAACCTGGAACGTCGTGGTGCCGAAGCGCTCGCTGTTCACGCCCTCGATCTGGTACTTGGTCTGTTCCTGGATCTTCAGCGGCGGAATGATCTCCCAGGGAATGAAGGCCCCGTCGACGACGCCCTTTTGCAGCGACGGCGGCAGTTCGGGGACAGGCATCGCGACCGGATCCGCGCCGAGCGCCTCGATCACCCAGGCGCCGGTGCGGGTCGGGATGCGCAGCTTGGTGCCCTTCAGATCGGCAGGGCTGTGGACCGCCTTGTCGCGCATGTGGATCGCCTGGCCGGCATGCACATGCAGGAACATCACCTCGACGCCCTTGTATTCCTCGCGCAGATCGCTTTCGAACATGTCGAACATGGCCTTGTTCGCGGCGACGGGATCGTTCGTGAACACGGTCGGCAGTTCGAACACCTCGGTGCGGGGGAACAGGCCGGGGGTGTAGCCGTTGACGGTCCAGACCAGGTCGACAACGCCGTCGCGGACCTGCTGCACCAGCTCAGGCGGACGGCCGCCCAGGGTCATCGACGGGTATATGTCGATCTTGACCCGCCCGCCGGAGTTTTCCTCGACCTGGCGCGCCCATGGTTCCAGCATCTGGGTCTGCGCCGGGGCCTTGGCGCCGAGCAGATGGTGCAGCTTGAAGGTGTATTCCTGCGCGTTGGCAGTCACCGCCGAGACGCAGACGGCCGCCACCGCCAGCGCAGATTTCCTGAGCAACTCGAATTTCATGTGTCCTCCCTGAGGCCAGAGCCGCTGTGCACGTTCCGATCAGAGTGCTTTCGGAAGCCGCGCCGGCCAAGGCCATCCCTATTCATATCCTCTACGCGGACAGAGCTCCTCCTAGATGACCGCCCCCTCTTGGTATCCGGGCCAGTGAAACTTGGCAATTTTTTTGTCCGGATCGATGCCATCGAATATTTTGATCTGGCGCTGCGCCGCGGGCCCTTGCCCGTATCGCCTCTGATCCCGCGGCGCTGAGCCCCCGGGGGCGGGGCCGCGGTCAGGGCGCGACACAGGTCTTCACGCGATCCGAGATCACCCCCCGCAGCCAGGCGTGCCGCGGCGAGTGATGGGTGCGCGTGGTCCAGACCAGATAGACATCGAACGGGGCCGGACAGGGGCTGTCGGCGACATGGATCGAAGGCCCGAGCGCGCCTGCGATCCGGCTGGGAATCGTGGCCACCAAGTCCGTGCCGGCGACCAGTTTTTCAATGCCTGCGGGGCTGGGTGCGGCCAGGATGGTGCTCAGTTTCACCCCCATGCGCTCAAGCTCGACCAGATGGCGCGACTTCCAGTTGCCGCCGTAGGTGACGGTCACATGCTTGGAGCCGACATAGTCTTCCATGGTCAGTGGCTTGCCGGCCAGCGGGTTCGCCGCATCCATGATGCAGACATAGTGCTCGTCCAGCAGTTTCCGGCAGAAGAACTCATTCTCCTCCGGGCGCAGCGGGCCGATCAGCAGGTCGGCCTCGGACCGCTTCAGTTGCTGGTCGCCCTCGGAGGTCGAATTGATCATCTCCAAGCGGATGCCCGGCGCTGCGCTGCGCAAGGCGGTAACCACAGGCGGAATGATCAGCTGCCTTTCGTAGTAGTTGCAGGCGATTGTGAACCGGTGCTGCTCGGTCTCGGGCTCGAAGGTGGCCGGCGTGGTGAGTTGTTCGAACTCGTCGATCATGCGCGTCACGGAGCCGATGATTGCCGAGCAGCGCTCGGTCGGCACGACCTTGCCGCCCTGGCGGAAGAACAGCGGGTCGTCAAAGGCACGGCGCAGCTTGTCAATGGTGTAGCTTACCGCGGATTGATTGACGTTCAGGAACAGGGCGGCGCTGGTGAACGAGCGGTGCTCGTAGACCAGGCGCAGGGTCCGCAGGGCCGCGAAGTCCACCCCCAATGCCGCAGATTGTTTCATGACCGAGGGCCTCCTCCGCCGCCAGCTTGAGACCAAACTTAATCAACAAAACTGATCATATCAATCAGAGTCATGTGATTGTTAGATGCAATGGCATGGTTTACCTATGGGCTGCGCTTCCAGATCTCATTCTGGAGCGGCTTGACAGGGAGGATCGACCACCATGGCTCTGGCACCGTTTGACGACGTGATCACCATCGATCACCTGACGACAGATCCGTATCCCATCTACAAACGCCTTCGCGCAGAGGCACCCGTCCTGCGCGTGAAATCCGTCGGCAGAACGCTGCTGACCAAGGCCGCGGATACGCGCGCCGTCAAGGACAACCCGGAGCTTTTCAGCTCCAACGACCCGGGCACGCCGATGGAGCGGGCCTTTGGCGCGCATACCCTCATGCGGAAGGATGGCGAGGAGCACATGCGCGAACGCATGGCGATGGCCCCGACCTTTTCGCCGAAGAACCTGAAGACCCTTTGGGGGCCTGCCTACGAGGAGGCGGCGAAAGCCTATCTCGACCGCCTGCCCCGCGGCGAAATCGTCGATCTGTTCCCCGCGCTCTCCGGGCCGCTGGCGGCGCGCATTCTGGCGATCATTCTGGGCATTCCCGACTCGACCGACGAGGAGATGCAGTTCTGGTCGCAGGCGCTGATCGACGGCGCCGGGAATTTCGGCTGGGCGGACGAGCCCTTTGAACGCGTCGACAGGGCCAACAAGGCGATGAACGCCAAGATCGCAAGTCACGTGCCGCGGCTCAAGGCCGACCCCGACCAATCGGCCCTGTCGGTGATGATCAATGCCGATGATCCGATCCCGATGAGCCAGATCGTGGCCAATATCAAGATTGCCATCGGCGGCGGAATCAACGAACCGCGCGACGCCCTTCTGACAATCCTCTACGGGCTTCTCACCAACCCCGACCAGCTGGAGGAGTTGAAGCGGACCGGCAATTGGGGCTCGGCCTTCGAGGAGGGGGTGCGATGGGTCGCGCCGATCCAGGCGAGCTCGCGCCTGGTCACCGAGGACACGGAAATCCGCGGCTTCGAAATCCCCAAGGGGGACGTGGTGATGACCATCCAGGCCTCGGCCAACCACGACGAAGAGCTGTTCGACGAGCCCGAGAAATTCAACGCGTTCCGCAAGCCCAACCCGCACCAGTCCTTCGGCAGCGGCCCGCATCACTGCATGGGCACGCATCTGGCCCGGATGATGCTGGGCAAGATCATGCTGCCGCTGATCTTCGAGCGGTTCCCAAACATGGAGCTGATCGACCCCGACAGCGTCGTCTGGAGGGGGTTCGGCTTCCGCGGCCCGCTCAACCTGCCTGTGCGGCTCAACTGAGCCCGGGCCACCGCAACTACCAGGAAAGGAAAAGACAGAATGCCGGCAATCACCTTTGTCTCTGCCGATGGCGACCGGACCACGGTCACAGCGAAGGACGGGGAAAGCGTCATGGAGGCGGCCCGCACCAACAATATCGCCGGGATCACGGCCGAGTGCGGCGGCGCGATGGCCTGCGCCACCTGCCATGTCTATGTCGCCGCCGAATGGTCCGACAAGGTCGGCCCGGCCTCTGACCCCGAAGCCGAAATGCTGGAATTCGCCGCCTGCGAACCGAGCGAGACCAGCCGCCTGTCCTGCCAGATCACGCTCGGGCCCGAGCTCGACGGCCTGGTGGTTCACCTGCCCGAAGCGCAGGTCTGAGCACAATTCCCCAACTGAAGGGCGGCCCTGCGGCCGCCCGTTTTTTTCAGAGGTCGATCTCGACCACCCCGCCGGGCTTGGCCGCGCGGCTCTGGCACAGGATGATCGCGTTTTCGCGCTGCGCCTTGGAGAGCACGAAATCGCGATGCTCGACCTCGCCCGAGACCAGGCCGCATTTGCACACCCCGCAGATCCCGTCGGCGCATTTGACATCGACATGGATGCCGTTCTCGATCAGCACGTCGCTGGCGGATTTGTCCGCCGGCACCAGCAGTTCGCGCCCCGACCGGACAAGCCGCAGGGTGAAGGGATGGTTTTCGTATTCCGGCTGTTCGGGCACGCTGAAATATTCCAGATGCCGCGCCCCCTCGGGGAAGCCCTGACGCTCGGCCGCCTCGATCACGCCGTTCATGTAGCGGTCGGGCCCGCAGGTATAGACATGCCAGCCCTCCTGCCAGCCCGCGAGAACCGCGTCGAGATCGGCCCGCGTGCCCTCGTCGGAGAAATGGTAATGCACCCGGCCGGCCCAGGGCGCCGCGGCCAGATCGTCCAGATACCCCGCCGCGCGCCGTGACGAGCAGGAATAGTGCAGTTCGAAATCGCGGCCGAGCGCATGCAGGCGATGGGCGAAGGCGATCATCGGGGTGATGCCGATGCCCCCGCCCATGAGGAAGGTCCTGGCCGCGTCCTCGACCAGTTCGAAATGATTGATCGGCTTGGAGATGAACACGCGCCGGCCTTCGGTGAAGATGCGGTGCATCAGCTTCGAGCCGCCGCGCCCCTCATCCTCGCGCAGCACGCCGATCTGGTATCTTGACCGGTCCGCCGGATCGCCCGACATGGAATACTGCCGCAGGAATTCGGGCGCCACCACCACATCCAGATGCGCGCCCGCCGTCCACCCGGGCAGCGCGCTGCCATCGGGGCGGGCGAATTCGTATTTGGTGATGTCGGGCGTCATCCTGTCGACCCTGACCACCCGCGCCTCGATCACCGGCGCGTCCTCCGGCACGGTGTAGCGATGCACGACGCTTCCGTCGCCGCTGGCGATGCGGCGGCGGTATTCGCCCGCGCTGACGAGTTTCCGGTAGGCCTCGATCCCGGCCTCGCGGTCCATCGGATAGGGATAGGGCCAGGGATGCGGCGCAAGGGGCGCCGGGTAGACGGCCAGGGTCTGGTCCTCGTATTTCAGGTCGAGCTCCTTTTGCAGGCCGCGCCGGTTCACCGGGTGCCGGGCCGGGCGATAGGCGCCGTCCTCGTCAAGCTCGACATCCCACCACCATTTCTTGACATCGTTCAGCCCGCCGCGGCCGGCGGCGTCGTCCAGCCTGGCCAGCACCGGGGCGGCGGCCGGAATGGTCATCGCGGCCCAGCGGAAGGGGCGTTCGGCGAACAGCCCCTCCAGGTTCCAGGGGCAGGTCTTCATGCAGCGCCCGCACATCGCCCCGCCGGGCGTGGTTATGCGGTAGGTGGCGCATTTCTGGCTGTCGGATTTCCAGATCTCGTAGCCGTTGAACATCAGCTTCGGCCCGGCCGTGATCGCGCCCGAGGGGCATTCGCGCGCGCATTTGTTGCAGCTCTCGCAAAATTCCTGCAGCCCGAAATCGACCGGCTTGTCATGGGCCAGCGGCATGTCGGTGGTCACCACGCCGGATTTCAGCCGGGGCCCGAGATAGGGATTGAGGATCACCTCGCCGATGCGGCTGACCTCGCCCAGCCCCGACAAAAGCAGCAGCGGTGGCTGCAGCACTTCGCCGTCCAGAACCGTATGCGCCTTGGCGGAATAGCCCAGATTGCGGATATGCTTGGCGATCACCCCGCCCAGCAGGGAAAACCGCAGATAGGCGCGCATCGATTGGGCGACCGAAATCCAGTCATCGCCCGAGGCGCCCTCCATGGTCTCATAGCCCTGGTCGATGATCACGCTGATCGCCTGGTCATGCGGCGGGTCGATGGGGGCGCCGGTCGCGTCATGCGAATACCACGCCCAGTCGGGGCAGCGCGACAGACCCACCGCGTCGACGCCCAGCCAATAGGCGGCCGCCTTGATGCGCGCGGCGTTGTCGATGGGATCGGCCGGGCGCGGGCCGGTGGCCTCGGGCTCGCCGTCCTGCAGAACCACGAAGGCGCCCAGCACGCGCCGCTGGGCGGCGCTTGGCGCGGATTTCCGCGCGTAATGGCCGCCTTTCGCGCCCTCCTGCGCGGCCGCCCCCATGTCGCCGAACTGGGCGCGGGCGAACATGTCGGCGCGTTTGGGCACCCGCGCGACCCTGGCCTCGTCGATATAGGTGGTGGGGCTGTCCACCCGCCTGAGCCGTTCGAACGGGTGCGGGCCATCCCTGAAACGGCGGCTGCGGAACGGTTCGAGGCTGATCCCCGATTTCGCGCTGCCCTTGCCGAGCCACCAGGCCGGCCCGCGCGTCCGGAACCAGGGCTGCTCTGCCGGCGGCGCCAGAGGTTCATCCTCGGCCAGATCGAAGGCGCAGGTCACCGCGGCCAGGCCGAAACCGGTTCCGATGTAAGGGGCGATCAGCGCGCCCTCCCCGGCCCAGGCCAGGCCGGCCGAAACGGCCAGCCTGTTCAGATCCACATCGCTGGACGAGGCCGAGTGGGATTTGGCGTCATGCCCCAGCACCCGCAGGTAGTTGCCGATGACCGCGGCCGTTTCATTGGCGCGCAGAGCGCCGCGATGGGCCTGCGCATCAAGGATCCAGTCGCAGCCCTCTTCGTCCCGCCGGGGCGGACGCGGGTTCTGATACAGAAAGACGATCGCATGGCTGTGACCGCCGATGCCGCTGGGCGGGGCCTCCATCGACTCCTTCAGGTCCGCCATGATCATGTCGATACCCGAGGCCAGCGTCTTGGTCTGACGGGTCTTCAGGTCATGGGCCAGCCGGTCGATGTCCGGGTTGCGCAGCGGCGCGTCCAGCAGGTGATCGTCGCGCAGGCGGCAGATGCCGACCATCGCGGCGTCGTTGAAATAACCGAAGGCCTTGAGGTGATTGGCGCGTTCCAGCGGGTCTTCGGGGATCTCGGCCACCGCCTTGTTCACCAGCCCGTCGCGGATCGCATCTAGCATCGCCTGGTATTCGCCCATCGCGCCCACCAGGCTGTCGGGATATTCCGGCTGGAACGAGAGCGCCCGCATCGGGGGAACCCGCGAAAGCCCGGGCATGGCACCGCGCCTGAGCCGCTCAAGCGGGAAAGGACCAAGATGCACCGGCCTGTCCCTGTCCGAGAAGAAGCGTATCGCCATCGCCTCACGTTTTTCGTGTTGCTCCTGCCCCCTCGCCGAGCTCGCGGGAACAGGACTTCGTGATTGACGGCCGAGAGCCCGGCACATCGGGGTGACAGTCTATGCCGGTTTCGCGACCGCATCCACCGGCGGTTTGCGATCGTCTTCTTGTCGGCCCCCTCCGCTTCGCGAGGCGCAGTTCCCGCCCAGACCCGGGATCATTCGGGCCGAGTGGAGGCGGGGCGCGGCCTGTCAGGCCGGGACAAGCCCCCGGCCCTTCAGCAACGCCTCGACCCCGGGCAGGCGGCCGCGGAAGGCGGCGTAGAGCTCCTCGGCCTCCCGCGCGCCGCCCCTGGAGAGGATGAACCGCTCCAGCCGCTCGGCGATTTCCGGGTCAAAGGCGCCCTCGGCCTCCTCGAAGGCCTCGAAGGCGTCGGCATCCATCACCTCGGACCACATGTAGCTGTAATAGCCGCTGGAATAGCCGTCGCCGGCGAAGACATGGGCGAAATGCGGCGTGGCGTGGCGCATGGTGATGGCCTGCGGCATGCCGATCTCTGCCAGCACCTCGGCCTGCCTGGCCATCGGGTCGGCGGGCGCCGCGCCCTCGTGGAAGGCCAGGTCGACCAGCGCCGAGGCGATGTATTCCACGGTCTGGAAGCCCATGTCATGGGTGGCCGCGGCCAGCAGACGGTCGAGCAGATCCTTTGGCATGGGCGCGCCGGTCTCGGCATGGGTGGCGAATTCGGCCAGCACCTCAGGCACCTCCAGCCAATGCTCGAACAGCTGGCTGGGCAGCTCCACGAAATCGCGCGCCACCGAGGTGCCCGAGATCGACTCGTAGGTCACGTCCGACAGCATCTGGTGCAGCGCGTGGCCGAATTCGTGAAAGAGGGTGCGCGCGTCATCATAGGACAGCAGCGCCGGTTCGCCCGGCGCCGGCTTGGCGAAGTTGCACACGTTATGCACGATGGGCCGCACCGCGCCGCCGAGCTTCTTCTGCGACCGGCTGGCCGAGCACCAGGCGCCCGAGCGTTTCGAGCCGCGCGCGAAATAATCGCCGACAAAGACGGCCAGGTGCCGGCCGTTGCGGGTGACGTCCCAGGCCCGGACATCGGGGTGATAGAGCGGCAGGTCGAGCGGGCTGAACTGCAGCCCGAACAGGCGGTTGGCGCAGGAAAACGCGGCCTCGATCATGCGGTCGAGCTGGAGATAGGGCTTGAGCTCGGCCTCGTCGATGTCATGGCGGGCCTTGCGCAGTTTCTCAGCATAGTAGCGCCAGTCCCAGGGCTCCAGCCGGCCGTTGACGCCATCCTCGTGCATCATCCGCTCCAGCTCGGCGGCATCGGCCTCGGCCGCGGCGCGGGCGGGCTCCCAGACCTGCATCAGCAGCTCGCGCACGCGGGCGGGCGTCCGGGCCATCTCGGTTTCCAGCTTGAAGCTGGCGAAGTCGGGATAGCCCAGCAGATGCGCGCGTTCCTCGCGCAGCTTAAGGATCTCGGCGGTGATCGCGCGGTTGTCGGTCTCCCCGCCACCCGCGCCGCGCGCGGCCCAGGCGCCGAAGGCCTTTTCGCGCAGCTCGCGGCGGGGCGAGAATTGCAGGAAGGGCACGATCAGCGAGCGGGACAGGGTGACGACCGGGCCGCCGGCGCCCTTCTCCGCCCTCGCGGCACGGGCGGCGGCGATCAGAAAGCCCGGCAGCCCCTCAAGATCCTCGTCGCCCAGTTCCATGAACCACGCGCGCTCATCGGCCAGCAGGTTCTGCGTGAACTGCGTGCCCAGAACCGACAGCCGCGCCATGATCTCGCGCAGCCGGTCACGCGCCGAGCCCTGCAGCTGCGCGCCCGCCCGCAGGAAACCGCGCCGCGTCAGCATCAGCACCCGTGCCTGTTCCTCGTCCAGCCCCAGCGCCTCGCGGCCCTGCCACAGCGCCTCGATCCGCGCGAAAAGCGCCGCGTTCAGGGTCACATCCGAGGAATAGGCCGCCAGTTTCGGCGCGAACTCGCGCTGCAGCGCCTCGCGCGCCGGGTTGCTGTCGGCACCGGCCAGCGAATAGAACACGCCCAGAACCCGGCCCAGCGCGGCGTCGGCCAGCTCCAGCGCCTCGATGGTGTTCTCGAATGTCGGCGGCTCGGGGTTTTCCGCGATCGCGGCCACATTGGCCCGCGCCTCTTTCAGCGCCGCCTCCAGAGCCGGGGCGAAATCCTCGTCCGAGATCTCCGCATAGGGCGGCATTTCAAAGGGCGTGGTCCAGGGGGCAAGCAGCGCGTTGGTCATCTGGGTCTCCTTCGCCTCAACAGCTAGGCCCGGCCGGGGAAAAGGTCCAGAGCCCCCCTTCTTCTGGCCCCAAATATCCCCGCCGGAGGCACCCGCCCTCAGCCGCCCGCGCCGCAGATGGGGCAGTCCGCGCGCCGTTTCAGCCGCACCTGCCGGTTCTCGCCATAAAGCGCGTCGTAAAACAGCATCCGCCCGCGCAGGCTCTCCCCGGCCCCGGTGATCTCCTTGATCGCCTCCACGGCCATCATCGCGCCCACCACGCCGGGCAAGGCGCCGATCACGCCCGCCTCGGCGCAGCTCGGGGCCAGCCCCGGCGCCGGGGCCTCGGGAAAGATGCACTGGTAGCAGGGCGCGCCGCCTGCGGGATCATAGAGGCTGATCTGGCCTTCCCACTGGGTGATGGCCGCGGCGATCAGCGGCTTTCCGGCCGCCACGGCGGCGCGGTTGACCATGAAGCGCGTGTCGAAATTGTCGGTGCCGTCGAGGATCAGGTCGTATTCGGCGAACAGCTCGGCCGCGTCCTCCTCCGCCAGGCGGCGGTCGTAGGGGCGGATCTCCACGAACGGGTTCAGCGCGCGCATCTGCTCGGCGGCGGAATGGACCTTGGGCATGCCCAGCCGGTCGTCGGTATGGATCACCTGCCGCTGCAGGTTGGAGGCATCCACCTTGTCGTCATCGACCACCCCGATGGTTCCCACACCCGCCGCCGCGAGATAGAGCAGCGCGGGCGAGCCCAGCCCCCCTGCCCCGATCACCAGCACCTTGGCGTTCTTCAGCTTCAGCTGCCCCGGCCCGCCGATCTCGCGCAGGATGATGTGGCGGGCGTAGCGTTCCAGTTCCGCCGCGCGGAAGGGGCCTGCGTCCTCCGGCTCGGGCGCTTCGGTCTGGGCACGGCGGCGCAGCACTCGCACGACCGCAGCATAGCCCGCCACCAGCGCCGCGATCACGCCCAGCGCCAGCCAGCTCTGGACATTGCCACCCATGGCCGCCCGCAGGGCATGGCCCTCGGGCAGGGTCGTCTGCGTGGCCAGCACGCCGAGATAGAGCGTCCCGACCATCGCCAGCCGCGCCCTCACGGGCGTCTTGAGCAGAACCCCGAGCCCCCACAGCCCCGCCGCCAGCACAAGAACCAGCCCCATCAGCGCCGCCCCGTGGAACCGAAGCCGCCCTGGCCGCGCGCGGTCTCGCTTAACGCGCCCCCGGCCAGTTCGAACCGCGCCTGCACCACCGGGGCCACGATCATCTGCGCGATGCGGTCGCCGTGATGGATGAGATAGGGCTCGGCCCCGAGATTGACCAAGAGCACCCCCAAAGGCCCGCGATAGTCGCTGTCGATTGTGCCCGGCGTATTGGGCAGGCTGATGCCGTGTTTCAAGGCGAGCCCGGAGCGCGGGCGAATCTGCATCTCGAAGCCGGTGGGGATCTCCACACGCAGCCCGGTGGGCACGATGCGCCGCTCCATCGGCTGCAGGGCAAGCCCCGCCTCCCGGATCTCGGGCGGCAGGTTGGCGCGGATGTCGGCGCCCGCCGCCCCCGCGGTCTCGTAGGAGGGAAGCGGCACCTCCGGATCGGCCCAGTCCTCGTGCAGGATGCGGATCACCGGGGCGGTCATGCCAGCGCCTCCGCGATCTTCGCGGCCAGCCGCTGCGCCACCTGGTCCTTGCCCATGCGCGGCCAGTCCTCGGCGCCTTCGGCCGTGATCAGGGTCACCGCGTTCTCGGCCCCGCCCATGATGCCGGTTTCGGGCGAGACGTCATTGGCCACGATCCAGTCGCAGCCCTTGCGCTCGCGCTTGGCCTTCGCATGGGCGACCACGTCGTCGGTTTCGGCGGCGAAACCCACCACCAGGCCCGGCCGCGCCGCGCCCTTCTTGCTGATCGTAGCCAGAATGTCGGGGTTTTCGGCGAATTCCAGGGCGGGCAGCCCGCCCTTGGTCTTCTTCATCTTGTTTTCCGCGGCATTGGCCACGCGCCAGTCGGCCACCGCGGCGGCGAAGATGGCGGCATCGGCGGGCAGCGCGCCCTCGACCGCCTCCAGCATCTGGCGCGCCGTCTCCACCCGGATCACCTTCACGCCTTGCGGCGGGGGCACGCTGGCCGGGCCGGTGACGAAACTCACATCGGCCCCCAGCGCCGCCAGCGCCCGGGCAATCGCCGTGCCCTGCGCGCCGGACGAGCGGTTGGCGATGTAGCGCACCGGGTCGATGGGCTCATGGGTGGGGCCGGAGGTGACGACGACATGCCGGCCCCTGAGCGGCCCCTCCGAAAGCGCGGCCTCGACCGCCTCGACGATCTGCGGCACCTCGGCCATGCGGCCCGGGCCGAACTCGCCACAGGCCATGGCGCCCTCTTCCGGCCCCACCACGTGGATGCCGTCCCCCTTGAGGGTGGCCAGGTTGCGCCGGGTGGCGGGATGCTCCCACATCCGCAGGTTCATGGCGGGCGCGATCAGCACCCGCTTGTCGGTGGCCATCAGCAGGGTCGAGGCCAGGTCATCGGCATGCCCGCCCGCCATCTTGGCCATCAGGTCGGCCGTCGCGGGGGCCACCACCACCAGATCGGCGGCGCGGGAAAGCTCGATATGGCCCATCTCGGCCTCGTCGGTGAGGTCGAACAGGTCGCGATAGACCTTCTCCGCCGCCAGAGCCGAGGCCGAGAGCGGCGTGACGAATTCCTCGCCCGCGCGGGTCAGAACCGGCGTCACCGACGCGCCGCGTTCGCGCAGGCGGCGGATCAGGTCGAGCGCCTTGAACGCCGCGATCCCGCCGCCGATGATCAACAGAATGCGTTTGCCTGCCAGCATGGGGGCCCCTTTCGCAACTCCTGCCCAATGTCTAGGGCGCGGCGCGGGGCGGGGCAAGCTCAGTCGGCCTTAAGCCCCGCGCAGGGGTCACCGCGCTCGGCCGCCTCGGTCACCAGCCAGAAATCATAGGGCGCGCCCTCTTCCGGCGCCTCCTCAAGCTGCCCGACCGAGATCAGCGACAGCCCCGGCGCGGCCAGCGCCAGCGCGGCGGGCAGGCCCCAGTCGCGGCGGGCATGGCCGTTGCCGGTGATCACGGCGACCGGGCCACCCGTCTCGGCCACCGCCTGCGCCACGGTGCGGGCGAAAGCCGCATCGCGCAGGCGCTGCGCCTCGACCATGCCGGGCAAGAGGGTTTCGGGCAGGGCGTCGCAGTGCGCGTCACGCTGCAAATCCTCGCGCTCCTGCTGCTGATCGCCAGGCAGCGGGTCGGTCAGGCCGTAGGCTGCGGCCTGTTCGCCGAACACCGCGGCCGCCCCTTCCCCGACCGCCCGGCGCACCTGCTCACGCGGCAGCGCCGCGCCATAGATCGCAGCGTCGGAGGCGGTGAAGATCGGATGATACATCGCGAAATCAGGCCAGCCGGTGTCAGCCCAGCCCAGCGCCTGTTCCAACGCCGCGCGGTCGGCGCGCAGCACGGGCGTGACCTTGGCCGCCTGTTCCGGCGTCAGCATCTCGAACACGATTGCAGAGGGGGCGAGGGCGGCAACCGCCTGCGCCTGGTTGGCGTGGTGGACAGGGTTGTCATGCATCTCGCCCAGCACGACGACGTCGGCCTGAGGCAGGCGGCTCAGCGCCTGCGCATCGATCCGTTCGGCGCAGGCGGGGGCGGCGGCCAACAGGGCCGCGAGGGCAAGGAAGGTCTTCATGCGAAGAACTCATGCACCTCCGGGCTGATCGCTTCAAGGCGTTTGCGCATCTTGGCAAAGGCCGCCGCCTCGAGCTGGCGCACACGCTCCTTGGACAGACCCAGCTCGTTGCCGAGGCTTTCCAGCGTGCGCGGCGCGTCGCGCAGCTTGCGCTCGGTCACGATGAAGCGCTCGCGCGCCGTCAGCACGTCCATGGCAGAGACCAGCCAGCCGCGCAGGGTGTCGATGTCATGCGTCTCCTCGACCCGCTCGGCGGCCTGGGCGCTGTCATCCTCCAGCGTGTCGATCCATTCGCGGCCCTCCTCGTCGGTGCTCTGCGCCGCGTTCAGCGAGAAATCCGAGCCCGACAGCCGC
>ENA-ORCU01000297-ORCU01000297.1-marine-metagenome-genome-assembly--contig:-NODE-297-length-20141-cov-2.821122_pt1 | contig 20141 bp, 20 predicted proteins | sample MGYA00248631_ERZ508512 | MGnify/ENA primary metagenome ERZ508512 (study PRJEB26183, sample SAMN06268844) | marine metagenome | isolation source: Tt an P1 anaerobic enrichment on pine from sediment taken...
CCCGCCGCATCCATGTGATCCTTGCGCGCCATCCGCCCTCCTGCCGGTTTTGCCGCCTCGTCAGCCCTCTAGCCCCGTGTTACACCGGGAGCAAACGCATTTCCGAAGGGACAGGCCCATGAACGTCTTGCAGATCGCCTCGCTCCTGATCGTTCTGGCCGCGGTGTTCGGCAGCATCAATTATTTCATCCTGCGCCTGCCGCAGGCCATCGGCATCCTGATCGTGGCGCTCGCCGCCTCCTTCGCCGCGCTGGCGCTCGATGCGCTGATCCCCGGCATCGCCCTGGCCGAAACGCTGCGCGCGGTGGTTCTGGAGATCGATTTCTCCGATGCGCTGCTGGAGGGGATGCTGGGGCTCTTGCTGTTCGCAGGCGCCCTGCATGTGAAGATGGACGAGCTGCGCGCCCAGGCCTGGGTGGTGCTGCTGATGGCCACGCTGGGCGTGGGCCTGTCGGTGGCGGTGGTGGGCGTGGGATTCAGCTGGATCACCGGCATGCCGCTGATCGTGGCGCTGGTGTTCGGCGCCATCATCTCGCCCACCGACCCGGTCGCGGTGCTGGGCGTGCTGCGCGAGGCCAATCTGCGCCGCTCGCTGGAGACCAAGATCGCGGGCGAAAGCCTGTTCAACGACGGCGTGGCCTATGTGGTCTTCCTGGTGCTGGTGGGGCTCGCCTTCACCGGCGGCGAGGCGCATGGGGGCCACGACGCCGGGGAGGGCAACGAGGCGGTGGCCGCGCTGATGCTCTTCGTGCAGGAGGCATTCGGCGGCGCGGCCCTCGGCGCCGTTCTCGGCTGGGCCACCTTCCAGGTGATGAAGCGGATCGACGATTACACGCTGGAGGTGCTGATCACCCTGGCGCTGGCCTTCGGCGGCTATGAGCTGGCGATCGCGGCCCATGTCTCGGCCCCGATCATGGCGGTGGTGGCCGGCCTGATGATCGGCCATGTGGGCATGAAATACGGGATGAGCCAGCTGACCCGCGACTATGTCGATGCCTTCTGGAAGATGGTGGACGAGATCCTCAATGCCGTGCTGTTCCTGCTGATCGGGATCGAGGTTTTCGCCGTGGCCTTCGACGCCTCCTTCCTCACCGCCTCGGCCTTTTCCATCGCCCTGGGGCTGGTGGCGCGGCTGCTGGCCGTGGCCGTGCCGATCCTGATCCTGCGCCCCTTCCGCGCCTTCCGCGGCGACGTGGTGCCGATCATGACCTGGGGCGGGCTGAAGGGCGGCATCTCGGTCGCGCTGGCGCTGTCCCTGCCCGACAGCGAGTGGAAACCGCTGATCCTGACCGCCACCTATGTGGTGGTGGTCTTCTCGATCATCGTGCAGGGGCTGACGATCGCTCCGCTTGCCCGGCGCCTTGGGCGGACGCCCGAGCTGATGTGAACCGGCGCCCCAGGGCCCGGATGCGCGCGCGCCAGCGGCCCAGGGGCCGTTCGAACGCCTGCGCAAAGGCCAGGCAGGCCAGCAGGGTCAGCCCGAACAGAAGCAGGTGATCGAGCGCCCGCAGCCCGGTCTCGGGCAGCAGCACCGAGAACAGGCTGAGCAGCGGATAGTGCATCAGGTAGATCGAAAAGCTGCCCCCGGCGGCCCAGGCGACGGGGGCCTCGAAACGCGCCAGCGCGCCCCCGGTCAGAAGCCCGCTCATGCCGAAAAGGTGGACCGTCACCAGCAGGCCGATCAGCCCGTTCCACAGAAACTCGTCGGAAAAGCGCAGCCCGGCATGGGCGAAAAAGGGCAGCCGGAGATAGGTCAGCCCCTTCAAAATCTCGGGAATCCCCATGGCCAGCGCCAGGACATAGGCCAGAGCCGGCAACAGCGCATAGCCCAGCGCCGCGCCCCTCGGCGGCCGCGCCCCGCGCGAGACGCGGCGGTAGAGCGCCACCCCGCACAGCCATGCGGGCATCAGCAGCAGGATATTCAGCCCCGCCAGCCCCGCCCCCAGCGCGATGAGCCCGGCGCGCGCCGCACCGCGCAGGTAGAAGGCGGCGGCGAACAGGGCGTAATAGATCACCTCGTAGCTCAGCGACCAATAGGGCCCGTTGGAGCCCAGCCGCTGCGGCCAGAGATACCACTCGTTGGAAAAGCTCAGCCCGCGCAGCAGCAGCTCCCACAGCGGCAGGGCGTTGTACCACCAGTCGTCATAGACCTCGGGCGCCAGCGCCGCCCCCAGCCGGTCGCAGGCAAAGCCCAGCACCAGCGCGGGCAGCGCGACGGTGTAGATCCGCGTGGCCCGGTTGAACAGGAACCGGCCCAGGGCGTGGTCCTTGCGCTCTGCCGTGTAGGCGATCACGTAGCCCGACAACACGAAGAACAGGATCACCGCGTCGGAGCCGAGATTCAGCTCCCGGACCCAGAGGAAACCGCCGCCCGAATAGCGGGCATAGGCGAAATGCGACAGCAGCACGATCATCGCCGCGGCGAAGCGCAGAAGGTTCAGATAGGTGGAAAAGCCCCGGGTCATCACTCGCCCGGGGTCCGGTCGCGGCGGGCCGGCGACGGCAGCATCCGGCGCAGCTGTTTCCAGCTGTCCAGGATCGGGACCACCATCGCGTTGGTCAACGTGTCATGGCGCTGGGCAAGCCGCCGCCCCTCGGCATCCGCCAGCCCGAATTGCAGCTTTTCCTCGCCCTTCGGCACGTAGAGCGTCCCGAACATCCAGTCCCAGATCGCCAGCACCTCGCCATAGTTCTTGTTGAAATGCCTTGGCTCCAGCGAGTGGTGGATCTGGTGCTGGGCGGGCGAGATGAGGATGCGCTCCCAGACCGGGCCATAGCTCAGCCAGATATGGGTGTGGCGCAGGTTCGCCCCCAGCATGTTGAACAGGAAATAGCCCGCGTTCAGGCCCGCCACCGTCACGAAGGCCACCTCGCCCACGACCAGCCCCAGCAACATCCCCTGCAGCGTGCCGATGAACAGCCCGCGCACGAAGCTCGAGATCAGGTCGTAGACCGGGTGCTTGCGGAACACGGTGATCGGCGTCATCACCTCGGCGGAATGGTGCAGCGAGTGGAAGGGCCACAGGGTGCGGGTCTCGTGATGCACGCGATGCACCCAGTAGACGCCGAAATCGTTCACCACCAGCAGCAACAGCCCGGTGATGAGCGGATTGAGCGAGCTGGGCGTTTCGGTGGGCCCGCCCAGCACTGCGGCGATCTTCGTCGCGACCCAGCTTCCGAGGAACACCACCTGGAAAAAGCCCGCCGCGCTCAGCAGCCGGCTCACCAGGAACACCTTGATATCCACGATATGCGAGGCATGCAGGTAGACCGATTTCGGAAAGAGCCACGCCCAGAACGACCCGCCCGGCCTGCGGCGCAGGAACAGCACCGCCGCGATGACCACCATCAGCAGGAGGTAGAGAGGCCAAAGCCGGCTTTCCACGCCGAAGCCCTTGCCCAGGACGGCCATCGCGCCGTCATAGATCCTGTCGAGATTTTCCATTGCCCGCAGCGCCACTCGTTTTCTTGCCCGATATGGCTATAACCCCGTACCATATACCATATTTCCAAGCATATGGCATATTGAGGCCAAATTGCGGCCAGGCCCGGGCCTTAAGGCGGTTCGCGGCCAGGTATCCGACACTGCGCAGCAGGGGTTTTCCAGCCTTCCCACATGGCCTAAAACGCAGGCTCCGAATTGACGAAAGGCCCGCCATGCCCGACACGATCACCTCCCGCTGCGAGGCCAAGGGCCTGCGCATGACCGAACAGCGCCGCGTGATCGCGCAGGTCCTGGAAGAGTCCGACGACCACCCCGATGTCGAAGAGCTCTATGCCCGCGCCACCGCGGTGGACCCGCGGATCTCCATCGCCACGGTCTATCGCACGGTCAAGCTGTTCGAAGAGGCGGGCATCCTGGAAAAGCTGGAATTCGGCGACGGGCGCGCGCGCTACGAGGATGCCGAGCGCGAGCATCACGACCACCTGATCGACATGCAGTCCGGCGCGGTCATCGAGTTCTGCGACCCCGAGATCGAGGCGCTGCAGGAAAAGATCGCCCAGCGGCTGGGCTACCGGCTGAAGGGCCACAGGCTGGAGCTTTACGGCGTGCCCATCCGCAGGGGCTGAGCCCCGCCCATCACGAACCGTCATCGCGCCTGTCACGAAAATTGACCGAAACGCGCGGGGCAACGTCTTGCGCGGCGCGCCGCTTGGCCTTAGCTGACCGGGCCGGGTGATCCGGCATTTCATGAAAAAAAGGCAGCAGATGGAAAACTTGCGCGGCATCGGCCTGATGGTGCTGGCGATGGCGGGGTTCGCGCTGGAGGATGCGCTGATCAAGCTGGCCGCCGGCGGCCTTGGGCTGGGCACGGTGGTGGCCGTGTTCGGGCTGGGTGGCACCGCCATCTTCGCCGCGCTGACCCGCGCCGCGGGCCAGCCGGTGCTGTCGCCGCATATGCTGACCCGCCTGACCGGGCTGCGCGCGCTGTTCGAGATCACGGGAAGGGTGGGCTATTTCCTGGCCATCACCCAGGCCAGCCTCTCCAGCGCCTCGGTCATCCTGCAGGCCACGCCCCTGGTGGTCACGCTCGGCGCCGTGCTGTTCATGGACGAAACCGTGGGCTGGCGGCGCTGGGGCGCGATGGCGGTTGGCTTCGTGGGCGTGCTGATCGTGCTGCGCCCGGGGCTGGAGGGCTTCACCGCGACCTCGCTTTTCGCGGTGGTGGGCATGGTGGGGTTTGCCGGGCGAGACCTGGCCACCCGTGCCGCGCCCCCGGTGTTGTCGAACCTGCAGCTCGCCTTTCTCGGCTTTGCGGTGCTGATCCCCACCGGGCTGGGGCTGAGCCTGTTCGACGAGGCCCACCGCTGGCCCGACCCCGGCCAGGCGGGCGTTCTGGGCGGCGCGGTGCTGGCCGGCTGCGGCGCCTATTACGCGCTGACCGCGGCGATGCGGCTGGGCGAAGTGTCGCTGGTGGCGCCCTTCCGCTACACCCGCCTTGTCTTCGCGCTGATCCTCGCGGCATGGATGTTCGGCGAGTCGCCGGACGGCCCCATGCTGCTGGGCGCGGCGCTGATCGTCGCCAGTGGCATCTACATCCTGATCCGCGGCCGCCGCAGCGGCAGCAGCAGCGCGCCCCGGGCGGAGAATGCAAATGGATAACCTCAGAGGCATCGTGCTGATGGTGGCCGCGATGGCCGGTTTCGCGCTGGAGGACATGTTCATCAAGCATGTGAGCGCCACCCTGCCCATCGGCCAGATCCTGCTGGTGCTGGGCACCGGCGGCGCGCTGATCTTCTCGGCCCTGGCCCTGCGCCAGGGCCGCCGGCTGTTCTCGCGCGACCTGTTTGCCCGCCCCGTCCTGCTGCGCAACGCGGGCGAGCTGACGGGCACGCTGGGCTTCGTCTCGGCCATCGCGCTGACGCCGCTCTCCAGCGCCTCGGCCATCCTGCAGGCCACGCCTCTGGCGGTGACGCTGGGCGCGGCGCTGTTTCTGGGCGAGCAGGTGGGCTGGCGGCGCTGGAGCGCCATCGGCCTGGGCTTTCTCGGCGTTCTGCTGGTGATCCGCCCGGGGCTGTCGGGGTTCGAGCCTGCCTCGCTTTTCGCGGTGATGGCGGTGTTCGGGCTGGCCGCGCGCGACCTTGCCACCCGCGCCACCCCGCCCAATGTGACCTCGCTGCAGCTGTCGGCCTATGCCTTCGCCATGCTGGTGCCGCTGGGCGCGGTGCTGCTGATCGTCGGACCGGGCGGGCTGCAGCCCATGCCCGCTCCCGTCATGCTGCGGCTGGCAGGCGCCCTCTGCGTCGGGGTGACGGCCTATTACGCCATCGTGGCGGCGATGCGGATGGGCGAGGTCTCGGTCATCACGCCGTTCCGCTATTCGCGGCTGATCTTCGCGCTGATCATCGGCCGGCTGGTCTTTGGCGAGCGTCCCGACGGCTGGACACTGGCCGGCGCCGCGCTGATCATCGGTTCGGGCCTCTACACCTTCGCGCGCGAGGCGCAGCTGCGCCGCCGCGCGGCCCGGGCCGCCCGGGCGGCGGCCTGAACGGCCCTGTTTGCGCCAACAAGGCCGACATGAACATTGAAGCGCGCGCCCAGCTTGCTATGAAGGCCCCAACAACTGGCATCTGACCGCGAGGGACCGTGCAATGAGCACCATAATCGACATCATCGGCCGCGAGATTCTGGACAGCCGGGGCAACCCGACGGTCGAGGTCGACGTGATCCTGGAAGACGGCACCATGGGCCGCGCCGCGGTGCCCTCGGGCGCCTCCACCGGCGCGCATGAGGCGGTCGAGAAGCGCGACGGCGACAAGGCGCGCTACCTGGGCAAGGGCGTGCTGGAGGCCGTGGCCGCGGTCAACGGCGAGATCGCAGAAGAGCTGGTGGGCATGGACGTGACCGAGCAGATGGCCATCGACCGCGCCATGATCGAGCTCGACGGCACCGCCAACAAGGGCCGGCTGGGCGCTAACGCCATCCTCGGCGTGAGCCTCGCGGCCGCCAAGGCGGCGGCGGATTTCACCATGCAGCCGCTCTACCGCTATGTCGGCGGCACCTCGGCCCGCATCCTGCCGGTGCCGATGATGAACATCATCAACGGCGGCGAACATGCCGACAACCCGATCGACATCCAGGAATTCATGATCATGCCGGTCAGCGCGGGCAACATCCGCGACGCCGTGCGCATGGGCTCCGAGGTGTTCCACACGCTGAAGAAAGAGCTGTCCGAGGCCGGCCACAACACCGGCATCGGCGACGAGGGCGGCTTTGCCCCGGCGCTGAGCTCCACCACCGAGGCGCTCGATTTCATCCTGCGCTCGATCGAGAAGGCGGGCTACACCCCGGCCGAGGACATCTTCCTCGCCCTCGACTGCGCCTCGACCGAGTATTACCGCGACGGCAAGTACCACATGAAGGGCGAGGGCAAGGTCCTGAGCTCGGAGGAAAACGTGGCCTACCTGGCCGATCTCTGCGCCAACTACCCCATCATCTCCATCGAGGACGGCATGGCCGAGGATGACTGGGACGGCTGGAAGGCCCTGACCGAGGCGCTGGGCGGCAAGGTTCAGCTGGTGGGCGACGACCTGTTCGTGACCAACCCCGCGCGCCTGGCCGACGGCATCAGCCAGGGCGTGGCGAACTCCATGCTGGTGAAGGTGAACCAGATCGGCAGCCTGACCGAGACGCTGCAGGCCGTGGATATGGCCCACCGCGCCCGCTACACCAACGTCATGAGCCACCGCTCGGGCGAGACCGAGGACGCCACCATCGCCGATCTGGCGGTGGCCACCAACTGCGGCCAGATCAAGACCGGCTCGCTGTCGCGCTCGGACCGGCTGGCGAAATACAACCAGCTGATCCGCATCGAGGAAATGCTGGGCGAGACCGCGGAATATGCGGGGCGCTCGATCCTGAAGTAATCCCTGGTCAGCCGAACGGATCAGGCCCCGCCAAGGCGGGGCCTTTTTTCCGTGTCCCGGCCTCAGTCTTCCAGCATCTCGCCGCTGCCCCCGGCCTCGGCCGGCATGTCCCTGAACTTGGGCAGCCCGTCCTTCATGGGTAGGACCTTCTCGGCGTAGTTCACGTGCAGCGCGGGCTGGAAGTCCAGCGACGGGATGGTCGCGGCGTAGACATCAATCAGCCCCATGGTCGGGTGGTCGGTCATGATATGGCCGCCGCATTCGGTGCAGAACTGCCGCCCGCTGTTCTCGGTCTTCATGAACCGCCCGATCTTTTCGGCCCCCTTGGTCACGGTGACCGCCTCGGGCTTCCACAGCGTGAAGGCGTTGACCGGCCCCGCCGACCACGACCGGCAGGAATTGCAGTGGCAATAGCCCATGGCTTCGGGGTCGCCCGCGACCTCGATTTCCACGGCTCCGCAAAAGCATGCGCCCTTGTGGGTCGTCATGTCATGTCCCCCCTGTTCTTTCCGGAATGGCTCAGCATAGCACGAATGGCGTGCCTTCCCTAATCGAGGGCCGTTGGGAGGGACGATGCCGCTCGATCGGAACGTGCGGCCCGCGGCGGACTTGCGGGCCGTTCGGCCTTTTGGCACCATATCCGACATGATCCGGGCCCTGATCTTCGACGTATTCGGCACCTGCGTGGACTGGCGCAGCTCCATCGCACGCGAGGTGGCAGCCGAATTGCCCCAGGTCGACGCGCTGGCCTTCGCCGATGCCTGGCGGGCCGAGTACCAGCCCGCGATGGAGCGTGTCCGGTCGGGCAACCGCGGCTACGTGGCGCTGGACGACCTGCATTTGGAGAACCTGCACAGGGTCTGCGCCGCGTTCGGCGTGACCTGCCCGGACCCCGACCACCTCAACCACGCCTGGGAAAGGCTCGATCCGTGGCCCGACGTGGTGCCGGGGCTGGCCGCGCTGAAGAAACGCGCCGTCATCGCCCCCTGCTCCAACGGCTCGATCGCGCTGATGACGCATCTGGCGCGCCACGCGGGCCTGCCCTGGGATTGCATCCTCGGGGCCGATATCGCGCGCGACTACAAGCCGAAGCCCGAGGTCTATCTCGCTGCCTGCGCGGCGCTGCGGCTGGCGCCCGATCAGGTGATGATGGTCGCCGCCCATAACGACGACCTCGCGGCGGCGCAGGCCGCGGGGCTGAAGACCGGCTTCGTCCCCCGCCCCACCGAACACGGCCCCGACCAAACCACCGACCTGGCCGCCGCCGGCGACTGGGACGTGGTGGAGGACGATTTCGGGGCGCTGGAACGGCGCCTGTTTCACGCGCTCTAGCCGCCCCCGCGAACAGGAGGCCCCATGCAGGCGCAGGACATCATCGAAAGGCTGAACCTCCGGCCCCATCCCGAGGGCGGCTGGTATGCCGAGACCTGGCGCGACGCGGGCCCCGGCCGGCCTTCGGGCACGGCGATCTGTTACCTGCTGGAGGCGGGCCAGCGCAGCCACTGGCACCGGGTGGACGCCACCGAGATCTGGCATTTCTACGCGGGCGGCCCGCTGATGCTGTCGGTGGCGGAGACCGAGGCCGGCCCCGCGCGCGACCTGCTGCTCGGCCCCGATCTGGCCGCGGGCGCCCTGCCCCAGCGCATCGTGCCCGCGCATCACTGGCAATCGGCCCGGCCGCTCGGGGCCTTCACGCTGGTCGGCTGCACCGTCAGCCCCGGGTTCCGCTTCGAGGGGTTCGAGATGGCCCCGCCCGGCTTCGACATCCCCCGGGGCTGAGGCGGCGCATCACACCCGGCGCCGGTCTGCGTGGCGCGGTCGGAATTTGAGTATTTTTGCCAAGAAGAAGGGGGCGGTCAGCGCAAGGGCCGGCTGATCTGCCCGCCGCCCACCGCCGCCGCCACCCCCGTGGTCGAGGGGCAGGAGGTGGGCAGGCCGCGGGCCACGCGAACGGCGAGATAGGCGAAGGCCTGCGCCTCCAGCATGTCGCCGTCGAGGCCGACCTCCTCAACCTGCACGGCAGGCAGGTTGCAGCGTTCGATCAGCATTTCCATCATCAGCGGGTTCTTGCGCCCGCCGCCGGTGACGAGCAGGCGTTCGGGCGGCTCCGGGCAATGCTCCAGCCCGCGCGCCACGCAGGCGGCGGGAAGCGCGGTCAGGGTGGCCGCGGCATCGGCATCGCCCAGATGCGCCACCCGGCCCGTCAGGTCGCCGAACGCGTCGCGGTCCAGCGATTTCGGCGGGATGCGCAGGAAATAGGGATGGGACAGGACCGCCTCGATCACCGCCTCATCCGGCACGCCCTGCGCGGCCAGCTCGGCGTCGCGGTCGCAATCGAGGCCCAGGCGCGCCTGCATCAGGTCATTGAGCGGCGCGTTCGCCGGCCCGGTGTCGAAGGCCAGCAGCGCTCCCCCGGCCTCGGGCGCGGGCCGTGCAGGGTCGACCCAGGTCAGGTTGCCCACCCCGCCGAGGTTGAGAAAGGCCACCGGCGCCCCGGCCCCGATCCATTTCGCGCAGGCAAAGTGGAAAAACGGTGCCAACGGCGCGCCCTCGCCGCCCAACTCCACGTCGGAGCTGCGGAAATCCCACACCACCGGCAGGCCCAGCACCTCGGCCAGCACCCGCCCGTCGCCCGCCTGATGCGTGCCCCGCCCGCGCGGATCATGGGCCAGCGTCTGGCCGTGAAAGCCCACCAGATCGACATTCTCGAAGCCCGACAAGAGCGCGGAATGGGCGGTTTCCACCACCTCCGCCGCCTTCTCCACGCCGGGCTCTCCGGGCCAGCGCCCCAGGGCGGCCGCGATCACCTTGCGCTCCTGGGCGCTGTAGGGCCGATAGGCGCTTTCCCCGAAGGACAGGATCGCCACGCCGTCGGTTTCCACCACCGCCGCATCCACCCCGTCGAGCGACGTGCCCGACATCGCCCCCAGCGCGCGCGCCGGGCCCGCTTTCAACATGGCCTTCCCCTCGTCAGCCCCCACCGGTATAGGAGTGACCGAAACCAACCCGATGGACAAGAGAACCGATGACCTACCACCCGAAATCAGACTTCATGCGCGTGATGATCGAGCGCGGCTTCCTGGCCGACTGCACCGATTATCAGGGGCTGGACGAGGCCCTGATCCAAGGCGTGGTTCCGGCCTATATCGGCTTCGACGCCACGGCGAAATCGCTGCACGTGGGCTCGCTCATCCAGATCATGATGCTGCGCTGGCTGCAAAAGACCGGGCACAAGCCGCTGGTGCTGATGGGCGGGGGCACCACCAAGGTGGGCGACCCCTCCTTCCGCGCCGACGAGCGCCCGCTTCTGACGCCCGAGCAGATCGAGGCCAATATCACCGGCATCCGGCAGGTCTTCGACAAGTACCTCACCTTCGGCGGCGGGGCGAGCGACGCGCTGATGCTGAACAATGCCGAATGGCTGGACGGGCTGAACTACCTCGATTTCCTGCGCGATATCGGGCGGCATTTCTCGGTCAACCGGATGCTGAGCTTCGAATCGGTGAAATCGCGTCTGGACCGCGAGCAGTCGCTGTCCTTCCTCGAATTCAACTACATGATCCTGCAGGCCTACGACTTCCTGGAGCTCAACCGCCGCTACGGCTGCCTCTTGCAGATGGGCGGCTCGGACCAGTGGGGCAATATCGTCAACGGCATCGACCTGACCCGCCGGGTGATCGACCACGAGGTCTTCGGCCTGACCTCGCCGCTGCTGACCACCTCGGACGGCAAGAAGATGGGCAAGTCGCAGAACGGCGCGATCTGGCTCAACGAGGACATGCTGAGCCCCTATGAGTTCTGGCAGTTCTGGCGAAACACCACCGACGCCGATGTCGGCCGCTTCCTCAAGCTCTACACCGAGTTGGCCGTCGAGGAATGCGAGCGCCTCGGCGCGCTGCAAGGCTCCGAGATCAACGAGGCCAAGATCGTGCTGGCGGGCGAGGTCACCGCGCTCTGCCACGGCCGCGAGGCGGCCGAGGCCGCCGAGGCCACCGCGCGCGAGGTGTTCGAGAAGGGCGGCACGGGCGAGGACCTGCCGACGCTGCAGCTGACGCCCGACGAGATCGGCGATGGAATCTCGGTGGTGCAGCTCATCACCCGCTCGGGGCTCACCAAGTCGGGCAAGGAGGCCAAGCGCCTGATCGCCGATCACGGCGCGCGGCTGAACGACGAGCCGCTGACCGATGCGGGGCTGATGATCGACGCCGCGGCGCTGGCCGAGCCGATCAAGCTCAGCGCAGGCAAGAAGCGCCACGCGCTGGTGGTGCTGGCGGACTGAGACTTTCTTGCCTCCGGCGGGGATATTTTCAGCCAGAAGAAAAGGGAAAAGCCCTCTTCTTCTTGGCCCAAATACTCCCGCCGGAGGCGGCGCATCCTTCACCAGATGATATCCCGCCGGGACGGGGCGCCGGCGGCGCCACGCGCCCCCACCGCGCGCAGCGCCAGAAGGCGTGCGGCCGAAAGGCCGCTCAACCGGATTGCCGCGCCGGCCGGTTACTCGACCGGCGTGACCTTCACCATCACGTCGGGCTTGCCGAAGACCTCGCCGTTGCGGCCCTCGCCGCGCTTGATGGCGTCGACCACGTCCATGCCCTCGGTGACCTCGCCCACCACCGTGTACTGGCCGTCCAGGAACCGGCCCGGCGCGAACATGATGAAGAACTGGCTGTTGGCCGAGTTCGGGTCCTGCGCCCGGGCCATGCCCACCACGCCGCGCTCGAACGGCTTGTCGGAGAATTCCGCCGGCAGGTCCGGCAGATCCGATCCGCCCATCCCCGCCATGCGCATGTCCATGCCCAGCTTGCCGAACTGCACGTCGCCGGTCTGCGCCATGAAGCCGTCGATCACGCGGTGAAAGACCACCCCGTCATAGGCGCCCTGCGCCGCCAGCGCGGTGAGGCGCTCGGCATGCTGCGGCGCGACCTCCTCGAACAGGTCGATGACGATCGTGCCGTTGGCCTCGCCCTCGACCTGGATCTCGATGCCGGAGGCGGCGGCGGGGCTGGCGGCCAGCGCCAGAAGAAAAGCCAGCTTACGCATCAGCGGCCACCTTCACGCTGATCATGCGGTCGGGGGTCGCGGGCGGCTCGCCCCGGGCGATGTTGTCGACGAATTCCATGCCCTCGATCACCCGGCCATAGACCGTGTACTGGCGGTTGAGGAAATGGTTGTCGGCGAAGTTGATGAAGAACTGGCTGTTGGCCGAGTTCGGGTTCTGCGCCCGCGCCGCCCCCAGCGTGCCGCGGTCATGCGGGATGCCGGAGAACTCGGCCGGAAGGTCGGGCAGGTCCGAGCCGCCGGTGCCGGCGCGGCGCAGGTCGAAATCCTTTTCGGCGTTGCCGAATTTCACGTCGCCCGTCTGCGCCATGAAGCCGTCGATCACGCGGTGGAAGACCACGTTGTCATAGGCGCCGGCGCGGGCCAGCTCCTTCATCCGCTCGCAATGCTTGGGCGCGATGTCGGGCAGCAGCTCGATCACCACGTTTCCGTCCTTGAGTTCCATGATGATGGTGTTCTCGGGATCCTTGATCTCGGCCATGCCGTCCTCCTCCTTTTTCATTCTGCCGGACCCTAGTGCGGGCGGGTCGCGAAGAAAAGCCACATTGAGGCCGCGGCGGTTGACGCCCGCGACGGGAATGGGCGAATAGTTGGCGACACGCTAGCCAAAGGGACGGAGCGCATGGCCTGGAAAACCCTCGACGACATGGATCTGGCCGGCAAGGTCGTGCTGCTGCGCGTGGACATCAACGTGCCGGTCGAGAACGGCGAGGTCACCGACGCCACGCGCATCGAGCGCATCGTGCCCACGGTGAACGACATCCTTCAGAAGGGCGGCAAGCCGGTGCTGCTGGCCCATTTCGACCGGCCCAAGGGCCAGGTGGTGCCCGGGATGAGCCTCAAGGCGGTGATCCCCGCGCTGGAACGGGCGCTGGGCCGCAGCGTGCTCTTTGCAGAGGACTGCATCGGCCTGCCCGCCAAGCAGGCCGTGGCCGCGCTCAGCGAGGGCGACGTGCTGCTTCTGGAAAACACCCGCTTCCACGCGGGCGAGGAGAAGAACGACCCGCTCATGGCCGCATCCCTGGCCGCGCTGGGGGACGTCTATGTCAATGACGCGTTTTCGGTGGCGCACCGGGCGCACGCCTCGACAGAGGGCATCGCCAGGCTGCTGCCCTCGGCCGCGGGCCGGCTGATGGAGGCCGAGCTGAAGGCGCTGGAATCCGCGCTCGGGAACCCCGAACGCCCGGTGGTGGCGGTGGTGGGCGGCGCCAAGGTCTCGACCAAGCTCGACCTCTTGGGCAACCTGGTGGAGAAGGTCGACCACCTGGTGATCGGCGGCGGCATGGCCAACACCTTCCTTGCCGCGAAAGGCCTCGACGTGGGCAAGTCGCTGGCCGAGCACGACATGGCCGACACCGCCCGCGAGATCATGGAAAAGGCCGAGCAGGCCGGCTGCGCCATCCTGCTGCCCTCCGACGTGGTGGTGGCGCGCGAGTTCAAACCCCATGCCGAGAACGAGACCGTGCCGGCCGACGCCTGCCCGGCCGATGCCATGATCCTCGATGCCGGCCCCGAGACCGTGGCCCGGATCGCCGCGGTGTTCGAGCAATGCCGCACGCTGATCTGGAACGGCCCGCTGGGCGCCTTCGAGATCGCGCCCTTCGATGCCGCCACCAATGCCGCCGCCGCCAAGGCGGCCGAGCTGACCCGGGCGGGCAGGCTGGTGACGGTGGCCGGCGGCGGCGACACGGTGGCCGCGCTGAACGGCTCGGGCACGGCCGACAGTTTCAGCTATATCTCCACCGCCGGCGGCGCCTTCCTGGAATGGATGGAGGGCAAGGAACTGCCCGGCGTGGCGGTGCTGGAACGCCCCTGAGCCGGGGTCCCTGCCCGCCCCCTGCCGCCACCGCTGTTAGCGCAATCCTGTTGCACCGCCCGGACGGGGCTCTTAAGCCCGCCCCAAAGGGAAATCGCAGCAGGGAGCAGGGCCGATGAAAGCGACGCGGACAGTCCAGAAAATCCTTTCCTACTACGAGGGCGAGACCCCCGGCGTGAAGGCCAGGCTGTGCCAGATGCTGATGCACGGCAAGCTGGGCGGCACCGGCAAGATGATCATCCTGCCCGTCGACCAGGGGTTCGAACACGGCCCCGCGCGCAGCTTTGCCCCCAACCCGGCGGGCTATGACCCGCATTACCACTATCAGCTGGCGATCGACGCAGGCCTGAACGCCTATGCCGCCCCCCTGGGCATGCTGGAGGCCGGAGCCGACAGCTTCGCGGGCCAGATCCCGACCATCCTCAAGGTGAACTCGGCCAACTCGCTGATGTCGCCCAGCGCGGGCAAGAACCAGGCCGTCACCGCCTCGGTCGACGACGCGCTGCGGCTGGGCTGCGCCGCCATCGGCTTCACCATCTACCCCGGCTCGGACATGGCGCTGGAGATGTTCGAGGAGATCCGGGAGATGCGGAAGGAGGCGGCGGCCAAGGGCGTGGCCACGGTGATCTGGTCCTACCCGCGGGGCGAGGCGATCTCGAAGGAGGGCGAGACCGCGATCGACATTGCCGCCTATGCGGCACAGATCGCGGCGCTCCTGGGCGCGCATGTCATCAAGATCAAGCTGTCGACCGATCACCTGGAGCTGCCCGCGGCCAGGGCCGTCTATGAAGAGCGGAAGATCGACATCGCCACCCGGGCGGCGCGGGTGAGGCATTGCATGCAGGCCGCCTTCGACGGGCGGCGGATCATGGTGTTCTCGGGCGGGGCCAAGAAGGGCGCCGAGGGGGTCTTTGACGATGCCCGCGCCATCCGCGACGGCGGCGGCAACGGCTCGATCATCGGGCGAAACAGTTTCCAGCGGCCGCGCGAGGAGGCGCTGGAGATGCTGGGCAGGCTGGTCGAGATCTACAAGGGCAAGGCCTGAGGCCGGCCGCGGGATTTCGAGTATTTTTGCCAAGAAGAAGGGGGCGGGATTTCCTGCCCCTTTTTTCTGCGCGGGGGATTCACATTGCGAATCGTTTCTGTCATGATTCGGCTATCCGCCCGGCCAAGAGGCGGGAAAGAGGCAGACCATGAGCAATTCGCGCAAGCGCCCCGCCTGGGGAGGCATGTTGTATTTCAGCCTGGCCTTCACCCTGGGCACCTATTTCACCTTTGCCGCCGTGCAGGGCGACCAGGGGCTGTTCCGGCGCATCCAGATCGAGGCTGAAACGCAGGCGCTGCGCGCCGAGCATGCGCGGCTCGCCGCAGAACTGGCCGAGATGCGCAACAAGACCCGCCGCCTGTCCGATGACTACCTCGATCTCGACCTGCTGGACGAGCAGGCGCGCTCGGTCCTGGGGCTGATCCGCGCCGACGAGATCGTGATCCGCTGACCCCGCCCCCACCTGTCGCAAAATTGCCGCTCGCAATCGCCCGCCCGGCTTGTTATCATTTGGTTTAACGTTAAACCATTTTTCGTGACCGAGGGGGAGCTGCCGGATGGCCACGCGAAAAACATCAAGGAAACCAAACGCATCCGCCGAGGAACTGCTGGGGTACTACCGCGAAATGCTGCTGATCCGGCGATTCGAGGAAAAGGCCGGCCAGCTCTACGGCATGGGGCTGATCGGGGGGTTCTGCCACCTCTATATCGGCCAGGAGGCCGTTGTGGTGGGCCTTGAGGCCGCGGCGGACGAGGGCGACAAGCGCATCACCTCTTACCGCGACCACGGCCACATGCTGGCCTGCGGGATGGACCCCAGGGGCGTGATGGCCGAGCTCACGGGCCGCGAGGGCGGCTATTCCAAGGGCAAGGGCGGCTCGATGCACATGTTCTCGAAAGAGAAGCATTTCTATGGCGGCCACGGGATCGTCGGCGCGCAGGTGCCGATCGGCGCCGGGCTGGCCTTTGCCGACAAGTACCTTGAGAACGACCGGGTGACCTTCACCTATTTCGGCGACGGCGCGGCGAACCAGGGTCAGGTCTACGAGACCTTCAACATGGCAGCCCTCTGGGACCTGCCGGTGATCTTCGTCATCGAGAACAACCAGTACGCCATGGGCACGGCGATGCAGCGCTCGACCTCCACGCCCGACATCCACACCCGCGGCGAAAGCTTCGGCATCCCCGGCGAGGAGGTGGACGGCATGGACGTGCTGGCGGTGAAGGCGGCGGGCCAGAAGGCCGTCGCGCACTGCCGCGCCGGCAAGGGGCCCTACATCCTCGAGGTGAAGACCTATCGCTACCGCGGCCACTCCATGTCCGACCCGGCGAAATACCGCACCCGCGAGGAGGTCCAGAAGGTCCGCGAGGAGCGCGACGCGATCGAGCATGTGCGCGAGCTGCTGCTGACCGGCAAACACGCCTCCGAGGAGGACCTCAAGGCGATCGACAAGGAGATCAAGGCCATCGTCAGCGAGGCCGCCGATTTCGCCAAGGACAGCCCCGAGCCCGCGCTCGAGGAGCTCTACACCGACATCTACGCCTGAGGGGAGACACCGGATATGGCAACCGAAGTACTGATGCCCGCCCTGTCGCCCACGATGGAGGAAGGCACGCTCGCGAAATGGCTGGTCAAGGAAGGCGACAGCGTGTCGTCGGGCGACATCCTGGCCGAGATCGAGACCGACAAGGCCACCATGGAATTCGAGGCCGTCGATGAAGGCATCGTCGGCAAGATCCTGGTGGCCGAGGGCACCGAAGGGGTAAAGGTGAACACCCCCATCGCGGTGCTGATCGAGGAAGGCGAAAGCGCCGAGGACATCGCCGCCGCCCCTGCCGCGGCGCCTGCACCCGCCGCCGAGGCCCCTGCCCCGGCCGCGCCCGCGGCCCCTGCGGCCCCCGTCGCCGTGACCCCGGTGGAGCCCGACTATCCCGAGGGCACCGAGATGCGCATGACCACCGTGCGCGAGGCCCTGCGCGACGCCATGGCCGAAGAGATGCGCCGGGATGAAACCGTCTACCTGATGGGCGAAGAGGTGGCCGAATACCAGGGCGCCTACAAGGTCAGCCAGGGCCTGCTGGACGAATTCGGCGCCAAGCGCGTGATCGACACCCCGATCACCGAGCATGGTTTCGCCGGCATCGCGGTCGGCGCCTCCTTCGGCGGGCTCAAGCCCATCGTGGAGTTCATGACCTTCAACTTCGCCATGCAGGCCATCGACCAGATCATCAACTCGGCGGCCAAGACGCTCTACATGTCGGGCGGCCAGATGGGCGCGCCGATGGTGTTCCGCGGCCCCAATGGCGCCGCCGCCCGCGTCGCCGCCCAGCACAGCCAGGACTACGCCGCGTGGTACGCGCATATTCCGGGGCTGAAGGTGGTGCAGCCCTATTCGGCGGCCGATGCCAAGGGCCTGCTGAAATCGGCCATCCGCGACCCCAACCCGGTGATCTTCCTGGAAAACGAGATCCTCTACGGCCGCACCTTCGAGGTGCCGGTGCTCGAGGATTTCACCGTGCCCATCGGCAAGGCCCGCATCTGGCGCGAGGGCACGGACGTGACCCTCGTCAGCTTCGGCATCGGCATGCAATACGCGCTGGAGGCCGCCGACAGGCTGGCCGAGGAGGGCATCTCGGCCGAGGTGGTCGACCTGCGCTCGCTGCGCCCGATCGACTATGACACGGTGCTGAACTCGGTGAAAAAGACCAACCGCTGCGTGACGGTCGAAGAGGGCTTCCCGGTCGCCTCGATCGGCAACCACCTGTCGGCCCATATCATGACCCACGCCTTCGACTACCTCGACGCGCCGGTCCTGAACTGCACGGGCAAGGACGTGCCCATGCCCTATGCCGCCAACCTCGAACGCCACGCGCTGATCACCACCGACGAGGTGATCGCGGCGGTCAAGCAAGTGACCTATCGCTAAGGGAGAGACGCGATGCCTACGGAAATCCTGATGCCCGCTCTCTCTCCCACCATGGAGGAGGGCACGCTGGCGAAATGGCTGGTCAAGGAGGGCGACGAGGTCAGCTCGGGCGACCTCCTGGCCGAGATCGAGACCGACAAGGCCACCATGGAGTTCGAGGCCGTCGATGAAGGCATCGTCGGCAAGCTGCTGGTGGCCGAGGGCACCGAGGGGGTGAAGGTCAACACCCCCATCGCCGTGCTGCTGGAAGAGGGCGAGAGCGCCGCGGATATCGGCACGACCACCGCAGCCCCCGCCGCCGAAGCGGCCCCCGCCCCGGCCAAAGCCGAAGCCCCTGCCGCTGAAGCCCCCGCAGCCGCCGCCCCGGCGGCCCCGCAAACAGCCGAGGGCGACCGCATCTTCGCCTCGCCGCTGGCGCGCCGGATCGCCGCCGAAAAGGGGATCGACCTGTCGCAGGTGCAGGGCTCCGGCCCGCGCGGCCGCATCGTGAAGGCCGATCTCGAAGGGGTCAGCGCCGCGCCGAAACCCGCCGCCGCGCCCGCTGCGGCCTTGGCCGCAGCCCCCGCCGCGCCAGCCGGCCCCTCGGCCGAGGCGGTGCTCAAGATGTACCAGGACCGCGAATTCGAGGAGGTCGCGCTCGACGGCATGCGCAAGACCATCGCCGCGCGCCTGACCGAGGCCAAGCAGAGCATCCCGCATTTCTACCTGCGCCGGGACATCCGGCTCGACGCGCTGCTCGCCTTCCGCGGCCAGATCAACAAGCAGCTGGAAGCCCGCGGCGTGAAGCTCTCGGTCAACGACTTCATCATCAAGGCCTGCGCGCTGGCGCTGCAGCAGGTGCCCGAGGCTAACGCCGTCTGGGCCGGCGACCGGATGCTGAAGCTCAAACCCTCCGACGTGGCCGTGGCCGTGGCCATCGAGGGCGGGCTGTTCACGCCGGTGCTGAGGGATGCCGAGGCCAAGACCCTCTCGGCGCTGTCCACCGAGATGAAGGATCTCGCCGCCCGCGCCCGCGACCGCAAGCTCGCGCCGCATGAATACCAGGGCGGCAGCTTCGCCATCTCCAACCTCGGGATGTTCGGGATCGACAGCTTCGACGCCGTGATCAACCCGCCGCACGGCGCGATCCTGGCCGTGGGCGCCGGCGTCAAGAAGCCGGTGGTCGATGCCGAGGGCCAGGTTTCGGTCGCGACCGTGATGTCGGTGACGCTGTCGGTCGATCACCGGGTGATCGACGGCGCGCTCGGCGCGCAGCTTCTGCAGGCGATCGTCGAGAACCTGGAAAACCCGATGGCCATGCTGGCCTGAGCTTTCGCCCCGCCGGCCAGCCCGGCGGGGCCTCCCCTTCCAAGGGCCAGGCCCGGCGCGCCGGCCTGCCTGGCCGCGGTTTCACGGCATCTGGTAGCCCGGCGTCGATTTCGACAGGGCGATCTCCTCTTCCGTCATCCCCTCGGCGATGCCTTCGAAAAGCGGCGTCGACAGGTAGCGCTCGCCGGTGTCGGGCAGCATCGCCAGGATCGCCGATCCCTCCGGCGCGGTCTCGGCCACCTTCATCGCCACCGCGAAGGTGGAGCCGCCCGAGATGCCGGTGAAGATCCCCTCCTCCACGGCCAGCCGCCGCGCCCAGTCGATACCCTCCTGGCCCGCAATCGGCACCAGCTCGTCGTAATAGCCCTTGTCGATCGCCTCCTGCAGCACCAGGGGGATGAAGTCCGGCGTCCAGCCCTGGATCGGATGCGGCTCGAAGGCCGGGTGGCTCTCGGCCGGCTCACCCTCCCTGGTGCGCGCCTGCGGCTTGCCCGAGGACAGAAGCGCCGCATTGGCGGGCTCGCTGAGGATGATCCTGGTCTCGGGCCGCTCGCGGCGCAGCACGCGGCCGACCCCGGTCGCAGTGCCGCCGGTGCCGTATCCGGTCACGAAATAGTCC
>ENA-ORCU01000298-ORCU01000298.1-marine-metagenome-genome-assembly--contig:-NODE-298-length-20067-cov-3.147024_pt1 | contig 20067 bp, 18 predicted proteins | sample MGYA00248631_ERZ508512 | MGnify/ENA primary metagenome ERZ508512 (study PRJEB26183, sample SAMN06268844) | marine metagenome | isolation source: Tt an P1 anaerobic enrichment on pine from sediment taken...
GCCAGGCGCATGCCTTCCTTCTCGATGTAACGACTCTTGGCTTCCATTACATCCATCGGCACCCGGGGACAGGGACAGAGACCGCAGAAAGTACAGAGCTCGGCCAGGTAGCGCAACTGTTCTTCACTGATCGGCACCCCCTCCTCCCGCTCTTGATCCTGCAGTCGGTAGAGCTCGATGAAAAAGGCGCAGTCCTCTTCCATCATGTCGCGGCAGGTATCGCAGTCGGCGCACAGGGTGAGCACCTCGCGCAACAGTTTCTGCGGTGTCCGTTCCTTCTGATTATCCGATTTAGCCATTAAGTCACCTTCCTTCCTCTGAAAGCCCCGCTCATATCCTTTGCTTTCTTGCAGCACATACCTCGCCCGGCAGAATGCGCCTGCCAACAAACGGCAGGCGCAAATCTGTTGGTCTGTTTTACCTCATTGTGAAAAGCTGCCCTTTTCAATTCGCAGCTACCTAGAAAAATTCAGAGGAAGACCTTACCAATCAGTCTTTACCTGCGATCATCCTCTAAATTGCGAGTTGCGAACACTTTTGATCTATTTCTCCCATGGGCGCCTGGCGAATCCTTTTCCCCGCCAGAACGGCTGCAGCCAGTTCAGCCTGGCTGGCCCCGGCTTTTCGGGCTGCATGGACGCGATCTTCAAAGCTGGTCAAACAACAGGTGGCCACTGAAACACCCAGGGCAATCAAAGCCGCCAACGGGCTATCCGTTGCTTTTTCATTGTCCATCCGGCCTTTTTGTTCCCGAGTTCTTTCCGTGTCATCCCCGTGAAAGCGACCGGCCTGTCGGGCAATCATCTGCAATACTTCTCTGTTCATTGTCACGCTCCTAGTAAATTTGAAAAGATCAATAACAAATATATCCGCATTTTCGGATATATTTAGCGAAAAAAATCAGGCGCAATTTTCCTTCTGAAGCTCCTCAACCAATCGCTGGCGGTACCGGGCCTCTTCACCGGTGGCTGGCAGGTGCTCTTCCAGAACGCCCAGCAAGCTGTCGGCCAACGGGCTGCGCCCCTTAGCCAGGGAATAGTGGGACCAGGTGCCGTCGCGGCGGTCTTCAACCAGGCCGGCATTTTTCAGAATCGCCAGATGGCGGGAAGCCGTTGATTGCGGAAGGTCGAGAACCGCCATGATCTTGCAGACACACACCTCGCCGTCAAGCAGCAGGCAAAGAATGTTCAAGCGTGTCTGATGGGCCAGGGCTTTGAATATTTCAATCGTGTTAGGCATGGTCTAAAGCTTAATCCGGTTTTTCGGATATATCAAGTGTTTTTTTCCAGGAGGCTGTCGAACTTAACGGACCGAAACGAAAAATTGGCTGATTGAGGACTGCTTTTTGAGAAATTGAGAGCGAATAGCAGGCTATTTGTCGAAAATTTTCGGAAATATGGGCCGATCAGACGGGCCGATCAGACGATTTTGCAGTCGGTTCATGGAAAGTCCGACAGCCTCCTAGCCCGGGTTATTCCAGATCTACCCCGTGTTACGCAGGCCGGCGGCGATGCCGTGAATGGTGGCGGCGAGCAGGTAATTGAGTTCGGCGCTCTCCTCGCCGGCGCGCTTGCGCCGCAGCAGCTCGATCTGCACCAGACTCAAAGGGTCGACGTAGGGGGTGCGTAAACGTAGGGAACGGGCCAGGCTCGGCTGGTGCTCCATGAGGCGGGTCTGGCCGGTAACCGTGAGCACCTCCGCCAGGGTACGCTGATGCTCGGCGGCCACCAGCGAGAAAAAGCGCTCCCGCAACACCGCGTCCTCGACCAGTTCAGCGTAGCGGCGAGCGATGGGCAGATCGACCTTGGTCAGGGCCAGTTCCACGTTGCGGATCAGGTCAGCGAAAAAAAGGCAGTCCTCCATCATCTCGTCGAGCAGAGCGCGGGATGCGGCGCCCTGCGCGGCAAAGCTCCTCAAAGCATGACCGACGCCGAACCAGCCGGGCAGTACGTGGCGGCTCTGCATCCAGCCGAACCCCCAGGGTATGGCCCGCAGGTCGTCAAGCCCGCCGGCCGGCTTGCGTCGCGCCGGCCGCGAGCCGATCTTGGCCAGTTCGAATTCCAGAACCGGTGTAGCCTGCTCGAAGTAGCTCACCAGATCGGGATTTTCGGCGATGTGCCGGCGATAAAAGGCCAGCGCAGCCTCGGACATCTCCTCCAGGGCCGCCTCCCAGCGAGGCTGGGAAGCGGTATCGCTGTAATCAGGCCGAAGCAGACTCTCCAGGCTGGCGGCCACAGTCAGCTCTAAGGTGCGCCGGGCCAGCTCCACATCGGCGTACTTCCAGCTGATGACCTCGCCCTGTTCGGTGATCTTCAGAGCACCGGAAAAACCGTCTCCGGGCTGACTGAGAATGGCGCGATGAGTCGGCCCGCCGCCGCGGCCGACAGTACCGCCGCGCCCATGAAACAGGCGAAGCTCCACCCCACACTGCCGCGCCGTTTGTTGCAGAGCCCGCTGGGCCCGATGCAATTCCCAGGTGCTGGTGAACATGCCACCGTCCTTGTTGGAATCGGAATAGCCGAGCATCACCTCCTGGCGGCGCCCCCAGGAATCGAGCAGCGGTTGGTAAGAGGGGTCGCTCCACAGTTGCCGACAGACGCTGGCCGCATTGCGCAGATCGGCGATGGACTCGAAGAGGGGCACCGGCATCAGCCCCTGGTCGCCGCTCCGTTCATCGGCAGCAATCCGCACGCCGGCCCTTTGCGCCAGCCGCAGCCAGCACCGCAGGTCATCGACGCAACAGCTGCCGCTGATCACGTAGCGACTGATAGCCCTTGGACTGTAGCGCTCTTTGAGCTGCGCAACACCCCGCAGGGTCTCCATAACCCCGGAGGCCGCATTCTTATCACCGACTTCCTGTTCCAAGACCGCTTCAGCGCTGGCGAGCAACCGGGCATGCTGGCGAATATCGAGCACGTGCAGATGAAAACCGAATGTCGCCACCTTGCGCAGCAGTGGATCGAGGTACTGGCGGGCCAGGTGATGGGCGCCGTGATGCTCCAGGCTTTCCCGTACCAGCCGCAAATCCGCCTCGAACTCGTCGGCAGAACGATAACCGTCGGATTGGGACGGATTCTGGTTACTGCAGGTCAGACGGTGACTTACCGCAGCCAGAAACTGGCGGTAGAGCTCGCATTCGGGACATGCCGCCATGGCCTTCGCGGCAGCTGGCAGGCACTCACGGTAGCGCTGCAACGTCTGGCGGAAAGCTGCGCTGGTCGGCACCCGGCAGCCGGAAGGGGTGAGCAGTTCCCGAAGCCGGGCCACGTCCCTCAGGTAGCTGTCGAGAACCATCCCGCGGGCCTTTTCCAGGGCTGTTGCCGTCGAAGCCGGAGTGACCGCCGGATTGCCATCCCGGTCGCCGCCGATCCAGGAGCCGAAACGGACAACCGTCGGCAACTCCCCGGGGTCCACAGAATAACCGAAAACCTCTTCGATAGCTGCCGCCAGATCGGGATAGAAGTCATCCAGAGCTGGCATCAGATAGGGCACATAGGGGTCGAGCCCCATGTCGATCTCATTTTCCACGGTGGGGTTGTGGCTGCGGATTTCCTCGGTCTGCCACAGGGCAGTGATTTCGCACAGAATCGCCTGCTGCTGACGGGCGGCCTCGGCGTCGAACAACAGCGGCAGGTTGAGTTGCTCCAATGCCGAGGCGATGTTCTGGCGCTTGGTGCGGGTCACCCGCCGTGCAACCTCCGTCGGGTGGGCGGTGAAGACCGGCATCACTTCGATACAATGCAAGCCGGCCAGAATCTGTTCTGCGCTGAAGCCGTTATCGCGAAGACGGGCCAAAGTGCCACGCAGCGAACCCGGCTTGTCCTCCTCTTCCGCTGCCAGCCTAACGGCCCGCAGCCTGCGTTTGCGGTGCTGGGTTTCCGCCAGGTTGACCAGCTCGAAGAAGGTGGAAAAGGCCTTGACAATCTGCCCGGCATCGGCCAGCGGCAGGCCCCGAATCAGGTCCACTGCCGCCTGCAACTGGGGATCGTCCTGCCAGATGCCGGCCTCTCCTTCGGCATGGTAAAGCCTCCGCCGGTGGGCAATGGCCCCCTGTCGCAGTTCTTCTTCCAGCACGTAGATCGCCTCGCCCGACTGCTCGCGAATCACCCTGCCGAGCAGCATGCCCAAAGAGCGCACATCCCGACGCAGAGGGCGCTCCCACAGGTCCCCGGCGAAGCTGGTCAGCTCCGCCAGACGGGCCAGAGGGTTGTCGATTTTCCAGTAGAGTTCCTGCATGGTCGTTTGATTTAATCCAAGGGGGGGGAGACAAAGGTTAGTCTGATGCTTCAGGTTTCAGTTTAACCGGTTAGTCTGTTGACTCAAGATCACCGATAAAACTTTTGCCCCTTTCCAATGCAGGGAATGTTCTGGGCACAATTGATAGAAAAGCCGATTTCCCCTTTGACTCAGGTACGTCAAAAACCAAACAGGATTCTTGACACCGCCAAACCGGTTTCACATTATTAGCTTTTCTCAACTTAGGAGCTTTTCGTGAAAAAAGATAGAGGCAAAGAAAGTACCTTTTAATGGCAAGAAGCTTTTCAAATCGGCCCGTTCGGTTTCCATGCTGATCTTTAAAAGGGTCGACTGCCGGTTCAACACAAAAGGCACTTTGTCCGGCCAACAGCTTGAAGGCAAGTTGTGCTTTCCGCGCAATCTTAGGTATGCTGGCAGAACAGACGCTTTAAGAGAATATCGAGCGACCGATAAGAACCTCCAGACGAAACAGGAGTCGGGCATGGAAAATTTATGCGACTTGAAATGCGAGGCCTGCCGCAAAGGAGCGCCGCCAGCCACTTCGGAGGAAATCGCTCAATTCCGGCCGCAGATTCCCGAGTGGGAGATTCTGACCGTCTGCGGCATCGAGCTGTTGAGCCGAAACTTCAAATTTCCCAACTTCGCCGAGGCGCTGGCCTTCACCAACCGGGTCGGCGAACTGGCCGAGGCCGAAGGGCATCACCCGACGATCCTCACCGAATGGGGCAAGGTGACGGTGCAGTGGTATACGCGCAAGATCAAGGGCCTGCATCGCAACGACCTGATTATGGCCGCCAAAACCGATACCCTGCTGGGTTAACCCGGGTCAAGCGCAGTTCTCGCCAAAAAGAGAACGAAAAAAGGCAGTCGTATGACTGCCTTTTTTCAATTTCAAAATGATGTCTTTTTCAGGACTCGGGGTCATTAGGCACATTGAACTCATAGCCGCAGGCCGGACACTTGACCTTGCTGCTCACCATCCCTTGGTCGTCCATTTTGCTGCCGGTTGTGGCACAACCCGCCAGAAGTGCGACAACCAACCCTGTTAACAGCACCGATGCCAGTCTTCTCATAACGTCACCTCTTGAAGTTGGAGGACTTTCAATGACTCCTTCTTTTGAGGTACATCCTAGCGCATGACTGTAACCTTAATTGCAAGGGTCGGTAAAGATCCGGTAAAGAAGGTTCCATATTGCACTGCCTGAAAGGCCTTTGGAAATAAAACCTTGACGATAATTAGCCAGCTAACTAAAATGACGGCATGTTTTATTTACGGGATTTTCCTGATGAAAAAATATTCTCCAGACTGCAACAAGATTATCCGCACCTGGACCCTGTAGCGGTATCCAGCTTTCTGCGACTTCTGGTGGTCGGCAGCGAATTTCTCGACCGGCTGGACAGATTTCTCGCTGATTACGGTATCACCCATGGTCGTTGGATTGTGCTCATCCTGCTATGGCGCAGAGAAGACCCGAAGGCCCTTCCCTCCGAATTGGCCCAGGAGCAAGGCGTAACCCGTGCGACCATGTCAGGACTTCTGCGACAGTTGGAACGGGACGATTTCGTGCGTCGCCAGGACGATCCCGCTGATGGTAGAAAAGCGGCCGTAGTCCTGACCGAGCAGGGGGCCGAGCTCATCAACCGGATCATGCCGGACTATTATGATTTGGTAAACCGTTTGATGGCACCATTGGCCGTTGACGAACAAGCAGGTTTGACCGACGCGCTGAACAAATTGCTGGGATGTAACATCTAGTTGGATGATTGACAGCGCCCGGGGAGAATTACCGCCCATATAGTTAGGAGGCTAACCAATCCGCACGATCTATCTTTTCAACGTGCAAAAAGAATCACAAGAGCCTTTTCAAGGGAACCGCGAACCGGATTAGCCCTTGCAGAACACCCACAGCAAAACTTAAGGAGAATATCCATGAAACAGGTAACGTTGGGACAAACCTCTCTCCGTGCTTCCCGAATGGGACTCGGCTGCATGGGCATGTCTGAATTCTACGGACCAAGCGACGACAAAGAATCGCTCGCTGCCCTGGAACATGCATTGGAACTGGGGATCAACTTTTTCGATACAGCGGACATGTACGGTCACGGGCACAATGAACAATTGCTCGGCAGATTCATCAAAGGAAAACGGAACGCTCTCGTCATTGCCACCAAATTCGGCATCGTTCGAAAGGAAAAAGGGGCCTACCAGCGCACCATCGACAACAGTCCCAGTTACGTCCGTCAAGCGTGCGAAGCCTCCTTGCAGCGCATGGGCATCGACCATATCGATCTGTATTTCGCTCATCGGCTGAACCCTGAGCAGGACACCGAAGCAATGATGATGGAACTTGGAAAATTGGTCAAAGAAGGTAAAATCCGCGCCATCGGCCTCAGCGAAGTATCGGCTTCCCAATTGAAAGCCGCACACGCCATTCACCCGGTGGCAGTGGTCCAGAGCGAATTCTCGCTGTGGACCCGGGACATAGAAAAAAACGGCCTTCTTCAGACTTGTCGCGAACTGGGCGTGAGTTTCGTAGCTTACAGCCCTTTGGGCCGTGGATTCCTTACGGGAACTATCACCAGCACCGACGAACTGGACGGGACAGATTTCCGCCGCATTTCACCCCGGTTCCAGAAAGGAAATCTCGAACACAACCTGATGCTCGTCGACGCTGTCAAAACGGTCGCAAAGAAAAAATGCTGTAGTCCTGCGCAGATTGCACTCGCCTGGGCCATGAGCCGCGGTGACGATATCATTCCGATACCGGGAACTCGCAGAAAGAGACACCTGGAGGACAACGCCGGTGCACTGTCAGTAGACTTGCTCCCGGGCGACATAGCCTATCTGGAGGCAATATTCGACATGCATGGTGCGGCAGGAAACCGCTATCCGGACGAAGGCATGAAGGGTCTTCCCTCCTGAGCTTTTAAGTCCCGCAGGGCTTAAAACTCTGTTCAAGTGGAGTGCGATAAAAGACGCCTGCACAGTGCAGGGTGTGCGCAATTTCCCTCCGAAAATGAAGAAATCCCCTTTGGCTCATAGCTCCAAAGGGGATTTTGATATTCAGGCCTTAAATCGATAAACTGGCTACCTGACTTTTTTCCTCTATTCCGACACTTCCCGACCGAGCCGCTCCAGATAGGCCTCCCATTCGACCGGCAGCAGGTGCTTCTTCTGGTTGTTGCATTCCTTGCAGCAGGGCACGCAGTTGCCGCGGGTCGATCGACCGCCGCGCACCAGCGGCACCACGTGGTCGAGGGTCAACTCCTTGGGCGCCACCTGGCGTCCGCAATAGTGACAAAGACCGCTGGCGATGCGATTCTTCCACCACTGGCTGCGTCGCAGCTCACGGGCTTTTTCCCGCTCCCGGCGCAGTTGCTGTTCGGATACCTCGGAAAAGTAATCCAAGCTGATGACTCCTATAAAAACCGAACTACAAAAACCCATTCCTCACGCCCGTTCGCTTCGCTCACTCAAGACGCAAAGGCGCAAAGAAAAGCATGGAAAAACAGGTTGTTTCTCTTGGCGTCTTTGCGTCTTAAGCGACTATAAGGAGCGAGCGTGAGGCATGCCTTAGGGTTTTCGATTGGCCTCTAAAAACTGCCCTTTTACAGCAGCACAAACCCAATCTGCCGCCCGGTCTGGCCTTTATCCCGCCGGTAGGAAAAGAACAGTTCCCGGTGGCAGCAGGTGCATTCGGCCACCACGCTGACCTGTTTGGCGGCAAGACCGGCTTCCTCGAGCTGCAGCAGGCAACTCTTCTGCAGATCAAGCTGCCACTGATGCAACTCCAGCTCCTTGGCGATGCTCGACCAGTGGCCGCTGCCGGCCTGAAAGGCGTCCCGTACCGGCCGGTCGACGGTGTAGTTGTGCGCGGCGATGCCGGGCCCGACCGCGGCCAACAACTGCTCGGGGCAACTGCCGAACACGCTCTGCAGCGAAGCGATGGATTTTTTCAGCAGCCCGCTGGCGGCGCCTCGCCAGCCGACATGCACCACCGCAGCAGCTCGCTGCACGGGATCGAACAGCAGCACCGGATAGCAGTCGGCAACCAGTACGCCGATCATGATACCGGGCTGGTTGGTAATAATAGCGTCGCTTTCGATGCTCAAAAAATGCGACAGGTCGTAGTTGGGCTGGTCGATAACCAGAATGTCACTGCCATGCACCTGGTTGACGGTAAGCAGCTGATGGGTCTCCAGACCGAAGGCCCGGGCCAGAGTCGAGCGATTGCCTTCCACGTTGTGGAGGGCGTCCTCGGTGTTATAACCAAGATTCAACGAATTATAGGGGGGCCGGCTGACCCCGCCGTTGCGGGTGGTGAAGCCGACCTGCAAATCGTTCTGGGACGCCCAGGCGGGCTGCAGGTAACTGATCTTGCCCTGTTTTACCAATTTCATGGCGCGTGATACTCCCTTTATGGTTCCGCGGACGAAGCCGCAAAATACTTCTGCTGTAAATAGTCGGTGATGGACTGCATATCCGCAGGCACGGCGCTGGAAAACTCCAGGTACTCGCCGCTGTCGGGATGAATGAAACCTAGCAGCCGGGCGTGCAGGGCCTGGCGACCGAGACCTTCGGCCAGACGGCGCAGCTCGGGATCCTTGAGGGTCTTGATGCGGTTGCCGCCATAGACCGGATCGCCGATCACCGAATGCTGCATGTCGGCGAGATGAACCCTGATCTGGTGGGTGCGGCCGGTCTCCAGGGTCAGCTCCACCAGGCTCACCCGATCCTCCTCCCAGGCCTGCAGCACTTTCCAGTGGGTTACCGCCCGCCGCCCGTGGCGGCTGCCGGTGCTCATCTTCTTGCGCTGGGTGGGATGGCGGCCGATGGTCTTGTCGACCGTGCCTTTAGAAGTCGGCATGAGTCCGTGCACCAGCGCCACGTAGCGGCGTTGGATGCTGTGCTCCTTGAACTGCCGGGCCAGGTGATTGTGAGCAGCGTCGGTTTTGGTCGCCATCATCACCCCCGAGGTGTCCTTGTCGAGGCGATGAACAATGCCGGGCCGCAACTCACCGCCGATTCCGGAAAGGTCCTGGCAGTGATGCAACAGAGCGTTTACCAGGGTGCCCTCGGAGTGGCCGGGAGCCGGATGCACGACCATGCCGGCCGGCTTGTCGATGACAATCAGCTGAGAATCCTCATAGAGAACGGTCAGGGGAATGTCTTGCGAAGGGGTCTCGGTAGGCGCTGGCTCGGGCAGGCTGACCGCCACCGATTCACCGCCTTTTAGTCTGGTTCCGGCCTTGGCCGCCGCATCGTTGAGGGTCACCCGCCCTTCGTCGATGAGGCGTTTGAGCTGCGAGCGGGTCAGATCCGGCAACGCCTCGGCCAAAAAGCGGTCGAGGCGTTCGGGCCGACGCGAACGGTCAAAAGTAAAACGTTGGACTTCCGTCATTTACCAGATGGGACTTTTGATCTTGCCGGCCTGCTTGATCATAATGTCGACAATAGCGCGATCGAAGAGCTGGTCCCGGTTGTCCATGTCCGGCGAAACGCGAGTCATAAAGTGCTCCCGCCCTTCCTGCAGTTCTTCGTTCAGCAGATCGAAAATATTGTCGTTTTCGATCCCTTCCTTGACCTTGCTCTGGTTATAGAGGGCAATATCCGAAACGATGGCGCGCGCCAGTCGAAACGCGATCTGAGGATTATCAACAACCCTGGCCATGGTACCTCCCTGGTAGAACGGATGCTTTCCCCGCTCGGGGTTTCCGGATGAATTCTCTCGACGATTACCCCACGGGCCGCAGTACCCGCGCCGGTGTCGGTCAGGACGTCGGGAAGGCCAAATAGAGTGTCGAGCTGCCCCGTTTGAGCAGCAGCCGCACGTATTTGGCCTGCTTGCTTTCCTGTACTGCCCGCTTGAATGAGGACAGATCGGTAATCTTCTGCTGGTTGATCGCCAGAATCAGGTCGCCGGGCCGAATGCCGACCTGGGCGCTGACACCCTCGGGGTCGATGGCCTCGACCTGCACACCGCCCTCGGGGCCTGGCACCACGGTCAGGCCGAAGCCGGTCTGACGATTCGGGACATCCTCAGCATCGCCGGTTGCAGGCAGTTGCTGTTCGCGGGTGGCGATAGTCACAGTCAATTCGATTCGCTTACCGTCCCGCAGAATGCCGAGTCGGGCACTGCCGCCGGCCGGGGTGTTGGCAACCAGCAGCTGCAGACTGCGCACACCGCTGATCTCGCGATCGTTGAAGGTCAGCAACACATCGCCCCGTTGAATGCCCGCTTGCTCTGCCGGCGAACCGGCCAACACCTGGTTGACCAGTGCGCCAGTGGCGCGATCGAGGCCGAAGGATTCGGCCAACTCCGGGGTCAAAGGCTGAATACTGACCCCCAGATAGCCGCGCACTACCTCGCCGTTCTCCATCAGCTGGCCGGCCACCAGCCGCGCCAGATTGATGGGGATGGCAAAGCCGATGCCCTGGCCCGAGGCGACAATGGCGGTATTGATGCCGACCACCTCACCGTAGATGTTAAGCAGCGGCCCTCCCGAGTTGCCGGGATTGATGGAAGCGTCGGTCTGGATAAAATCCTCAAAGGCCTCGATACCGACGTCAGTGCGGCCGGTGGCCGAGATAACGCCAACGGTCAGAGTACTGTCGAGACCGAAGGGGTTACCGATGGCCAGTGCCCACTGACCAACCTGCAAGGAGTCCGAGTCGCCGAGCACCGCTACCGGCAGCGGCTCACTGGCGGCTATCTTGAGCACCGCCACGTCGGTGTCGGGATCGGTGCCAATCACTTGGCCGTCAAAGGCGCGGCCATCAGCCAGCTTGACCTTGATTTCCTCGGCACCCTTGACCACATGCTCGTTGGTCAGAATATAACCCGAATCACTGATGATGACCCCGGAACCGAGGCTCTTGGTCTGTCGGCGGCTTTGCGGATAGCGCTTGAACAACTCACCGAAAAAATCCTCGAACATGGGGCCTAGCCGCGGCAGACGCTGAACCCGGGCGGCCTGAATATTCACCACGGCCGGGGTGACTTTCTGCGAAACCTCGGTGAAGGCCCGCTGAGTAGCGAGCAGCTCCCGGGGCGGCTTCTCCACCGGCGGCACAACCTTGCTATCGCGCACCGAAACAGGAATTTCGGCGGTCTGACGCTGTTCACGGCAACCACCCAGCAGGGTACCGACCAGCAAACAGACAATGAAGACGAGGCGACAGATGTTCATGACGAAAAAACCCTCTTACAACCAGGGAAAACAACTTGCAGGGTAACTAAAAAGCCCCCCCCTGTCAATTGTTTCGGCGGTTTGCGGCGATGCAGCGGACCAGCTCCAGCAGATCCTGGTGACTGCCGCGAAAATCGGCGTGGGCCGAGCGGTTGTGTCGGTCGATAAGACAAGTATCGAGAAGAAAGGTTACAAGACCGGCCTGCTGGGCCGGCAAGTCGTATTCGGTGTCGTTTCCGACCATGATCGTCTGCCGAGGTTCAAGCCCCTGAGAATGCAGGATGTCGTCGAAATACTGGCGGTGTGGCTTACAGAACCGACAGTTTTCGTAACTAGTGATCAGGTCGAAAGGGAAATCGTCCAGCTGGCCCCATTTCAGTCGCGCCTCGACTACCGGCCGGGGAAAGACCGGATTGGTGGCGATAATCACCTGCAGGCCACTGTCGAAGCAGTGCCGCAGAATTCGCCGGGCCAGAGGAAAGGGACGTACCAGGGGCGCCAGACGGTGCAGGCCGTTTTCACAAAACTGCCGCAGACGGTCACGAAAGAGCTGGGCGCCGATCCCGAGCCGCTCTTCAAGCAAGGCAAGAAAGAGTTCCTCCATGGTCTGTTCGCCCTGGTCGGCATTGAGCAGATCAAAGGCGGTAGTGACCACCGTATCGGCAAACCGGCAGCGATTGGCCAGGTCGCTGAAATGTCGCCCCAGTTCCCGTACGTAGCCGCTGATATAGGCATCCATCTCGATATTGAGCAGGGTGCCGTCCAGGTCGAACAGGATGGCTTGAATGGGCGGCAATGGCGGGCAATTCATCTGGCAACACTCTCAATTAGTAAAAAACACTTGCACAATAATAGCATGCGCGATGCGACCGGCAAAGAACCAAACACTTGACCAAAAGACCTCAATTAAGTCCTTGACTTGACTTGCCATGCAAGGTAGGAATTCAATAAATACAACGAGGTAAGTCACTAATGGACGATATCAGAGAAGAAGTCAAAGGGCTGCTCATCGGCCTCAAAATCCGCCGCCTGCGCCAGGAACGGCGCATGACCCTGCAGAATCTCGCCGAAGCGACCGGCCTGTCCAAGCCGCTGCTGTCGCAGATCGAAAACGAGCAGGTCATCCCCCCCCTGGCCACCCTGCTGCGCATCTCCAAGGCACTGAAAGTGGGCCTGCACACCTTCTTTCAGGAACAGGACGGAGCCGAAAAATGCGTGTTGGTGCGTGCTGGCGAAAGCCACCGTATGGACTGGCGGGCCAGCCGCAGCAAAGGTCGCTCCCCCTACAACTACCACTCCCTGGCCTACGGCAAGAAGCAGCGCAGCCTCGAACCGTTCCTCATCGAGTTCGAAGTGCGGCCGTGGCAGAACGAACTGCTGGAAACCCACGAAGGCGAGGAGTTCATCTTTTTGCTCACCGGCAAACTGGAGTTTCATTACGGCGATCAGGTGATGATCCTCGACCCGGGCGATTCCATCTACTACGACTCAAAGGAACCGCACGGCTTCGTTGCTATCGCTCCCACTCCGGTAAGGGCGGTGGCGGTGGTATATTCGCGAGATTGAGCCGGCGGCCTTGACTATTGCATGGAGAGATTTACCTTAATAGGGATGCTCCCCTGCCGTACCCATCAACCTGATGTTTAGATAAATAGCCAACCTAGCCGGCCTCGAAACCCGGTGTCGGCCCTGCCAGCCTGAGGAGGTAACGTCATGATCAAAGTCGGAGTTGTGCTGTCCGGATGCGGCGTGTACGACGGCAGCGAAATTCATGAAGCGGTCCTGTCGCTGCTTGCCATTGCCAAGGCGGGAGCCGAGGCGGTATGCATGGCGCCGGACATGGACCAGATGCACGTCATGAACCACTTCAGCGGCCAGATCGAAGAGGGCGCCAGCCGCAACGTGCTGATCGAGTCGGCCCGCATCGCGCGCGGGAAGATTCTCGATATCGCCACGGTCAAGGCCGGCGACATCGACGCCCTGGTCTTCCCCGGCGGCTATGGGGCAGCCAAAAACCTCTGCGACTTTGCCGTCAAGGGCGCCGACTGCAGCGTTAACGAGCAGGTCCAGCGCCTGGTCGGCGAAATGCTCGCCGCCGGCAAACCTTTGGCCGCGATCTGCATCGCTCCGGCCATGATGGCCAAAATTCTCGGTCATCAGTCTCCCCCGGCCAAACTGACCATCGGCACCGATGCCGACACCGCCGCCACTCTCGAGGCCATGGGTGCCGCACACACACCCTGCCCGGTGGACGATATCGTGGTCGACGAAAAGCGTAAAATAGTTACCACACCGGCCTACATGCTGGCCGACAACATCGCTCAAGTGGCCATGGGGATCGATAAGGCGATCCAGCGCATGCTGGAAATGTGCTGACAGACCATGAACGACATAACCCGACATCCGCAAGGGGGGCGCCGACCGAAAGGTCCGCGCCCCTTTCGTCTGTTGAGGCCCGAGCGAGTTGCGTTAAAATGAAAACATAATTGCCTGAACTAAGCGGACCACAAAACTGCCTTTTTTCGGGAGTGCCATGAATCTGCCAGCCAGCGACAAGCCTTTTGCCTTGCCGGCCGAACGTGACGCCTGTGCCATTATCGGCTTCATCAACAAGCTCGGCAACCCGACCCACGGCAACCTGCAGCGCACTATCGACGCCCTGATCAAAATGGGCCACCGTGCGGGCGAGATCCGCGGCGAAGGCGACGGTTGCGGACTACTGACCGACATTCCCCGCCTGCTGTGGCGCGAACGGCTGACTCAAGCCGGTCATTCGCCCGAGCAGGTCGATGACGCCGACTTCGTCGTCGCCCACCTGCTGCTACCGGCCGAAGCCGCGGTGCCCGACGCCGCCTTGCGCAGAAAAATACTAAAGCTGTTTACCGCCGTCGGGCTGCAACTGTTGGTCGAACGGCCCTGCCCTGTACGCAGCGAAGTCCTTTCTGCCAGCGCCCGACAGACAGAACCGTTTTTTTGGCAGCTGGCCTTCCAGGGGCCGGCCGAGGGCGACCTCGCCAAAACCCTTTACGACCTGCACCTGGCCCTGGAAACCCGTCTGCCGGTCCACGTCGCCTCTCTCTCAACCCAGGTCGCCTCCTACAAGGTACTCGGAGCTCCCGAGCTGCTGGCCCGATACTATCCCGACCTCAAACGACGCGACTTTCTCTCCTCCCTTACCATCGGCCACAGCCGTTTTTCCACCAACACCCTGCCCGACGTACTGCGCGCCCAGCCCTTCAGCCTGCTCGGCCATAACGGCGAAATCAACACCATCCAGCGGCTGCGCGAAGAAGCCCATCTGCTAGGCATGGAGCTGCCGCCCGGCGGCAGCGATTCGCAGGACCTCAACCGCATCCTCGAAGGACTGATTCGCCGCCTCGACCTGACCCTGTTCGAAGCCATGGAGCTGGTCTTTCCGCCGATCTTCGACGCCCATAACCAGCTGCCGGACGAACTGCAACCGATGTACGAATTTTTCCGCCGCCTGTTCCAGGCCAGCGCCCAGGGTCCTGCCGCAATCATCGCCCGCCACGGCGGACAGTGCGTATTCAGTGTTGACGCCATGGGCCTGCGCCCCCTGTGGTTCGGCGAGACGGAACGGGAATACTTCGTCTCCTCCGAGGTCGGCGTGGTCTCGCAGGACGAGATCGTCACCGATCCCAAGACCCTGGCCCCGGGGGAAAAGATCGGCCTGCTGGCTTCACCTGGACAACCGGCCGTGGTACTGAGTCACGAAGAGCTGCGCCAGGAAGCTTATCGACGCTTTCGTCGCCGCACATCGCTGACCGGACACGCCGGGAAGCTGAGCGATGCTCGCGAGCTGGCTGCGGCCGCTCCTTTGTCCAAGACCGCTTTCGGCCGTTGCCGGGATCTGCTGCAGGACAACCTGCTGTCGGCTCTGGCCTGGAAAAACAGCGATCTGCGAAATCTGCTGGAAATGGCTGAAAAGGGGCAGGAACCGATCTCTTCGCTCGGCTACGACGGACCGCTGGCAGCCATCGCCACCAGGAGCCAGAATCTCGCCGACTTCTTCAAGGAACAGGTGGCCGTGGTCACCAATCCGGCCATCGACCGGGAACGGGAGGCGGAACACTTCTCCACCCGGGTCTATCTCGGCCCCGCTCCCCAGCTGAAGGGCCGGCCCCGCCCTGCCGTGGCCCTCGACGTGCCGCTACTGACCGGCGGTCGGCGGTTCGGCCCGCAGGAGAAGGATGCAGCAGTGGCGGCATGTTTCGGAAGCACCAGCCTGGAGCAGCTGCTCGGCCACTTTGCCGGTGGCCGCTCCCGTTTTCGCATCCTGGCCTGCCACCTACGCCGCGGCGAGACGGTCCGCGACGCCCTGAAGCGCCTGAGTAGCGAAGCACTGACGGCGGTGGCCAAAGGCGCGCCGTTGCTGCTGCTCGACGATAGCAGCGCCTTCGCCGCCGGCAACAGCTTTATCGATCCGCTGCTGGTGACGGCTTACCTGCACCGGGCCCTCAGCAAAGAACCGACCGACGACGGTCGCAGCCTGCGCCGGGACACCTCGCTGGTGGTGCGTTCCGGCGCCCTGCGCAATCTGCACGATCTGATCTTTGCGGTCGGCATGGGGGCCGACGCCCTCTGTCCCTACCTGATGTGGGAGCTGGCCGACCAACACCCTGCCGGAATCGAAAAGCTCATGGCCGTGCTGGCCAAAGGCCTGGAAAAGGTCATGTCGACCATGGGCTGTCACGAACTGGGCGGTTACGGCCGTCCCTTTGCCGCCATCGGCCTCGGACCCGAGTTGGCCGAACTGTTCCAGGTGCCCAATTTCTGCGGTTCGGCCCAGGGCGGCCTCACCCTGGAACGACTCGAAGAACAGTGGCTGGAGCGCAGCCGCATTGCCCGCAGCCGTAAAAAACAGCCGGTGGTGGGCCAGTTCCGCCTCTATCCTCGCATCTGGAAGATGGTCTCCGCGGTGGCCAAAATGGAGGCCAATTACGCCGACCTGTCGAAACTTATCACCCAGCTCAAACGGGATAACCCATTAGCCATTCGCCACCTGCTCGGATTCTCTTTTCCCAAACCGCTGACCGTCGATCCCCGGGACGTCGATGCTACTGTCGGCGATCACGACCTGCCGATTCTCTTTTCTGCGATGAGTTTCGGCTCCCAGGGGGAGACCGCCTTCCGCATCTATGCCGAAGCGGCCAAGCGCCTCAACATCGTGTGCATGAACGGCGAGGGCGGCGAGATCCCCGACATGCTCGGAAACTACCGCCGCAACCGCGGCCAGCAGATCGCCTCGGGACGCTTCGGCGTACACATGGCGCTGCTCAATTCGGCCGATTTTCTGGAGATCAAGATCGGCCAGGGGGCCAAACCAGGCGAAGGCGGCCACCTGCCGGGCTTTAAAGTCACCGACAAGATCGCCGAAGCGCGCCACGCCAAGACCGGCGTGACCCTTATTTCCCCATCCAACAATCACGACATCTACTCCATCGAGGATCTGGCGCAGATCATCGAGGAGCTGAAGACTGCCAACCCCCGCGCCCGTATCTCGGTCAAGGTGCCGGCGGTAGCCGGTATCGGCACCATCGCCCTGGGGATCGCCAAGGCCGGCGCCGATATCATCACCATCAGCGGCTACGACGGCGGCACCGGCGCCGCCCGCCGCCACGCCATCAAGTTCGTCGGCCTGCCGGCAGAGATCGGCGTGCGCCTGGCCCATCGCGCCCTGGCCGAGGCCGGCCTGCGCCACAAGGTGGAGATCTGGGCGGACGGCGGCATGCACAGCGGCCGCGACGTGGTCAAAATGCTGTTGCTCGGCGCGAACCGGGTAGGCTTCGGCACCCTGCCGATGGTGGTCATCGGCTGCACCGCCTGTCGCACCTGCCATCTCGGCACCTGCCACGTCGGCATCGCCACCCAGGTGGAGACGCTGGAGGAAGCCCGCGCACAGGGGCTGAAGCGCTTCGTACCACGGGTGCTGGAAAACGGAATCATCTACGAAACGACCTTCTTCCGCGCCCTTGGCGAAGAGATCCGCCTGCTCACCGCCCGGCTCGGTTTCCGCCGCACTCAGGACCTGGTCGGCAGGGCCCAGTTGCTCGAACAACAGCGCGGTCTCGACCGTCTAGACCTGCGGGACCTGCTGGCGCCCGTCGCCGCCGGCCGGGAACCGCGCTCGGTGAGCGACGTGCGGATCATCCGCAAGCCCCTCAATTACCTGACCTCGCTTATATCCAGCCTGGTCACCGAAGCCTTCGAGGGCCCCGAGGACCGGGTACGCTACGAGGATGACAGCGCCTCCAGCAGCGACCGGGCCATCGGCACCTACCTGGCCGGAACCATGAGCCGCGGCGACCTGGAGGGGCGCTGGCCGGCGGAAAAACGGGTGCTGCTGCAGTTCCGGCGCCGGGCCATTCCCGGCAACGGCCTGGCCGCGTTCAACATTCCACGCATCAACTACCGGGTCGAGGGCGCCGCCCAGGACGGCGTCGGCAAAGGCGCCACGGGGGGCAAGATCGTGGTCCTCAAGGGCGAGAACCGCCTGGGCCAACGGGTCGGCGGCTCGGTTGGCAAGGGTCTGGCTTATGGCGCCACCGGCGGCCTGTTCCTGATCCAGGGGGACGCCGACAGCCGAGCCTGCATCCGCCTGTCTGGGGGTGAAGTGGTGATCGGTGGCCACATTCATCAGCCCGTCGACGACAAAACGGGAAACATTGCCGGCAGGGCCAACTTGAAGGGGTTCGCCTTTGAATACATGACCGACGGCACTGCGGTGGTGCTGGGCGACCCCGGCCCCTGGCTCTGCTCGGGCATGACCGGCGGCACCGTCTATTGCCATCTCGACGAGTCCATGGGCCTGAACCAGGAGGCCCTGCAACGGCGCCTGGCCGCGGGAGCGCAGGTAGACCTCCGCCCCCTCAACCATGTCGACTGCGCCACAGTCAGCCGGTTGCTTGGCGAATACGAGCGCGAACTTCTCTATTCCCAGCAGGCCGACGAGGCGCGCTGGGTGGAACAGGTGCGCAAAGGCTGTCCCGACTGTTTCGTCAAGATCGTCGCCCGCGAGGAAAAACCCGAGCCACCGGTGGTCACCGAATAACTCATACGCCAGTAGAGGAGGACAATATGGACAGATACCGCTGCATGATCTGCGACTATATTTACGACCCGAGCGCCGGCGATCCGGAAAACGGCGTGGCTGCCGGTACCACTTACGATGACCTGCCATCCGACTGGGTCTGTCCCCTGTGCGGCGCCGACCAGAGCAATTTCGAAAAGATCTGACCGTAACCTGCCCCGCAGGCCGGTCCGCCGGTTCATTTTCCCATCATGCCGCCAAACAGCAGGAGGAGGGCCGACATGCCTGAAAAAGACGGTATTCACGATCAGATTATTCTCGGTTCGGGACCGGCTGGGTATACCGCCGCCATTTACGCCTCGCGCAGCAACTGTTGCCCGGTACTCATTTCCGGCCTGCAACCCGGCGGCCAGCTCACCGGCACCACCCTGGTGGAGAACTACCCCGGCTTTCCCGAAGGCATCGACGGACCGGAGTTGATGGAGCGGATGCGTGCCCAGGCGGCCCACTTCGGTACCCGGTTCATCGATGGCCAGGTCACCAAGGTCGAACTCGATTCCCAGCCCTTCCGGGTCTGGATCGATGACCGGTCGTATCGCTGCCGCTCGCTGCTCATCTGCACCGGCGCCTCGCCGCGCATGCTCGGCCTGGCCAACGAGAAGGAACTCTACGGCCGCGGGGTCTCGGTTTGCGCCACCTGCGACGGCTTTTTCTATCGCGACAAGGAGGTCGCGGTGGTCGGCGGCGGGGACACCGCCATGGAAGACGCCCTTTTCCTGGCCCGGTTCGCCAGCAAGGTCACGGTAATTCATCGCCGCGACGAATTACGGGCCGGCCCGATCCTCGCCGAACGCGCTCTGGAACACCCCAAAATCTCCTTCCGATGGGATTCGGTGGTCACCGCCATTCACGGCGAGCCCAAGACCGGTTTTCAGGGGCTGACTGTTCAAAACGTCAAGACCAAAGAGGAGCAGCCGCTGGATTGCGACGGTGTGTTCATCGCCATCGGCCACAATCCCAATACCGAACTGTTCAAGGGACAACTGGAAATGGATGACTGGGGATACCTGATGACCCGCAACGGCACCGAAACCAGCGTCTGCGGGGTCTTCGCTGCCGGCGATGTACAGGACCCAGACTTCCGCCAGGCCATCACCGCTGCCGGCAGCGGCTGCATGGCAGCTATTCAATCCCAACGTTCCCTCGAATGCCTGGAGGATGCCGAGTGCAAGACATGCGGCAGCTGAATGATGATTAACCCGACGGATTATTCGGGATTATATTTGACAGATCGCCGCACAACTGGCATGTACTTGGTACGACTATCCGAAACTGCATTGCTAATATCATGAACAGGAGGAGGGAGACGATGGATATCAATCAAACCCTGGCGGAACTGAAAAAGGATCCGGAGTTCGCCAAGAACGTCGGCATGGTGCTGATTCATAACGGCATAGTGCGCTCCTGGTCGCGCGGCGACCAAAGCGAAGTCGAAGCTGTCAATGTTAAGGCCGACCACGCCAAGGTCGCCGAACTGTGCCGCGAGTACGAGCAGAAGCCTGGCATCT
>ENA-ORCU01000299-ORCU01000299.1-marine-metagenome-genome-assembly--contig:-NODE-299-length-20035-cov-2.896683_pt1 | contig 20035 bp, 14 predicted proteins | sample MGYA00248631_ERZ508512 | MGnify/ENA primary metagenome ERZ508512 (study PRJEB26183, sample SAMN06268844) | marine metagenome | isolation source: Tt an P1 anaerobic enrichment on pine from sediment taken...
ATCTTTTCTTATTCACTCAAATTATTCTTTTATTAACCCAAGAATCGTATTACTTACTTGCCATTTTTTTTGCTTCATTAACCTGAGTAGATTTGTTTTTATACAAAAAGCTAAGCCAATAAATAATTCCAACAAATAGGCTTCCGCCGACAATATTGCCAAGTGTAACGGGAATTACGTTATTTACGATAAATGATCCCCAAGAGAGATGTGCGATTTTGGCCTCGCTAACACCCAGTGCGATCGCCTGGCTAACCCATTCCGGATTCGTTTTGGCCAAAATTCCTGCCGGTATATAATACATATTTGCTACAATATGCTCAAAACCGGAAGTGACAAACAGCCAGATGGGGAAAAAGATAGCAAATATCTTGCCGAGGACCTGGCGTGACGCCAGGGCCATCCACACGGCCAGGCAAACCATCCAGTTACAGCCGATTGCCCGGATAAAGGCTTCGGTATAGCTGAGGTTCACTTTGGCATAGGCTACTTTGACGGCTGCTGCGCCGAGGGCGCCATCACCGGTCTTCCACAGGCCCGACAGGTAAAACAGCAGGGCCAGCAGGATCGAACCCACGAAATTGGCGACATAAACCACACCCCACTTGGCCAGCATTTTTTTCCAGGTGATTTCACCGACCATGACGCTGGAGATCATCAGGTTGTTGCCGGTAAACAGCTCCGCCCCTGCGATGATGACCAGCATCAGGCCGATGCTGAAGGCCGCACCACCGATCAGTTTTTTCAGACCCACCCCCACAATGGGGGTGATGTCGAAGGTAACAGATGCGGAAAAGAGAGCGCCAAAGCCGATATAGGCGCCGGCCAGCACTCCCAGGACAAACAGGGTTAGCCATGGTGAATTCGCCTTGGCCACACCGACCGTCTGCGCCACTGTTTCGGCAATGCTTTTGGGCGCCTTGTCGTCCAGGCTGGGAACCGGAAATTTCCCCAGCATTTTTTCATAGCGGTTCATGACCTTTTTTTCCTGGGAGAGCTTTCGGTTAATGGCCTTTTGAACCACACCCTTGATCTCATCGGGGGTGAAGGGCTTGGAGAGAAAGTCCATCGCTCCACGCTTCATGGCCTCGGTGGCCCGGTCGATGGACGGGTAGCCGCTGAACATGACCACTGCAGAATCCGGTGCCAGCCTTTCCAGTTCGGCCACCACATCCAGCCCATCAAAACCGGGCATCTTCCAGTCGCAAAGGATAACGTTGAATTCCCTTTCAGAGGCCAGTTTCAACGCGTCAGCCGGTTTGTCGGAGGTTACCACCTCGAATCCCTCGGCGGCAAATATACGCCGGCATGACGTCAGAACGGCGTCATCATCATCGATTACCAATATTTTTTCAGCCATGTTGAGTTTTCTCCTTTTTCCCGCTGTCGCCCGTCCGTGTAAGGCCTCGATAAAGGCAAAACCGCCCCCGGCAGGGCAAAGCGGTTAAATGGCAGCGCCTTTACTGTGCTTTGTGTTTCAGCGTCTTGTGTATCGCTGTAATTAATTCGTCAGGAGTAAACGGCTTGGCGATGAAGCCGTGAGCTCCGCCTGACTTGCCGCGGTCAATCGTTTCCGGGGTCAAGTACCCGGTCATCATAAGAACAGCCATATCCGGCCAGGTCTGTTTGATGTTCGAGATCAGTTGGAAGCCGTCCTGGCTGGGCATTTTAATGTCCGTCAGCATCAGCTCGAAGGTCGTGCCTTCATCCAGTATCTTCCGGGCCTCCATGGCGTTTTCGGCCACTCGAACGGATACCCCATCGGCCTCGAGTATCCGACGGCAACTCTCGATAACCATGGCGTCATCGTCGACAATTAATATCCTCATACGTTACTTTCCCCGCTCGGAACTCTGTCATTTTTTAATACCTCTCCGGCAACAACGGGCAACCGGATGGTAAAAGTGCTGCCCAGCCCAATTTCACTGCGGACGCTGATGGTTCCGCCGTGCCGCTCCACAACGCCGGCCGACACGGCCAGCCCCAGACCGGTTCCCTTGCCCACTTCCTTCGTGGTGAAAAAGGGATCGAACAGCTTGTCAAGGTGTTCAGGTTGAATGCCGCTGCCGGTGTCCCGAATTACGATTTTCACACCGTCCCGCCCTTCAGGCGAGGCGCGACGGGCGCTGAGATCAATCGTTCCACCCGGCTCCGTGGCGTCCAGGGCGTTAAGGATCATGTTTACAATCACGCTTTGAAACTGATTGCGGTCAAGGGGTAGCACCGGCAGTTTGTCTTCCCGGTCGATGTTCAGAATTACCCCCCGGATCAGGGCCTGGTTGTCCATGAGCTGGACGCAATCCTCAAGGAGCCAGTTTACATTGACGGGCTCCGGATCCAGCCGGGTCTGTCTGGAAAAATCGAGCAGTCCCTTGACGATCTTGCGGACCCGTTCCGTCTGCAGGGCAATGGTTTCAAGGTCCTTGCGCACCTCGTCCGACAGATCGTTGCGCCGCAGGATCAGGTGGGTGAAGGTCAGCACCGCAGTCAGCGGGTTGTTGATTTCATGGGCAACGCCTGCGGCAAGTTTCCCCACACTGGCCTGTTTCTCCGACTGGATGAGACGGGTTTCGTGTTCTTCGTGGCGCCGCTGTTCCCGTTCCTGAAGGGCTGTTGCCATGGTTTTGAATTTTTTCTGGAGCAGTCCGATATCACTTTTTGAGATGGGGTCGATCTCAGGGGAGAGGTTGCCTTGAGAAATCTCGCTGCTGGCGTGAATGAGCTGGTTTACCGGCAGCACGATGCGGCTGGCCAGGACCCAGCCCAGGGCGATGGAGAGTGCCACACCGGTCAGGATGATGCTGGCAAATACCCAGAGAGCCTTGCTGCGAACGTCCGAATATTTGGCCTCCAGCACCCCGACATACAACATCCCCACGCGTTGGTTGAAGATGTCTGTAATCGGCTCATAGGCTGTAATATACCAGTCCTTCACCACAAAGGCCCGGTCCGACCACTTCTTCCCGTTAATCAGAACCTGCTGGGTCACCTCGTTGGATGCATGGGTCCCGATGGCCCGTTGGCCGTTCTCCAGCAATACATTGGTGGCAATGCGCAGGTCCCGGAAAAAGATGGTGGCTGTTCCCAGATTGCGTCCGTTGTAGATCTCGTTTTTAAAGACCGTATCCCCGATTTTGTCCACGATGGACGGGTCCCGATTGAGAAGCATACCGCCATAGATGGCCCCCAATGGGATGTTGTCCGCTGCGATCGGAACGGCAGCGGCAATTGCCAGTCCGGCGTTCTCTTCGCTCGGCGGTGCGGATGGGGATTGGAAATTGGACTGGATTTGTGTTCGTGCCATGCGGGCCAGAGCCGGGCTTTCCGCCTGGAGAATTTCCCTGCTTAGAACCACCGTCCCGGCCAGAGAACTTCCCCGGGCCAATGCGAGTTCCGCCACGGGACTCCGTCCCGGAAACCGATGATTCTGCGAAGCGAATTCACCGATGCGGCACATTATCCTGCCATCCGGAGAAACAAAACCGGCAAAGTCCAGGTTCGCGCGTTCGGCCACCTGCTTCAGCAACGCTGTCAGCACGGAGGTATTTCCGGCAGTCAGGGCCGACCGGGTCTCGGCAGATATGCCGGTCATCTCCAGGGAAAGCTTGATGGTGTTGACCCGGTCGTCGTAAATCACCCGGGCAACATTCAAATCCTGGCGCACCCGGTGATGGGCCTCGCTCAACACGGAATTGTACAGCATCTGGCCACCGACAATCAGAGAGACGCATCCCACCAGCAGCGACACGCTTAGAAAGCTGACGATAAGTTTGGAACGAGTTGAATACAGCATTACCTACTCTGGAAACAGGGTTCCGTAGTGCAGGGGATTGTAAACGATTGCAGGAGAGTGCGAGTGAGTTTCTGAACAGCGATTGTGAGTACGGCGGCAGGACTTCGTGAAGGCTCCTTTTCTCCCATCCTTATCCGTGCGGGAGATGAAATACGAGCTCTTCTCCTTGTTTTTTTAATCCACCTGTCATCGGTTTTTGAAAACAACAAAAGGAGCGCTTATATTGAGGGGGCTTTTTTTTGTCAAGCTTAATTCGTAACGCTGAATGGATTGTCAGCAGGTGAGGCATGGATGTTCAAGGACTTCGAATTTAATCTTTCAGCCCCTCATAAAGCTGCCGGCAGAAAAAAAGGAAGCGGTCCGTGTCCGTTTTACGCGGACGGGGCAGATCAACGCGAATGTCCTCCCGGATCCGGCCGGGGGCCTTCTCCATCAGCAGGATGCGGTCAGCCAGGGTGACGGCCTCGCTCACATCATGGGTGACAAACAAAATGGTGTGGGAAAGGGTTTTCCACAGGGAAAGGAGCAGGTTCTGCATCTCTTCCCGGCTCTGAGCGTCCAGGGCGGCAAATGGCTCGTCCATCAGCAGCACCTGCGGCTTTAGAATCAGCACCCGGGCCAGAGCCACCCGCTGCTTCATTCCGCCGGAAATTTCCTTGGGCAGATAATCGCCGAATTCGCTGAGCCCGACCAGATCCAGGAACCGGTCGACCTCGGTTTTGACCTTCCCTCGTGGCATTTTATGCCGAAGGCCAAATGCAATATTTTCCCGTACGGTCAACCAGGGGAACAGAGCATCCTCCTGGAAGACCACGCCGCGGTCCGGTCCGGGAGTGGTGACCGGTCGGCCGTTAACGCTGACGCTGCCGGCGCTGGGAGGAGTGAATCCGGCCAGAATTTTCAGCAGCGTGGTTTTACCGCAGCCGCTTCGTCCCAGGATACAGATCAGTTCTCCGCTTCGGGCGCTGAATTCCATATCCTCAAGCACCCGGCGATAATCGCCCCCGGAGGGGAACAGCTTCCGTACGCCGCAAACCTTGAGCAGCGGCTCGTCGCTTTTGGGTTTCGGTTTTCCCGAGAGCAATCGAAGCCGGGGTTTCATGCCATTCTCCTGGCGCTTTTGAAACAGAATCGAAGCGCGTGATTGAGCAGGGTGTCGCTCAGCCGTCCGATAATGGCAATCAGGATGATTCCCACCACAATGATGTCAATTCGCCCCAGCATCCGGGCATCCATGATGACCGCCCCAAGGCCGTTGGGAACACCGGTCAGCTCCCCCAGGACCAGATAGGCCCAGGAAATCCCCAGACCCAGCCGCAGGCCGGTGATCATGTGGGGCATGGCGCAGGGCAGGAGAATGGCGAATGTGCCGCGCAGCCGGTTGACGCCCATCATGGCCCCGGCCTGCAGCAGCAGCGGGTTGACCTGCCGGGCGCCGGCGGCGGCATTGAGGTAAATCGGGAAAAAGGCCGCCAGGGCCACCAGAAAAACGGTGGTTTTCAGGCCGATGCCGAACCAGACCATGGCCAGCGGCAGCCAGCTGATGCCCGGCACGGCCCGAAGGGCGTTGATGGGCCCGCTCATCAGCCGGTTTACCACCTGCAGCCGGCCGGAGAGAATCCCCAGGGGAATGCCCCAGACCACCGCTGCCAGAAATCCGGTGAATACCCGCGCTGTGCTGGCGGCCGCGTCGCTGAGGAACCGGCCGGCATAGGGCGCTTCACCTGGGGTGCTGAAGATGTATGTGTATCCGGTTTTCACGATCGTTGCCGGAGACGGCAGCAGATAGGGCGGAACAAGCCCCGAATGACTGGCGGCAAACCATGACAGAATCAAGGCGCCCGGCAGGATCCACGGCAGAAATGAAAACCAGCCGGTATGTCCGGAAGGTGTCCGGGGCATCTGGCGTCAATCCTTTTCTTTTATGAGCTTATGGACAGAGAGATGGCCTTGCGGGCGACGGTATCGGGAAAGCAGTTTGATTTCAGATCGGGGTTCCATCCCATTTCCCGGTGAAGCTGGCGACAGGCGTCGATACTGTGCCCGCGACCTTTGCCGGTATCGGCTTTGCCGTCCCGCGGGCTTGCGCCCACCTCCGGAAAAAACAGGTTCGCCCCGGCCAAAAGTGAGGCCGCATGGGGCTCATGGGTGCAGTGGGCCCGGGGAACATCGCCCATGACCAGGCGGCTGACCGCCACCATGCGCGCCATTTCAAGTTCGCTGATCATTCCGAATTTGTCCATGGGAGATCCCGGAAAATTCACCCGGCGCATCACACCGCTGTAAGTGGCGCCATACTTTCGGGCGAGGAACATCAGATCCACAATTTCCCCTTTGGCGTGCTCCGGCCCCACCGGCTCAACGCAGTTCATCCAGCGAAGGCCCACATCGTTGAAGACCTGGATGGTCTGGATCCGTTTGTCCACCTTAAAGGGGGTGTCCCGCCCCTCACCCAGTCGTACGGCGTGATAGGCGCCGACAAAACCGGCATCCAGCAGCTGTTCCCCTTCCCGGTGGTTGATGTCCCGGGTGTTGGCCACCAGCGGCACGGATACGTGCTTTTTCAGCAGCCGGCCGATCTCCAAAAGTTTTTTAAACGGAAAGGTTCCGGTGGTCATCAAATTCAGGGCATCGGCGGACTGCGACTCGGCTGTACTGGCCCAGTTCAGTATGTCATCGAACGAAAATTCGATGGTTTCTTTGAAGATATCGGCTTTTCGGGTCAGTGAGCAGAAGAGGCAGTCCATGGGGCACTGCTCGACGTTAAGGCCGATGTGAAAATGATTTTCGCCTTTTTCTCCGAACTGCTCCCGGGAGAGCCTGTGAGCGGTTTCCATCAGGGCATAGACCTCTCGGGAGTGCAGCTCAAGGTGCAATAATTCCAGGGCATCATCGCGGCTGATGCCGTCTCCGCCCGCACCTTTGTCAAGGATAGCGTCGATTTTGGGTGACAAATGCCATGTCATGGGTCGATGGGCTCCTTGATTTGATCTGTGGATGATGACCAAAACCCAAAGATGTCGTGCAGTGCAATTCGATCCAGAGCGGTGCCGCCGGCATTCCATTCGGAGATGAACAGGCGATTGACGGCAACAAGCGTTTCATTGAGCCGGTCAATGTCGATCATCGCATTGCCCGGCAGGCTGGCGATCCGGGTAAAGTTTTTCGGGCAGAAATCAACTTCCGGATCACCGTTTGCCCGTGTGAGGATTGGAAATCCATGGGTCCGGCAAATGATTGGGCGGAACGGGTAGATCAGGCATTCACCGTTTTCCAGCAGCGAGCATTGGTCGGTCTGCCCGTGGGATCGGCTCCGGTCGAGTATCCGTTCATATCGCTCTGCCGGAAGCGTTTCAATGCCGTGCAGGATTGCCGCCGCTTCGACCGGGAATATCGAAAACGACCGGCAGCAGTCAGCACATCCCCTGCGGCAGGCCAGATGGTCGGAATAGCCTCTCTGGATTTCGCGGCACCGGGCATCGATCGACTCAATGAGTCTGAAATAGTTGCGAAGCAGGTCGGTTCGGATGGTTTCAGTCGTAAAACAGTTCATTCTGGTTTCCTGATTTTGCCTCCCTGTGTGTCCGGAGGGCCATTGTTCGTCTGCACTATAGCGCGGGCATGTGGAGAATCAAGTTTTTTTGATTTAAACATATTTCCGAAGGGTTGACTATGATTGTTAAAATGGTATAATTTTTGCTTTTTTGTTCTGTAAAATTTTCGAATCAAACCGATGGACTGCAAGTCGTTAGAGAGAGTCCGTGTTGTCGTTTTCAGATATATGATCCGCATGGAAGCTGACCGGTAAAATAATATGGCGCAGAGAAACCAGGGAGAATAGATATGAGTACCGTCAACGAACCGGAAAACCTTGTCGAACTGATTGAAAATGCGGTTGAAAAATATTCGGATAATATGTTTTTCGGCGTAAAAAATGCCGGGAAAAACGGTCTTGACTGGATGACGTACGGCCAGGCGGGAAGACGAATCGATCATCTTCGCGGCGGCCTGGTGGCCAGGGGCATCGGCAGGAACGACGCTGTGGGGTTTATCGGCAACAACCGGCCGGAGTGGGCGATCACGGCGTTTGCAACCTATGGTGCCGGAGGCCGGTTTGTCCCCATGTATGAAGCCGAGTTGGAATCGACGTGGGAATATATTATCCGGGATAGCGGCGTAAAACTGCTGGTGGTGTCCAAGCCGGAAATCTATGAGAAAGTAAAGGGGCTTGCCGACCGGATTCCTCATCTCGGTCATATTGTCGTGATCGAGGCAGACGGTGATGACAGCCTGGCGTCGCTGGAGAAGCTGGGCGAGCAACATCCAGTCGAATCGGTGAATCCGAAACCCGATGACATCGCCTCCCTGGTGTATACCTCAGGCACCACCGGCGAGCCGAAAGGCGTACTGCTGTCTCACCGAAATTTCATGAGCAATGCCCTTGGCGGCTACCACCTATATCAAGACGTCCTCGACGAAAGTTCACGGAGCATATCTATCCTGCCGTGGGCCCATTCCTATGGACAGACGGCAGAACTTTATAATTTTATCATCTTTGGCGGCTCAATCGGTTTTATGGAAAACGTCAACACCCTGGGAGAGGATCTGGAACTGATCCGGCCCACATTCATTATTGCCGTTCCCCGGGTATTCAACAAAATCTATGATGGGCTGCTGGCGAAGATGAATGAAACCGGGGGGCTGGCGAAAACACTTTTTGAAATGGGGGTCGAGAGCGCAAAAACCAGACGGGAACTGGCGGCCGAGGGCAGATCGAATGCCTGGGTAAACCTGAAATATAAGCTGGCCGATACCATCGTTTTTAAAAAAATCCGGGACAAATTCGGTGGACGGCTGACCGGCTCCCTGACCGGAAGCGCGTTAATGAATGTTGATATCGCCCATTTTTTTTCTGACATCGGGATCCCTATTTTCGATTGCTACGGGTTGAGTGAAACATCCCCCGCCGTAACGATGAATTGCTTTTCAGCGTTCAAACCGGGAAGTGTCGGCAGGCCGATCGAGCACGTCCGGGTGGTCATCGACCGGTCCGTGGTGGAGGACGGCAGCGAGGATGGAGAGATTGTTGTCTACGGGCCGAACGTGATGAAAGGTTACAACAACAAACCGGATGCAACCCGAGAGGTCATGACCGAGGACGGCGGGTTCAGGACCGGCGACAGGGGGCGGTTTGATGAGGACGGGTTCCTGTTTATTACCGGACGGATCAAGGAACAGTATAAACTCGAAAATGGGAAGTACGTCTTTCCCGGAGCCATTGAAGAGGATATCCGGTTAATTCCCTATGTGTCCAACGCCATGTTGTACGGTGAGGGAAAACAGTACAACATCTGTCTCATCATTCCGGATTTCGAGGTGCTGGGTAAATATGCTGAGCAGCATAACCTGCCATCGGATCCCTATCAACTCATTGAGAACGAGGCGGTCAAAACCATGATCTCCTCAGAGATCGTATCGTTTCTCAAACAGAAATACGGTGGTTACGAGATCCCGAAGAAGTTTATCTTTTCAGTCGATGACTTCACTCTGGAAAACGGCATGCTTACCCAGACAATGAAGCTGAAACGACGGGTGGTGGTCGAAAAATACCAAGACGAGATAGAGGCTCAGTTCAGCAAGCGCTGAGAGCGTGTTTGAAACCTTGAAGCAAAAATGTGTGAGAGAGCGAGGAGGACAAATTGGCGGTGAGTTATCTGCCTATATACATAAGTTCTGCGGCGATTTGAACCGGTCCCGGTTCAGTTCCTCTCTGACCGCCATCCCCAGGCTCTCCAGAAGGTATGGTTTGCTCACATAGCTGCCGGCCCCAAGCCGCTGGGCTTCGCGGACCCGTTTATTTTCCGAAAAGCCGCTGACGATGATGGCTTTCTGGCCGGGCTTGAATGCGGTAATCTGTCGGTAGGTTTCCAGGCCGTCGATCCCTGGCGCCATGATCATGTCCAGAACCAGCAGATCGACCGACCGGCCGGAGAGATACTCTATAGCCGCTTCGCCGCAATCGACTGCTGTGACCCGATATCCCAGTTTGTTGAGAATGTGTGTGGCAATTTCACGCTGTTCGGCGACATCGTCCACCACGAGAATGGTTTCGCCATTGCCGCGGTAGGTGTCTATGGGGGGAGGCTTCGGGCGGGCTCCGACCGATTCGCGGGTAACCGGGAAGTAAAGTGAAAACGTTGTACCGACACTGGGCCTGCTGTCGATGTCAATGCATCCATTATGATCCTTCACGGTCCCCCATACCACGGCCATGCCCAGACCTGTACCGCTCCTTCCCATGGTTTTGGTCGTGTAAAACGGCTCGAAAATACGTTCGATATGCGTAGGGGCGATACCCGTGCCGCTGTCTTCAACGGTGATCACCACATAATCACCGGACACGATCCGCTCAAATGCGTTCATCGGGTAATCGAAATGCTGGTTCCTGGTCGTGATACGGAGGGCCCCCCCGGCCGGCATCGATTCGGCCGCATTCGCCGCAAGATTCATCACCGTTTTGGCCAGATGAACCGCTGAACCTTTGATGTTCATAAGATTCGCAGCGAGGTCGGAAATAACGTTCACCGTCGGGTTTTCTTCAAGCATCCGCCTGAACTCCGGGCTCTCTATCTGCTCCGTTATGATTGCATTGAGATTTACCACTTCAGTCACCGTCACGCCCCTGCGGGCCAGGGTCAGCATGTCCTGAACGATGGCTCCGGCCTTGAGTCCCGAATCACGGATGATTTTCATCGGGTGCCTGAGCGGATCGTTTTCCGGCAGATCTAAAAGAATAAAATCCGGGTACGTTACAATGGCCGACAATATATTGTTCAGGTCATGGGCAACTCCGCCGGCAAGGGTGCCGATCGCTTCCATTTTCCGGGCTCTCTGAAGGCGAGCCTCCAGTTTGGCCCGCTTGTTTTCAGCCATTTTTCGTTCCGCGATTTCAATTTTCAGGTCTTGAACCGCCGTTCTCAGCTCCCGGGTTCGGTCGGCGACTTGTTCTTCCAGTCGGTCTCGGTTTTGGAGCAGTTCTTTTTCGACCAGCCGGCGCTCTGTCAGTTCCCGTTTCAATGCCTCTGCCATGCTGTTGAACGAATGGGCAAGGTCGCCAATTTCGTCGCGGGATGAGAGCGTGATGCGGTAGCCAAGGTTTCCCTGTGAAATCTCTTCGGTTCCTGTTACCAGTCTTTTGATAGGATCCGTGATGAAATGCGAGAGAGCAATAACCAGTACCACAACCAATAGAATCATGCCTGCTGAAAGCAACATCATTTTTTTGCCGATACCGGATATCTGTTTCTGGATATCTTTCAGGGAAAATTCGACACAGATTATATAGCGGGCTTTGTTCAGGGCCATGACCGGACTGACAAACTCGAGCAATGGCTGACTGTTCCGGCTGATTTTGCGATAGCTGGGCTGCCCGGATTGGAGAACCTTCTTGTGAATGGGGTCAAAGGGAATAATCTGGTTATCTGCGGTTTGGGTCGATATCCAGGGCCGTCCGTCAGAGCCAACAATCTTGATAGCAACGATATCGCTGTCAATGATGAGTTGCCTGGCATTGTCCAGGACCGAAACGTAATCGGACTCGAAAATAAACGGGGTCGCCATCTGGCAAAAGGTCTGGGTTACGGCATTGCCGTAGCGATAGATCTCTTCGTTCAGCGCTTTGGAGGTGTTGACATAGGTGAACAGGGTGAAAACAGAAAAAATGATCAGCACCGGCGCTGAAATGGAGAAGATAGCTTTTTCTCGAATACGGATACGCGGCAAGTTCATAAAAGACCTTTGGACGTGCTGTACGGCATCGTTGGATTCAGGGCGACAGCCGCCGATGAGCAACTAAGGAACGCGAACTTAATTGCAATTACATAAATCCTCGTTCCTAATGGCCGGTTTGAGCTTCCACATAGTTGAGTACCTGACGGATATTGTCGTAATCACTGTCATGGCCCACCGTGAATCCCTTTGTCCCGAGATTGGCAAAGATTTTGTCAGCCATTGGGGATTGACTGATATTCAAAAGCGCTGATCGGATTTGCCGGACAGTGGAAATCGGCAATCCCTTGCGGGCCACCCAGGGTCCCCGATAAATCGGGGCTGACTCCCAGAGCACCCGGAATTGATCGATGTCCACATCGACCTTATCCGGTGCTGTGCTGGAGATCGCCCCGGCGTCCACATGGCGATTGTAAACGGCCAGGAGAGAGTTGGCATGCCGTTTGAGAAAGTTGAATTGTGAGAAATCGTCCAGATCGACACCGGCTTTGCGCAGGGCAGTCAGGGGGAACAGGTAACCGGATGTTGAATGCGGGTCCGTAAAAGCAAACTGTTTTCCCTTCAAGTCCTGGAGATTCATCAAACCCGAATCTTTGTGCGTGACGATCATGCTGAGGTAAAAGGCCTGCCCGTCTTTGCTCAGAGTGCGGGCAATCAATTGTACGTCAAACCGCTCCCGTGCCCGGACATAGGAAAAGGCGCCCATATAAGCCAGATCGATGGTATGGTTGCCCAGTTTGTCGATCACGTCGGCATAGCTGTGGCTCCCGACCCAGTTGATCCGGAATCCGGTTTGTTTTTCAAGCGTATCGATAAGTGGACTGTAGGCTTGCTCATTGCCGAGGTTGGAACGATGGGGGATGATCCCGAGTCGAAGTGTGGTCATCTCGGCCGGAAGTCTGGTAACCGAACCCATGACGGCGAGGACCACCACAACCAGGAGGATGTTCAGCATTACACGGTTTACATACGAGAAAGAGGAATGTCTCATCAAATATCCGATGCCTAGTTTTTTCAGTGGCAATGAAATCATACGAGGCTATTATCATGCACACTCGCTTGGGTGCAAATTTTTTTAATGTCGGAGATTCGTCCTCCGTGCGGTATGGCGTGTCGATCATCGATGCCTGCATCTCCCGGGAAACCACCGACCAGCAGCTGCTCGGCCTGCCGCCCGACCCTCGTCATTCATGATGCTCGAGAAATGGATCCGTTTTTCTCCAGCCGCACCAATGCATGTCGCCCCCGTCCCGGTAGGCCCGCGGCAGCCACTTGAATATCATTTCAATGACCTCAATCGCGATGACTTGGTTGAGTGCATTGGATTTGGGCGCCATAAATCCATCGACGGTGATACGATAAACAGGCTTTAGGAACGCATTTTTTTTAATCCGCGTTCCCTAACCGTTGCGGCGCAGTCTGAACGACCGGGCACCCGAGGACCCTGCCTCCCCGAGCTCGGCTTGCACGGCAAGGGCAAGCGTTTCTATCAGGTAGGGTTTTTTGACATAACTCCCTGCACCCAGTCGCTGCATCTCTTTGACTCGATCGGTTTCCGAGTATCCACTGACAATTATCGCTTTCTGACCGGGTTGAAATTCGAGTATTTTTTTGTACGTATCCAGGCCGCTCATGCCGGGGTCCATGATCATATCCAAAAGAAGCAGGTCGGCTCTATTGTGTTTCATATAATCAACTGCCTCCTCTCCGCTCGAAACGGATGTGACGGTATACCCCAGTCTTTTTAATATCCCTGATGCAATCTGCCGCTGCTCGACCACATCATCCACAACTACAATGGACTCTCCCTTGCCCATTACGTCTTCAAAATTGCATGGAGACCGCTTCATGGCTATTTTCTTCCTGGTTGCAGGAAAATAAAGCGAAAACCTTGTGCCTTCCGCTTCTTTGCTTTGAATGTCGATATGCCCGTTATGATCTTTTACCGTCCCCCATACCACAGTCATGCCCAATCCGGTTCCGCTTCTACCCATGATTTTTTTAGTGTAGAACGGCTCAAAAATTTTCTCCATGTCCTCGGATGAGATCCCCATTCCGGTATCGGAAACCGTAAGGAGAATATAATCCCCCTCCTTTGGCTGATCGACATTCCCAATGGGGCGGTCAATGTAAAAATTTTCAGTAGATATTGAAATTTTTCCGCCATCCGGCATGGCCTCTGCCGCGTTGGATATCAAATTCATTACTGTTTTGGACAGGTGAACCGGATTGCCCTCCATATTCAGCAGGTCGCGTTCAAGGTTGGTTTCCACCATGATATCCGGATGGTACATTTTCAATGTGCGATGTTCAGGGCTTTCGAGGTATTCGGAGACGATATGATTGAGATTGGTCACTTCAGTGGTGGGAATCCCTCGTCTTGCAAGTGTCGCCAGATCCTGAACGATGGTGGCAGCTCTTTCTCCTGATTTTTGAATGGTTTTGATAGGCTCTCTGATGGGGCTGTCCTGCGGGATTTGCATCAACAAAAATTCCGGATAAGTGACAATGCCTGTCAGAATATTGTTAAGATCATGGGCCACTCCGCCGGCTAACATGCCGATTGCCTCCATCTTCTGCGCCTGTCGGAGTTGTTTTTCCATTTGCTCTTTTTCTTCCCTGGCGCGCCGGGCATCAGTGATGTCTCGTCCAACGGACTGATATTCGAGTATATTGCCCTGGTCATCAAAAAGCGCCCGGTCCGTCCACTCCTGCCATCTGTTGGTGCCGTCTGGAGACACTACTTGATGTTCATACGTTGCAATGGGGTGTGTTGGAGAAAGAGACATGAATTGTTTTTTTACACGGGCTTGATCTTTTTCCGGAACAAATTGAAAAAAATTGTATCCAATTAATTCTTCTTCCTGTTTTTTAAAGTAGTTGCAATACGCACTATTAACAAACGTCAACGTTCCATCGGGGATAAAACGACAGACCATGACCGGCATATCCTCGACAATTGCCTGATATCTGTTTTTATTCCTTTTCAGTGCCTCTTCAAACTTTTTACGCTCAGTAATGTCAAAGGCAATTTCAAGCCTCACATCACGGCTATCGGGCCACTTTATGATTCGATCAATAATTATAAAGTCCCGATTATAATATGGATTGTGAAATTCCCATTGATAGGGTTCGTATTTTTTTTTCAATATGATGTTGTTCGTGCAAAATTCACACGGAGAGTTCAGCCCTTGAAACTCCTTATAACAGATGCCGCCTACGGCGTCTTTTTTAAGCTCCTTTTTCAAAGCATCATTGACAAATAATATTTCGTATGTATCAGGATCGGCCACATAAACCATTTGATTTATACTGCCGAATATAGAAAAAATCTGTTCTCGTTCATACCGAAGGGTTTCCGATGCATTTATTCGCGCCAGCGTTCCGGCGATGATTTGAGAAATTGCCTTCAGAATGTTGACGTCCTCAGGCCACCATTCCCGATGCTTTCTGCACTCGTCAAATCCGATGAAACCGAAATATTCATTTTGAATGAAGATCGGGACTACTACAATGGATTTGATGTTCTGATATCTCAGTATTTTTTTTTCTTCTTCTCCTGGAATATTTTCGATGTCGTGATAATTGATTATCCTGTCATTTAACATCATATCCGACCACCAGGGAACGGTATCCACAGGGATTTTCTGCAGATCCTGCTTTTGAGGAAAGATCCCGTCAGCGGTCCATTCAACGGTGTTATCCATTGTGTGGGTCAGGTGACAATGCTCGAAAATATAAATACGGCTGACATCCAGGGCGTTGCCCATTTTTTCCAGGCAATTTTCCTGGAACCGTTTTTGATCGGTTGCTGATATGGCCAGCGTTGATATGTCGGCAAGCATCTTTTCAAATGTCAGTCTTCTCCGCAGCTGTTCCTCCATTCGCTTATTCGCAACTTCCTTTTTCTCATATGCCTTGAGTTTCTGTGCCAATTCCTTATATGTCGGCTTCGGGGCCATACAACCACCCTCCGTATTTTTACCTCTATAATCACTCATCCGCTGTCTGGCTCCATTGCGGCTACCAATGTCATGATAAAAAATAGTTTTCAAGTATGTCATGGCTCCCTGTCTATATCAAACTGAGGACCGGAACCTCAATGCCAACTATCAATGCCGGGATATTACCAAACTGCTCATGTACGACTGACCGGGTAATGTCCGCGAATTGCAGAATGTCCTGGAGCGCTTTATCGCCATGGGCAATCTTGACTTCCTTCATTTGAACAGTCCGGATGATCCTTTGCAGGCATTGGCGGTACCAGAGGGGTTGCCTTTGCGGGACGCCTAGTCCAGGTATGAACAGCAGATCATTTGTCAGACCCTTCAAAAATTCGCCGGAAACCGCAGTCAGACGGCAGCTGCCTTTGGGCTGCCACACAAGACCTTGTTTCGCAAAATGAAAAAGTACTGGATCGAAGAACAGAAGAAGCTATTATGGATTAAACCGCCGGCAAGGCCCTTGCCTTTTGCTTTGCCGCATCAAATCCGCGGCTGTTGCCATCGTCAGCCCCCGTGAACCGGCCGCCCGTATCATCGGTGCCATGGCGATTGAAGACGATGGCCTGTATTTTCTGAGTGCCGCAGCAAAGCGTTTTGCCGCCATTGCAGCGCCAGTTGCGTATTGCGATTTGTGGTATGGACGAGAATTTCGTCTCGGTGCGTGTGTGGGATATTTAACCCCGTGCGGGAATATCGGCCCGTCGATCACGCAGGGCGGGATGGTGATTCTTTCAGTCGAAGCACCTCCTGATATCGAAGGGTATTGGACATGGCAATGGCAAAAGGGTCGTGAAGCAATTCCAGCATGGGCGCATGTTCGGGCCGATATCAGAGACTTGGGCGATACATCGGATTCCTTCGGTCTCAGGTTCGTAGATATTCATCTGGATGCCGCTTAAGGGGAGAACTCTCTTGAGGTAGTCAAAGCAATTGGTGAGGACCATATCGATGTCCAGGCTGCCGCAAATTCTCAGTGTCGCCTCGTGAAAAAAAATCATTTTATCGATGTGCATGAATTCACGCAAGAAGATGGGTTCGCCGATTTAATACGCCTTCCTTACACTCAACATCCAGCACCGTTGATTTTTTAAAATGTTAACTTGTCGAAAAGCATTGCATCCCAGCTGCCGGTTGATATCACCCCTGCTCAATTGCAGGCGGTCAGTGTTATTCGTAAACGAAAGCGGACGATCATCACCGAACTGGCCAACCTGCTGGGCGTTTCGGTTGCCTCTGCTTCGGCAATGGTCGACCGGTTGGTCAAAAAAGATATTCTGATTCGTGACATTGTTCCGCAGGACAGACGGAAGGTCATCGTCCGGCTTTCCCCGAAAATTACTCGGGAATTCAAACGGATCGAGATGGCCATCCTCACACCGATCTGCCAACTGATCGATCAGACGGGTGAGGAAACCGCCGGTCTGTGGTGTGATATGCTGGAGCAGTTGAAAGCATCGTTGGTAAAATAAATAAAACCCGGACAGGCTATTGCCCGTCCGGGTTTGTCTATCCGGACCCCAAATTGCGGTATGCTCAGGTAGTTGGTTTAGAAGGAAAGCGACAGGCGGCTACCCACTTCAATGGGATCGTCTTCGCCGGTTGCATCGTCAGCGAACAGGTAGGCGCCGACCACATCGAGATTCAGACCTTCCACCAGCTCGTAGGTGACTTTCAGGTCCACTTCCGTACCCAGTTCATTTTCCTCTTCACCGTTGTCCATTACCACATCTTCTGCCAGTTGCGCATACCAGACATCCAGGGTGACGGACAGCTTGTCGATGGGCTTGACGGTTGCGCCGAGATTGGCGGCCCAGATGTTACTGACCTTTTCATTGGGCGAATTGTTGGAGGCCTGGTTGTCGAAAATGCCGTAACCCATGATTTCAGACCAGTAGTAGGATGCGCCGGGCCAGGACAGCCACTGCTCGATATCGTCATCATCCGCATCGTCATCGCCACTGGCATAAAAGAACTGGCCGTGGACATCGCCGGCCATCAGATTCATGGCTTCCATGTCCATTTCACCGCCCAGGGCTACCAGGTAGGCTTCCACATCTTGGTCGTTTCCATCCACTTCCATTTCACCGGTCTGAAACGCGCCCGTGAACCAGATCGAACCCATAGTAAAGCTGGCATCCATGTTCAAGGCAAGCGTGTGCACATCGACATCACTGAATTCAGCATCTTCAAGCTGGGTGCCATTGCCGAATTCAAGTTCCCGCGCATCATCGGAATGCATGTACATGTAGGTGGGGTTGATTTTGATGTTTTTGTTCAGTTGAAACAGGGGCGCCAGGGTGAGGACATCCAGGTCACCATCGTTCAGATCACTGAGATCGGTGTCATCTCCATTGTCTTGATCATACCCTTCGTCTACACGATACCATGAAAACGGCAGGTAGATTCCGTCGGCCACGGTGTAAATGAGTTTGGCACCCGATGCATCGTCATCGATGCTGAAACCGCGGTTGGCCAGAAATCCCTGGATACCCACCTTGGCGTTAAGTGAGCCCATTGTCCAGTCGACATAGGAGTTTTTGATTTCGAATACCTTTCCGTCGGCTCCGACATCACCCAGTTCATCGTCGCCCCACACGGCATCGAATTCGAATTTGTTGACAAATTTCAGATTGTCATTGATTTTGGCCGTGTAGTACAGCCGTGTCCGGGTGTCGACCTGGCTCTTGTCACCGGATTCATCACGGTTGTCACCGGAGAACTGCTGCTGGGTAAAAAAGCGGGTTCGCCAGTAGCCGCCGAACTCGTTTTCCAGAGCCGATGCCGGGAGCGTCCAGGCAATGACCGCTACAACGGCGAGAGTAAGGGTTAATACTTTTTTCATACCATTTTCCTCCTTAAAAAAATTGAAACGTTAAAAAAATCACCTAATCATCCAAAAAAGGGAGCCGGATGATGCCGCGATCCCTCATCCGTCGCCGGGTGATCGAATCGCCCGGCGGTTGACTGATACTATTGCGAAAACTTTGCCAAAAATTAAAATATAATGAAATTAACAGGATGGGTGAATTTGACAGGGAGGCCTCTACGAGATACTGCAGTTGACGCTACGCTATTTAATAGATTTCTATTGAACCCGGTAGCTCGGTAAGAAGTTCAACGGAATCATTGCCTGATGAACCTCAACGGTTTGTACCCGAGGCCATGCAACAGCTTCATGTGATGCCGATATCCATCGGTTTTTCAACAGCTATGGCTGCTGCGGCGCTGCCCCTTATCCATCGAGATCCCTTCGATCGAATCATTATCGCCGAGGCCAAAAAGGAGAAAATAATCGTTATTACCAACGATAAAAAAATTGCAGAGTATGGAATTCAGACGTTGTGGTGAAATTAGCTTTCGACGGCTTTTACTGGAAAATCGTTGTGCACCGATTTTGCTAAAGAAAATCAGCGGAAGATGGCGACTGTTTGATGAAAAACTCAGGCGTGCAGATTCGCGGGGGCATTATTCATTTTTTAAGGAGTCGAGTACCGGGAACCGGCGAAGGATCTGATTCGCTTCCTGATAACCGTCCAGACTGCCGATATCCATGCGGCTGCCTGTGACCGGAATTGCCCGGACCGTTTCCCGGCGACAGAGATAATCGATGAACGGGCCAAGGGCGTCGGGGGATTCTTGCTTTTCGATCCAGGCATCCAGGTGATTCCAGGCCGATGCCCGAAGGAAATAGAGGGGAGGGCAGAATCGGTTCGAGGCCGGCTGGCGGGGCTTTTCGTCGAGACCAACGACCCGGTTGTCGGCGGTAAGTCGAAGCACGCCGGTTGTTTTCAGCTTTTCGGGGTTGGTTTCCCGGAGTGCGAGGATGCGGTGATCATCGCCACTTAGAAATTGATTCCACAGGGGGGAGAGGGGAAACCGGAAAATGTTGTCACTGGCGGCGATCAGGGCATGATCGACGTTTCCGGTTTTCTGGATGGCAAACTGGAGGTCCTTTACCGCGCCCCGGCTGTCAATATCGCGGTGAATGCCATTGTCGATCAGGGTGAAAGTGATACCTCGTTTTTTCAGGACGGGCAGCCAGGGCCGGGACCAGCACGCGAATCGACCGGAAAACCGCCCGTTGGATAGCAGGATCAGATCATGGATTTGCTGCAATTCCGTGATCTGATCCATCAGGTAGTCGAGCGCCGGCCTGCCGGCCACCGGCAGCAGGGCTTTCGGGACGGTTCGGGTGAGGGGATACATCCTGGTGCCGAATCCCGCGCACAGTATAATAACGACCATTACATGTATTCCATGTTAATGATATTTGGTAATAAAAGAGTTTGATTTTAAACAATATTTTTTGGATTGTCCGGTTTGTCAGGGACACCACCTGTCATTTAAACCAACCCGAAATCAGGGCAATTGGGCACAGAAACTGCATCGAATATACATCCAATCCACCACTTGGTAAATCGTAGTCAGTGATGGTTCTTGGTGTGAGGTT
>ENA-ORCU01000300-ORCU01000300.1-marine-metagenome-genome-assembly--contig:-NODE-300-length-20035-cov-2.824732_pt1 | contig 20035 bp, 17 predicted proteins | sample MGYA00248631_ERZ508512 | MGnify/ENA primary metagenome ERZ508512 (study PRJEB26183, sample SAMN06268844) | marine metagenome | isolation source: Tt an P1 anaerobic enrichment on pine from sediment taken...
AAGGACCAGCCGGCGAAATTGAACCTTCGATCGATGGATGTCATCCACTCCGTTTACATTCCGGCGTTTCGGGTCAAAGAAGACGTGGTTCCGGGCGGTGAAAAATTCATGTGGTTTACGCCAACCAATGAAGGAGTTTATGAGCTTTTTTGTACCGAATATTGTGGTCTGCAACACTCTTACATGTACAATTGGGTGAAAGTAATGCCACAGGAAGATTTCAATGAATGGTATACCGATACCACTCGTCAGGTGGCAAGCGCTGAAGTAGATTCACCTGCCGCAGCAGGTAAACGGATCATGACCAACATCGGTTGTTTTGCCTGCCACTCAGTAGACGGATCAAAGATCATCGGTCCTTCTTTTAAAGGAATTTATGGCCACGAAGTAACGGTGAAAACCAGTGGAAGCGAACGCACCCTAACCGTTGACGATGAATACATCAAACGATCGATTTACGAGCCGAATGCAGATATTGTTGACGGCTTTAACCAAGGGTTGATGCAAAGTTACAAAGGACAACTGAGCGATGATGATATTGCCCAAATTACCGAATACCTGAAAACCCTTCAATAACATGAGCCGTCAAACCATTGGCTCCTCTCTTAATCTCTTATTACAACTGGGCAAAGCACGTATTTCTTTGCCTGTTGCTTTATCATCCCTTACCGGATACGCCCTTCGGACCGGAACAATTGGATCGGAAGGGCTTTACCTTGGCATTGGCGTATTCTTAATTTCCTGTAGTTCGGGAGCAATCAACCACTTGCAAGAATACAAAATCGACAGGCAAATGCCGCGCACTCAAAAACGGCCAATCCCGGCTGGAAAGATTTCGCCCTTATTGGCATCGATCGTAGCCATATTATATCTTCTGTCCGGTTCTGCAGTGCTAACCATCCATTTCCCACCTGCTGCACTTGTAGCAAGTCTCGTAACCCTTTTGGCCTACAATGGTTTTTATACACCCCTGAAAAAACATACCGCCTTTGCTGTCGTACCCGGCTCCCTGGTCGGTGCCTTACCTCCCTACATTGGCTGGCTGGCTACAGGAGGCGACCTGTTGAGTCCGATCATTTTTTGGGTGGCAGTCTTCTTTTTTATCGGTCAAATTCCCCACTTTTGGCTTTTGCTCCTGATGTTCGGAAAAGAATACAAGTTGGTTGGATATCCCAGCTTGACGGATATCTTTAATGAGAACCAGATTAAGCGCCTCAGCTACTCCTGGATCCTGTCGACCATTGCAGCCGCCTTAATCATCATCCTGAAAATCCTGATTAGCAAAATCATCATTGTCATTCTTCTGCTATATATATTCTACTTGCTGATCACAACCAGCTCGCAACTCCTGGTAAAAAATAATCTTCAAGTTCGAAGCACTTTTTTCAAACTCAACTTTTTATATCTTTTTATGATGATTGCCATAATCGTCGACAGCATTCTTTTTCGGTGATGAACAAACGAAAAAACCAGCTGTTATTCCAATTAATCACAAAGAATTATGATGCTTTCAACAGCAATATTGACAGCGATTTCACTCACATTATAATCTTTAAACCAAGCAATATGTACACATTAAAAAAGAACAAAAAGACAAGCATCGTGTTGATCCTCCTCAGCCTGTTTACGATAGCCTGCAACCCAAAAGATCAGGCCACCAAATCGGAGGAAGCGACTGTTGATGCAGAACTGGTTTATCATGTCGAGGGGATGACCTGTGACCATTGCGAAATGTCGATTCAAAAAGGGGTGAACGAGCTCGGGGGAATTACTGAAGTTGAAGCCAATCATGAAGACTCAACTACCCGAATCGTTTATAATCCAGCAATAACTGACCCTGAAGAGATCGTTGCAGCCATTGAAAAAAGAGGATATCATGTAGTCAAATAGCGTCGATGGTAAGTTCCTGGGGCACACACTTTCGATAGACCACATGTAGCAAAAAAAAGGACAAAAGAATTTAATCTTTTTAACATTATCAAAGCAACCCTTTGGCAAGTTCTTTGTCTCTAATATATGGAAACAAGCCAGGAAACAAACTTTAAAATTTCATGAGTTTATGATTGTTTATTTTTAATACCGGTTTATGAAGCTAATGTGTGAATGAGTTGTATGACTGACCGGTTCATTTGACAGATATGAATTAAACAAAACAAAAGAAGTGAAAACATTAAAGTGAGTTCCATACGTACCTTTTAAAACATTAACGTATGAAAACACCACTTATCTTATTCGGTTTATTGATGATTTCGTGCCTGTTATCGACAGCAGGCAATGCACAAACTTCCAACGTTTACGGCAAGGTAATGGACAAAGAGACGCTTAAACCACTTTATGGCGTCAATGTATGCTTGGAAGAAAATCAACGCGGAATTGGAACCATCACCAATGAAGAAGGTGAATTTCGCCTTTGGAATCTTCCGGGCGACACCATCAATGTGCTGATCCGTTGCGACGGTTACCAAACCTATGTGCTAAAGGTTACTCCCCTTTCAAATTCTTCGCAGGAGGTAAAAGAAATTTACCTGGAAACCGAGACAAACAAGGATCAGAAACAAACGAGCTTTCGATTTCTCACCAAGAAGGACAGTAAATAATCAAGTGGATTTCATCTTACGTTTTTGATGCCACGGACAAAACGCGGGTTCATCAATTTGGATTCCAGTAGTGGTCGAATGCGCTTCCTCAATCAGGAATTTCATCAGGAAGCGCTTCCCTTACATCAATCACTTTACCAGAAAAAACGAGGTCTTTCCCCGACATTGGATGGTTAAAATCCATCGTCACCCGGTTATCTTCTCTCCCAATAATTTTGCCGTAAAGCTCATTCCCCTGGTTGTCGGCCATCGGAAAAACATGGCCAATCTGAACCACATCATCATCAATTCGACCATCTTCTTCGGCAAACGTAGTCAGAGGTAAATCGACAATTGCTTTCGGATCAACCGGGCCATACGCTTCATTTTGTGTAGCATGAAAGTGAAACTCTTCTCCGGCGGACAATCCTTGCAGATTGTGCTCAAAAACTTCCAATAACAGCTGATTTCCAAATAAGAATTCCTGCACCTCATCTCCCGAAACCCGTTGGAGAATCTTTCCGTCGGAAGCATCAGCAACCGTGTATTGAATCGTTGCAACCGTATTTTTTCTGATTTTCAAAAGATGATAATTTTTTAATAACAGTTTTGCCGGTTTCGCGCCGGGCTTTTTTGATTAGCCAGACATTTAGCTGGCTGACACATTTTCAAGGCGATCTTTTCGAAACTGGATATTCGGGAGATCAGAAACACTACTTTTTCGCTAAGCTTCGCACATAGTGAACGATCTTCCAACGGTTCTCGGGGCTAATTTGTCCGCCATGAGGCCCCATCAATCCCGAAAATGAGCCTACTGTAATCGTATGAAAGATTTCGCCATCGGGCTTTTCTTTTAAATATTCATCAATCAAGGATCGTGGCTTGGCTGGAAACATTCTGCTCGTAAACAAATGTCCGTTCCCATCGCCAATCTCGCCATGACATTGGATACAAAAGATTTCATATTGGCGCTTTCCTTCATCAAGCACCGCTGGAGTTGCATCCAGCGGATTGACAAGTTCCTGCCCTGCCCTTATCTGCTCTTCCATTGAACGCCCTTCATATGGATAAGGCTTAAACCCACGGGGGATGGTGTGTTCAGCTGGCAAACGCATTGTGCTTCCATCTTCAAAGACCGGATTTTCCGAGTAGGTTTTATAAGCCGGCGAATAAGCCATGTCTGGAAAATAAGTATGTCCCGGCCGGTTTTTGTCGCGGGTACATGCCGCAGACAAAACCACGACAAAAAGCAACAGGTATAGGTTTACAGATCTTCTCATAATCAGTATTGCGTATGATATTCAAGACTTTCTTTATAAAATGGATGATTCTTCGGAATCAGTGGAGCTTTGGACAATGAGCGGAAAACAAAAAACAAGAACAGGCCCGTATAGCCAATGGTAATTCCGACTTCGGGAATCCCTATTCCCGATTGTTCGCCACCCACAACCCCTGGCATAATTAATTGGTAGAGGTCGATCCAGTGTCCAACAAAAACGATCACTGAAACAGGCAATAGGATCAAAGCGCCACGCTTTGAATTCCGGGTCATCAACGCAAAAAACGGTGTCGCAAAATTCAGAATCAAATTGACGTAAAATATGGTACTAAAGTGCTTATGCCTCTCGTAGAAGTAAACCGTTTCTTCGGGGATGTTGGCATACCAGATCAACATGTACTGAGAGAACCACAAATAAGCCCAGAAAATGCTGAACCCAAACAGATACTTCCCAAGATCATGAATGTGCTCTTTGTTGACGTGCCCCATATACCCCATACGTTTCAGAGCAATTAAGAGAATAATCAACACCGCGGTTCCGCTGGCCAACATACTGGAGAACACATACCAGCCGTAAAGCGTACTAAACCAATGGGCATCAATCGACATAAGCCAATCCCATGCTGAAGTAGAGCTCGTGATCGCAAGCACGACCACAAAAACAGCAGAAAAAATCCGAAACTTACGGTAGTATTTCAAATCACCCGACTGATCGAGCAGCAGCGAATACTTACGTATAAAATAAGCCAACACAATCCACACCGTAAAATAAGCTGCAAACCTCACATAAAAGAAAGGCGCATTCAGATAAGCCACTTTCTTAAGTAGAATTTCATCCAGATGGTCTTCATGCGTCCACTCGTAAAGCAGGTGCAGCCCACCAAACACAAAAAGAAGTAGCATTAAAATCCCGGCTACAGGGATAAAGGCGCTCATGGCCTCTCCAATTCGCTGAATACTTGTGTGCCAGCCTGATTCAGCAATCGTGTGAACGGCAACCAAAAACAAGCCGATTAACCCTAAAGCCAGAAAATAGTAGGTATTCAACAAAAGGTTTGCAGCAATACGCTCTCCTCCTATCCCAATTAAAAAGCTGACCGCCAGCGAGAGAATCCCGACTCCAATCATCCCATAAATGAGGGTTGAAAGCTTCTTGGTCTGTATGAATTTTTGATTTTCCATGACAATGCTATGCTTTTATAGTGATTCCTTCCGCACCAGCTTCAGCCAGTGCCAATTCAATTTCTCTGATATTCTCTTCTGCCCGGCTATCATCGACTTCTACAACAACCAAAAAACGATCGTCAGTGGCGCGTTCATCATGAATCAGTGCTTTTGCTCCGGGCCCCAACTGATTGCTCATAAAAAAGGCAATCACCATGGCAAATGCTGAAAACAGCACCGTCAGCTCAAAAGTAACTGGCATAAATGAAGGCACGGAGAAAAAAGGTTTTCCACCAATATTGAGCGGATAATCAATCGTGAAAATCCAAGCCTGAAATCCAAAACCCAGCAATGCTCCCACTGCTCCGGCCAGAAAAGCTACACGAGTCAACCTGGAACGCCGCATGTTCAAAACCTTGTCAACACCATGAACAGGGAAAGGGGTCAAAACATCCCTAATCTTTAGACCTTTTGCTTTTAGCTGCCCCAAGCCCTTCAGCAAATTTTCCTCATCCAGATAATAAGCAGTAATGTATCTATTCATGATCAGTAGTTTTCTGTTTTTCACCCGAAGATTTTAATACACTTTTCACCTCGGCCACTGCGATCACCGGGAATACCCGGATAAACAACAGAAACAAAGTGAAAAACAATCCCAAAGTTCCGACATACAAACCGACTTCAACAAGACTGGGTTTGTACATTGTCCAACTTGACGGAAGAAAATCGCGGTGCAAGGATGTGACCACAATAACAAAACGTTCGAACCACATACCAATGTTTACAAAAATCGATATGATGAAGGTTAACACCACACTCATTCGGATTTTTCGAAACCAAAAGAGCTGGGGCGTAATGACGTTACAAGTCATCATGATCCAATAGGCCCAGGCATAGGGACCAAAAGCACGGTTAAAAAACGCATAGGTTTCAAACTCAACTCCCGAATACCAGGCAATGAAAAACTCAGTCAAATAGGCAATTCCCACGATTGAACCAGTGAGAATGATAATCTTATTCATCGACTCAATATGGTTCAAGGTGATGTATTCTTCCAGATTGAGCGCCTTTCGGGTTACGATCATTAGGGTGAGTACCATCGCAAATCCGGAAAAAATTGCTCCGGATACAAAGTACGGGGGAAAGATGGTGGTGTGCCAACCCGGAATGACCGAAGTTGCAAAGTCAAAACTCACAATGGTGTGGACTGATAGTACCAGCGGAGCAGCCAACCCTGCCAAAATCAAACTAACCGTTTCGTGGCGCGACCAATGCCTGGCCGATCCGGTCCATCCAAAACTCAGGAACCCATAAATTGCTTTTCTGATTTTCGTAGTTGCCCGGTCACGTACCGTTCCCAAGTCGGGAATCAACCCCACATACCAGAACACCAAAGAGACCGCAAAATAAGTTGAAATTGCAAAAACGTCCCACAATAAAGGAGAGTTAAAGTTAACCCAAAGTGCCCGTGTATTGGGATAAGGGAAGATGTAAAACCCCAACAAGAGTCGCCCCATGTGAATCAGCGGAAAAAAACCTGCGCACATCACCGCAATCAAGGTCATGGCTTCGGCCGATCGGTTAATACTGGTACGCCACTTCTGCCTGAAAAGCAACAGGATTGCGGAGATAAATGTGCCGGCATGACCGATACCGACCCACCATACGAAGTTGGTGATCCCCCATCCCCAGCCAATGGTTTTGTTCAGCCCCCATTCTCCAATACCATAAAAAACGGTTCGAAAAGTGGCCCAGGCACCGAACAAAAGTGCAATGCCAGCCAGGGTAATTCCGGCATACCAATATTTGGAGGGCTTTCCAGCCATGGGCGACAAAATATCGTCGGTCACCTGTTTGTAATTCTTATTTCCCCGAATTAACGGTTCTCTGAGCGGAGATGTATACATTCCTAATTCGTTTTAGTTATATGGTTTTATTTTTAACCTTAGTCAGGTAGCCAACCGATGGCAGCGTATGTAATTCCTCCAGCAAGTGGTAATTACGCTCATCAGCAAAGAACTTGGAAATACGGCTTTCTTCATTATTTAAATCGCCAAAAACAATAGCATCCGCCGGACATGACTGGGCGCATGCAGGCACGACTTCGCCATCCCGCAATGTTCTGTTTTCGTTCTTGGCCGTCAATTTCTTCTCCTGGATACGCTGAACACAGAACGAACACTTCTCAATCACACCTTTAGCGCGAACCGTTACGTCGGGATTCAGCACCAGGCGCCGCAGGTCAGTCGTCATTTCTGCCGGATCTTTCTCGTTGCCAGGCATCGCATCGGCTCCTGTGTAGTCGAAAAAGTTGAAACGTCGCACTTTGTACGGGCAGTTATTATTGCAATAGCGGGTACCGATACAACGATTATAGGCCATCTGATTAATCCCCTCATCGCTGTGGGTTGTTGCAGCTACCGGACATACGTTTTCGCAAGGTGCATTGTCACAATGCTGGCACATCACCGGCTGGCGAACAAGCTCCGGATTATCCGGATCGCCCTTGTAATAACGATCAATACGAATCCAGTGCATCTCACGAGCTTTGATCACTTGTTCCTTCCCAACAACCGGAACGTTATTTTCGGCAGAACAAGCAACCACACAAGCATTACAGCCTGTACACGAGTTCAGGTCAATAGCCATTCCCCAGTGAAATCCTTCAAACTTGCGTTGCGCATAAAGCGATTTCATATGGGCTTTGATTTTTTCGCGGACTTCGTTACCTGAAGCCGGGTTGACCAAATATTCTTCGAGTGTTGTTTCGCGAACCAAGTTTCGTCCCTCCATTGAATGGTGAGACTGCGTTCGGGCCAGCTGGTAAGTTCCATCCACTTTTTCGATGCTTACCTGTGGCAAATGGTATTGTTTTATTCCATTGCGGGTTTGCATGAGTGGAAAACCATTCACCCCCACTGTCCCATCGGGAATACCCATATTTCGTCGTCCGTAGCCCAAGGCCACCGATATCGTCTTATATTCTTGCCCGGGCTGCACAAGGACGGGAACCGGACCAAAATCATTGATTTTAACTAGTTGTTCATCTTTCAGCTCCAATTCCTCCGCAAGCTTCGGCGACACTGCGGCATAGTTATCCCAGCACACTTTAGTTACCGGATCCGGAAGTTCCTGCAACCAAGGATTATTGGCCTGTTTTCCGGACCCAATGCTCACATTGGTGTACAACGCCAATTCTACGGAATCGGTTCCAGACATGTTTTTCACCTGGCCCAATGCTTCCCCAACAGCGCCGGCATTATACTCCTGTAACCCATTTTCCGTTTGTCCCGACTCATAAATACCGTCGTGCAACTTACTGTTCCAGAAATCCTCAAATGAAGTTTCTCCGGACTTTGCAAATAGGTTTTCTTCCCAATAATTTCGAATGTAAGTATGATAATCGACCGGATTACCTGCCCATTTCAATAAGCTTTCCTGGGCCGCCCGGGTTTCAAAAATTGGACGGATGGTTGGCTGAGCCAGCGAGTAGTTTCCCGTTTTCACTTCTGAATCATTCCAGGCTTCCAAATAGTGGTGATCCGGACAAACATAATGAACATGCTCCGAAGTCTCTTCTCCCAAAATGGGCATCGCTATTCTTAGCTCTACGTTCTTCAGTGCGCTGACAAACTTGTCGCCTTCGGGGTAATCGAAAGCAGGGTTGACATCGTAAAGTACCAGACCTTCAACCTCTCCGCTTTCCATTTCGCGAACAAGCCGATCCATCTCTTCATCCATGCCTTGGCGCAATTTCAAATGGATATCAGTTCGGATTGTAGCGCCGTAATTCTCCAACAGTTCGTTGATCGCGTTGACCAACAACTGATTACCCACATCATTACTTCCACTAACAACCAGCGACTTTCCTTTTTTGGAAGATAATTCAGCCGCAATTCTTTTCACATCAAATGGTGTTGATGGTATCGATGGCCCGGGCTGGCCGTTTAGTGTTAAAAGTTCCCGGTAAAGATTTGCAAGTACTAATTTTTCATGTGACGGCCGAACCTGGTAACGTTCATCGGCATTTGATCCGGTTAACGACATCCCGCCTTCAAAGTGAATGTGGCGCGACATGCTACGTTCTCCATCTGCCAGCTTCCTGTTTTTGGCATATTGCTTGGTGTACTCAACCGGAGAAAGCCAGGTCCCAAGAAAGTCGGCATCAAAACCAACAATCAGTTCAGCCTTACTGAAATCATAGGCCGGGATAAAAGCTTTCCCAAACGTTTGCTCATTGGCTTTTAAAATTCCCGATGCAGAAAGCACATCATATTGAATATGTTCCGAGCCGGGATGAGCATCCAAAAACTCCTGAATAGCAGCTTTGGTTGAAGGGCTGATGATGGTTGAGCTCAACACGACAAGCTTGCCCTGCCGCTTTTTCATTTCGTCCAAAAACAGCATGATCTTGTCATCTGCTTCCTCCCAGCTAATCTTTTTTCCCTGGTAAGTCGGATACTTGTGTCGCTTATTGTCATAAAGGCCCAACACTGATGCCTGCGTCCGGGCATTGGTACCACCCTTGGTCACCGAAGACAAAGTATTCCCCTCAATTTTGATCGGACGTCCGTCTCGCACCTTAACCAAGATGCTACAGTAATCAATGCCATCGAAATAAGTAGACGCAAAATAACTGGCTTCTCCCGGAATAATTTTCTCGGGTTGAATCAGAAAGGGAATGGCTTTCTGGACTGGCTGCTCACAACTGGTCGCTATAGCGGCAGAGGCCACCGTAAATCCAAAGAGCTTTAAGAAATCACGCCGCGAACTCCCGGTTGACTTCGCCTCCTGTTTCATCTGAAGAATGGACTTTCTGTCTCCGGCATCGGCTTCGCTTGATGCCTGCCGAGCGTCATAAACTAAATCGTCCAAACTTTTATAATATTGTTCCTTCATTCCGAATAGGTTTGTTTTTTATTAATAATGACACTTCATACAATCGGTCCCGCCAATCATATCGACTGTAACCTTATCAATTTCGCCTTTTTTTATTTGCTCATGAAGCGCGCCATATGACTCGTAGAAATTATTATCGACAAATTGAACTTCTTTTGTTCGGTGACAATCCAAACACCAGCCCATACTCAGGTCTTCCACCTGTTTAACCACATCCATTTCGGCCACTTCTCCATGACACTCAACACAATCCAGTTTCCCGGCGTTCACGTGTTGTGCATGACTAAAAAACACATGATCGGGCAAATCATGAATTCGAACCCATTCAACCGGAATGCCCTTTTCAGTAGCTTCAATAACTTTGGCAATTTCAAATTTTCCGGAACGGGTTCCTTCGCGAACAAGTGAGTGGCAATTTAAACAGAGATCGGTAGGAGGAATGCCTGCGGATTTGCTCTGCTCAACGGTAAAATGGCAATATTTACAATCAATTTGATTTTGTCCGGCATGGACTTTATGTGAAAACTTAATGGGCTGTTCTGGTTCGTACCCCTGCGACCGGCCCAAACTCACGCCCTCCTCATAAATCATTTTAGCCTGGTAGCTAAAAGCCGCCAGAAACACAATCAACGGGATGGCTTTGTATTTTATTTTTCTGAAAAAGATTATTTCCAGTAAAGCCCAGGTAAGCACCAACCCTAAAAAGAGGAAAAGCAACAACCGATCGATTGTTGGCTTTACAGGAGCCGGCCCCCGCATCGACAAATCATCTAAATAGGCCTTTACCGTCTTCAAATCTGCGTCTTCGAAACTATAATCCTTATGAACTTCAGCCATCTTCCCTCCGGAAGGTTCCATCACCACAGCCTTAAACTCAGCAAAACCCTTTTCGAGGTATTTGTTGGCAATATCCATGGCAGAGGGATTCCAGTTCAGTGTGTCTGTAGGTGTAAGGTTGTGACATGACACACAGGATTCCTGCTGGTTGTTGTGCGGCAACAGTCCTCTGAAAAAACGCTCGCCACGTTTAATATCGTTTCGGTAATGACTAAACCGATCCTCGCCGTGAGGTTCGCTCTTAGCCGAAGCGGTATCAGTCGAAACGGTATCTTCTTTTGCTGCCTGACCGGTGGTATCTGCCTGAGCTCCTGCCTCGGGATCAACGTTCTGAGCCGCAGAAGCAGAATCTGACCGGGCAACTACAGTATCGCTTGTCGACGACTGTTCTACCAACGAGCTGTCTGCTGAATCTTGTTCGCTTTGCTGCATTTGTGTTTCAGCAAAAGCCGCTGCTGAAAAAACAAAAATTGATATGGAGAGAACTAAAAGAAAACCCATGGGGAAAAACCCGGATTTCCATAAAACAGGGGACTTTAATTTCATTCTACAAGCTTTAGTAAGTTTTTTTCCAAACCTTAGGATTTTGCAACTCATGAGAATTAACAAATTTTGTACTTTAAGGTTTTCCAGCTCAAGTTAAAAAAATATCCCCAAAAAACATTTAAAAGCTGCTCGTATAACAGGGTATTGGCCGGCTTTTTTTAAGTATCTGACCCTGAATAACATTTCATAAAAAAGGAATACATTAACGATAGTCCAAAACTATTACTCATTAAAAACAGATAGATAATTTCGATTTTTATTAATCTAAGTTCTCTGTGAGTTTTCGCACGATCTTCAGGTTATCGAGAAATTCTTTGGCGATAACCCGAACAATTGTATAGGCGGGAATTGCCAGAATCATCCCCAAGATGCCGGCAACACTGCCTGCTGCCAAAATCACAATAAAAATCTCCAGGGGATGGGCTTTTACGCTGCTGGAATATATTAATGGCTGAAATAAGATGTTGTCAATGATTTGCACCACTACAAAAACAAGCAACATTAAGCCAAGAAGAGGTAAGGTGTGCCCAGCGAAATCGGCATTCAGGTTGATTGCCACTCCAATCAAAAGACCGACCGTGGCGCCAATCCACGGGCCAAGATAGGGAATTACATTAAATAAACCACAAAACAAACCAATCACAACGGCATGACTAAAGCCAACCCCCACGACCGTCAAACCAAGGGTAACCAAACCACCTACCATGGTTACTTCAAACAACAATCCAATAAAATACCGACGCAGCAGATTGTAAACGGAGTGTAAAATCCGACTCACTTTTTCTTCATAGTCAAGCGGAACGATTAACAAGATGCTGTCCCGGAACATATTCTCCTCTTTCAGGAAAAAGAAGGTAATAAATGAAACGGCGAAAAAAGTAACAAACAACTCACCAAGTGTTCCCGCAACAAATTCAAATACATCGGCCAACCTCGAGAAATTAAGCCTTTCTCCAAACTGGGATTTCAGCAAGGCTACCAAACGGGCATCGTTTTCGGGCCCCGGATCTTCACCCATAAATTCCATCCACTGCCGGATGGGTTTTTCAAAAACCTCGACCACTGCGTTCAAATCAATCGTTGAAAGCTGCTCAAACTCGTTAATCAACAATGGAATCAAGAAGCGAAAAGAGCCAATAAAAACCACCCAAAAAATAACTAAGGTAAGAAATGCGGCGACCGAATTTGAGATTGAGAAACGTCCCAAGCGCATCCGATCAAAAAATCGTACCACCGGACGGCCAACCAGCGAAAGAACAGCCGCAATCAAAACATAAGTTACAATCGCACTAAAATACCACACCAAAAAAATGATCACGAGAACACCCGTTATCAGCAAAATATTCCTGGCTCTTCCCTGAACTTTTATCATTGTGAAGGTTTTTTTTACAAATATACCCGATAAATTGTAGTTTTAAAGTAAACAAATGGATTGGACAACTTTGGGAAAGCAGCAAACAAAATGGCACAAAACACGAAAACAGGCGAGTTAATGCGTCCAAATCGGCGAAGCTGATGTAATCGAGAATGTATTTTTAATAAATTTGTATACCAAGAAAGAAAAGTATGACGACCCATAAGTTTAGAGCTCTAATTGTTGATGACGAAAAAGAAGCACGGGATGTGCTCAAATACATGCTCAGAAAACACCCTGAAATTGAAGTAATCGCCGAAGCAGAAAACACCGAATCTGCTCTTTTTAAGTTTCTGAAAGAGCGACCGGAAATTGTTTTTTTAGATTTGGTCATGCCCGGCAAAAACGGGACGGAATTTATCTCTCTGGTAAAAAAAGAAAAACTGGACACTAATATCGTCATTGTTAGTTCCTATCGAAACATGGCGATTGATGCGATCAAAAATGAAGTCTACGACTTCCTGCTTAAGCCAGTCAGTGCAGATAAACTTGAAACAATCATAACAACAATCAAGAACAGAAAGTCGGCAATCCCAAACGCTGAACTCGACGCACTTCTGACTAATATAAAACATGATCCGAAACTAAAATTGTCGTCGGCAAACAGTCACATCGTCATTGATCCGAAAGAAATCCTGTACTGCGAAGCTGAAGGCTCTTATACGCATTTCCACCTGGACAATGGAACCATTGAACTGGCCAATACTTACCTGGGGAAAGTTGAAGAAATTCTTGGCAACTATGACTTTTTCAGGATCGGCCGCCCCTACTTAATCAATCTGGACAAACTAAAAAGCGCGAGCCGCCACGACAATTCCTGCATTTTAACTGCCAACAATAATAAAGAGGTAAAGCTTTATGGTTCTAAAAAACAAATTAGAGAACTTTGTAAGATTGACATGAAAGAAGAAGATTAATGGCAGAAGACAGACCCATAAAAGCAATGATTATTGAAGATGACGAAGCAGCTATCTCTCTGCTGGAAATCTACCTGAAAGCTTTCCGCGAACTGGAAGTCATTGGAAAAACAACAAGACCAAAACATGGTATTAAATTACTTTTAAAAAAGATGCCAGACATTGTGTTTTTGGATATCGACATGCCCGATACCAACGGCCTGGAAGTTGCAGAAGCCATTAAGAAGCATGAGCTCTCCACCGAGATTGTATTTACAACAGCACATAGCAAGTATGCATTTAAAACTCTAAAGGTAAAACCTTTAGACTACCTTGTAAAACCATTTGGCCCCGAAGAATTAATTTCAGTAATTAATCGATACAAAGCCCGTGAAAAGAAAAAAGAGATGGATCGAAAAATGGACTTTTTCATCCGCAACAGTCGCCCAACGCAAAAGCTAAAACTACCCACCGATAGTGGCATTGTATTTATCAATCCTGACGAAGCCTTATTAATCCAGGCTCAGGAATACCAAACTTACATTTTCCTTGCCAATGGGACCGTTGAACGGGTAACAGCTTCAATTAGCAGAATTATCGATCAGATAGATTCACCGAGCTTTGTCAGGGCCAATCGCAATGCTTTCATCAACCTGCAATACCTGCGACGGATCGACCGGAAAAACAGGATTTGTACTTTAGGCCACCAAAACACAGTGATTGAAGAACCTCTTAACCGGTCGAGTATTACCTTTTTTGAAAAGCTGAATTGTTTCCCAATTAACTAAAAAGCCAGAGCACATCACCTGTATCACTCTGGCTTCTTATTGTATTTTGCTCCCTGCAAAGTACAGGCGCTAACTGAACACTCAACAACGCTTAGCTTTTCAGCAAAGCATAGTCCAGCACATCACTAATCGTTTTGACAAAATGAAATTTCAATCCCTTCAGATAAACATCCTTAATTTCTTCCAGGTCCTTTTTATTATCAGCCGAAAGCAAAATCTCTTTTATACCGGCCCGCTTGGCGGCCAGAATTTTCTCCTTGATTCCGCCCACGGGTAGCACTTTACCTCTGAGGGTGATTTCGCCGGTCATCGCAATATTCTTGCGCACTTTTCGCTTCGAAAGGCTGGAGGCCAGCGACGTAACCATGGTTACACCAGCCGACGGCCCATCTTTAGGAATGGCACCTTCAGGCACATGCACATGAAAATTATTGCTGTCGAAAACTTTCTGATCAATGTCCAGCTCTTCACGATGTGACTTCAGATATTCAAGCGCCAGCATAGCCGATTCTTTCATGACTTCGCCCAAATTACCGGTCAATGTCAAACTGCCTTTTCCTGTACTTAAGCTCGACTCCACAAACAAAATTTCACCTCCGTGAGCCGTCCAGGCCAGACCGGTAACAACGCCCGGAATTTCATTTCCCTGGTAACTTTCACGTGTATATTGCGGCACGCCCAAGTATTCACGAACGTCGTCCTTCGTTAGTTTTTTATTGAATGACTCTTCAAATGCAATTTTTTTGGCAATGCGCCGAACCACCTTGGCCAACTTTTTATCCAACTCACGCACACCCGATTCGCGGGTATAGTTTTCAACAATGTGTTCCAATACTTCTTTTGGGAAAGTCACCTGGCTTTTCTCAACACCATGATTGGCCAACTGCTTGGGTATTAAGTGCCGCTTGGCAATCTCAATTTTTTCCTCCACAATGTATCCGTTCACATCAATCAATTCCAGGCGGTCGCGCAAGGGAGCTGCAATGGTATTCAGCGTATTGGCCGTGGCCACAAACATCACTTTCGACAAATCATAATCCAGCTCCACGTAGTTGTCGTGAAACTCTGCATTTTGTTCCGGATCCAGCACTTCGAGCAATGCTGATGCCGGATCGCCATGAAAGTCGCTCGAAACTTTATCGATCTCATCCAAAATAAAGACCGGATTCGATGATTTCGCCTTTTTAATATTTTGAAGAATTCTTCCGGGCATGGCACCGATATAGGTTTTACGATGTCCCCGAATTTCTGCTTCGTCATGCAAACCGCCCAAACTCATGCGGATATATTTCCGGTCGAGCGCCCGGGCAATCGACTTTCCAAGCGACGTTTTTCCAACTCCCGGAGGACCATACAAACACAAGATCGGGGCTTTCATGTCTTTCTTCAACTTCAAAACCGCCAGGTGTTCCAAAATACGTTCTTTCACTTTTTCCAGTCCATAGTGATCTTCGTCCAGCACCTGCTCGGCATGTTTCAAGTCGAAATTGTCCTCTGTATATTCGTTCCACGGCAGCTCCAATAAGGTCTGGCAATAAGAAAACTGCACTGAATACTCGCCCGCTGCCGGATTTAAGCGATGCAGCTTATTGACTTCCTTGTCAAAAAATTTGGCAACATCTTCACGCCATTTTTTGTCTTTGGCAGCCTCCTTCATGTCGTTAATTTCCTGCTCAATGGGATTACCACCCAACTCATCCTGAATGGTCTTCATCTGCTGATTGAGCAAAAACTCACGTTGTTGCTGATCCAGATCAGTTTTCACCTTGGATTGAATGTCGCGTTTCAACTCGAGCATCTGCACCTCCTTCACCAAATATGAAATGGCCTGGATTCCTCGTTCACGCACGTCAGCAATCTCAAGTAAGGTTTGCTTCTCCTCCACATCAAGATCGGTATTCGAACAAATGAAATTGATTAAGAAAGTCGAGTTCTCAATATTCTTAACAGCAAAGGTAGCCTCAGGCGGCACATTGCTCGAATATTGAGCGACTTTGATCGACAAATCTTTCAGCGATCCAACTACCGCATTAAACTCAGCGTTGTTTTCCTTGGGTAAAATTTCATCCAACAACGAAACCTGCGCACGAAAATAAGGAAACTCTTCGAGGTACTCCATCACTTCAAAACGCCGCTTACCTTGAATGATAACCGAAGTAGAACCATCGGGCATTTCCAGAATCTTCAGGATCTGGGCAACCGTACCCACTTGGTACAAATCGGCTTGCTCCGGATCATCAATGCCACCGTCCTTTTGAGTAACCGTTCCAAGCAGCTTATCGCCACGGAAAACATCCTGGATTAGTTTTAGTGATTTCTGCCTTCCAACCGTAATCGGAATAACCACTCCCGGAAACAACACGGTATTCCTCAGTGGTAAAATTGGCAGTATTTCGGGTGCCTGAAAGTTCTTCAATTCTTCTTCGGTTCCGTCGGCAATGATTGGAATGATCTCCGAATCATCATCCCCCATTCCTGTAAATATCATATTTCCCAGAGATAGTCCTTTATTTTCTCCCATTACTTTTCTTTCTGTGATTGTTGTGACAAACTGGCGTAAAAATACCAAAAATTATTCAGGGCTAATATAAGTCAATAGCTATGCCAAAAGACTTGATGTGAATTTAAAAACTGCGAAAAGCGGCTGTTTGCTCGAAAACCGTTGCCAGAATTTCGTAATCCGCTTCGGAGAGTGACCGCTTACGACGTTCCATCACTTTAGCAGCCGTTGCCAAAACGGTTTTCAACTGGTGCAGCTTAAAGCCACCAGGGCCACCGTCGGCAAAAGAAGGCACAAACCGACGGGGGAATCCGGTCCCATGAATATTACAGGCCACACCAATAACGGTCCCGGTATTGAACATGCTATTGATTCCCGCTTTGGAATGATCTCCCATAAACAGACCGCCAAACTGGAGCCCCGTTTTCATAAACCGGCCGGTAGCATAGTTCCATATTTTGACTTGTTCATAATTGTTTTTGAGATTGGAAATATTGGTTCCTGCCCCCAGATTACACCACTCGCCCAACACCGAGTGACCTAAAAAACCATCATGTCCTTTATTGGAGTAGCCCGTGACAATAGATTGGCTTATCTCTCCCCCGACCTTGGAATAAGGTCCTATGGTAGTGCCGCCATAAATTTTGGAGCCCATATTCACCACCGAATGTTCGCCTAATGAAAATGGACCACGAATCATCGAACCCTCCATAATTTCAGCATCGGCTCCAATATAAACCGGGCCGGCCGTTGCGTTGATGGTAACAAACTCAAGCTTTGCGCCTGATTCCACAAAAATATTCTCGGGATGAATCAACTGGTTGGTGTTACTTATTGGCTCCGATTGGCGATTGCCTGTCAACAAATCAAAATCGAGTTGAATTTGTCGGCCATTAATTTCTGTCAAATCCCAGGGATAACAGATCATATCGAGTGGCCCGGCATATTCTTTCCAGCTGAGCCCTTCCTTTGTATCTAAATAAGTTGCCAACAAACTTTCGCCCAACTTAGCAGCTACCTTTTCACCCTTGAATAAGATGCCCTGGCCATTCTCCAGCGATCTCACCTGCTCTACAAGTTCGTTCGTGGGGCAAAAGTGCGCATAAATCAGACAATTCTCAGATGCCGTGTGCAGCGGAAATTTCTTTTGCAGACAGGGTTCCGTTTTCCAGGAATAGTTTCCCGGCAACCGACGTTCCCATTTTTCACGGATGGTGAGCACTCCGGTACGCAACTCGGCAACCGGCCGCGTAAAACACAAGGGTAACAGATTCTCGCGGTTATGTCCGTCAACAAGGATATAATTCATCTGCAAGTTTTTACAAAAATAGGGCAAAAAAAAAGCTCCGCAAAAGCGAAGCCCGTATATCTATGATAATCAAAGACTATTTCTTCTTATTATCCATGTGCTTTTTATAGCGATTCATGAATTTGTCTACACGTCCAGCGGTATCAACCAATTTCATTTTACCGGTATAAAACGGATGAGAACTACTTGAGATCTCCACTTTTACCAAGGGATACTCAACGCCGTCAACAACTTCAGTTTCCTTTGAGTTAACGGTTGATTTAGTCAAATAAACCTCGCCATTTGACATATCTTTAAACGCAACTAAGCGATAATTTTCCGGATGTATTTCTTTTTTCATTGCTGATTCGTTTTCAACATTATTTCAATCGGGTTGCAAAGATAAATACACTTTCTTAATTTCCAAAGATTTTCTATTTTTTATTCATCTTTTTCGGCCCCGATAATCGGCGCCCGCTCAAAGGGTTTCGTCCGATCGAAAAGGTAGCGCATGGTATAGTGGGTTTTCACATGCTTTCCACCTACCGACTGATACAATGCTACAATTTTCGGATTGAAATCGCCCGCCCACGAAAGCTCGACTTCGGTGTACTGCGGTTTCTTTTTCATCAACTTGTCCTGGTGCCAAAAAATAGCCGACTCAATCCCTGAGCGCTGGTATTTCGGAACGACGCCCATAATCAATATCCGGGTGCGGTTAATCACCTTCTTCTTTTTGTAATACAAAAACTTGAGCATGTTAATGAAATTCAGCTTGCCATTGAGCTTTTGCAAAATCTGGTTGATGTCAGGCACCATCACAAACAGCGCGATGGGTTCATCGTCATGATAGGCAAACCAGATCATTTCCGGGTCGAGCACGGCTTTCGAATCCTGAATAAAATCGCGTAAATCCTGCGGATCCAATGGATTGAAATGCTCATGAAAACGCCAGGCTTCATCATAAATATGACAGAAATCCTTGATGAATTTCTCCGGGTCGTTGTAGTCGAAATGCTTGAAGCTGTAGCCCGGTTTTTGAGCCACCCAACCCGCAATTTTCCAGAAACGCTCGGGAAAAGGCACCGAATAATCCAAATGATAGCTAAACTGCTTGAAGTACATCCGGAAACCATAGTTTTCAAACAGTTTCAGGTAGTAGGGGGCATTATAAGGCATGCCATAACCTTGCGGCATAAACCCATCAACCAGCAAACCCCAGTTCATGTAGTTTTCGCCAAAGTTCACCGGCCCATCCATAGCCTCCATCCCACGCTCCTTCAGCCAATCCCGGGCGGTATCGAATAACAAATCGGCAACTTCCTGGTCATCGACACACTCAAAAAAGCCACAACCACCTGTCGGTTGCTCAAAGGTTTTTGCTTTGTGGTAGTTGACAAAGGCAGCAATCCGTCCGACTGGTTGACCTGCGTCATTGAGAACAACCCAGCGCTCAGCTTCGCCATGTTTAAAAGAGGGATTCTTATCTGGATTGAAGGTATTTTCGACCATCCCCTGTATTGGGGCTGCCCAATTTTTATCGTTCTTATAAATAATATGTGGAAGCTTGTGGAACTGCTTTTTTGTTTCTGAATTCGTAACTGTTTGTAAATGCATGCGTTGGTTAATTGTTTGGTGACAAGATACGACAAATAATAAATGAAATGAATGACACCTGCTAGTCTTCGATAATGGGTGAGCGCTTGAACTCTTTCTGCCGGTCAAACAAATACCGCAGTGTCAGGTGCGTTTTTTCCCGTTTTCCGCCAACGGCTTCGAAGATCGAGATCATCTTTGGATTGAAATCACCGACCCAGCTCAACTCCATGTAATTGTACCAATTCTTGC
>ENA-ORCU01000302-ORCU01000302.1-marine-metagenome-genome-assembly--contig:-NODE-302-length-19892-cov-2.898007_pt1 | contig 19892 bp, 16 predicted proteins | sample MGYA00248631_ERZ508512 | MGnify/ENA primary metagenome ERZ508512 (study PRJEB26183, sample SAMN06268844) | marine metagenome | isolation source: Tt an P1 anaerobic enrichment on pine from sediment taken...
CTGTCGGAGTTTTGGATGTTTATAACCACCGAACGTATCCGGATACCATTTCAATTCATGAAAGCTCTTTCGACACCCACGGATTTACCATTGATCCGTACTTTTCGCTGAAACCGCCAGCCGACTCAGGCGTTGATGTTCTGGCCTATGTACCCTACCGTGCATTACTTCCCAAAGGGCTGGAAGGGATCATCGTAACCGGATTGGGAGCCAGCGCACATCGCGATGCCATGCCCGTAATCCGAATGCAGCCTTGTCTGCAAAACCAAGGTTTCGCTGTAGGGATGGCAGCGGCCATGGTTGCCAAAAATGAGCAGCAAATACGTTATGTGGATATTAAGAAAGTTCAGAAAAAACTGGTTGAAATTGGGAGTTTAACACCCGAAGTGTTAACACATCAGGATAACTTCCCCCCAACCGACGCACAAATACAAGCGGCAGCAAAAGCCGTCGTTCAAGACTTGGAGGGACTGGAAATTCTTCTGTGGGACCAACCAAGAGGTGTTTCGGCCATGAGCAACCACTACCTATTAAGCACCAATCACGCGCAAAAGTTGGTTTATGCCCGGATCCTCGGTATGCTCGGGCATGCCGAAGGCTATGAAGATTTGCTCCGGGCTGTTAAGGAGCTGGACAATTGGGACGACGGATGGAACTTCAGAGGAATGGGACAGTTTGGTCGTAGCATGAGCTATGTAGATACCTTGATTATCGGACTTGGAAACTGTAAAAAACCAGAAAGTATCCCGGCAATTATCCGAATGGCGAAAATGCTTTCTCCGGAAAGTCATTTCTCTCATTTCAGGGCGGTTGCACTGGCTTTGGAAACCATTAATGATGAGCAAGCTACCAAAGCTTTGTATGAACTGCTTCAGCTTCCGGGGGTCACCGGCCATGCCATGACCGACATCCAGGAAGCAATCAGGCAAACACCTCCCAGCCGGACCGATACCAGTACCCGAAACAACTCTCTGCGGGAACTCATTTTAGGCAGGGCGCTATACAAATGCGGAGACTACAACGGGTTGGGAAATCAAATCCTGCTCGAGTACTCCAAAGACTTGCGCGGACATTATTTTCGTCATGCAAATGGTGTGCTGCAGAAATTCGGCAAGACCAACAAAGCCGAAATCGAATTATAATCACTAACTTAGTTATTAAAATGATTAAGTTTATGAGAATAACAGGCTCGATTCTAGTACTTCTTATGGCTGTTTTTTGCAGCTGCAACCGATCAGAAAACTTGTTTAATGGCCATGACCTGGACGGCTGGCACATGGACGTGCCGGCGATGGACGAGAACCCGGATATTTCGGCACCTTTCGTGGTTCGTGACGGACTGCTGGTAAGCTTGGGAGAACCAAGAGGTCATCTGATCAGCGATGCAGAATATTCAGATTATAAACTGGAAGTGGAATACCGTTTTGCAGGCGAACCCGGGAACTGCGGGGTATTGGTTCATGCTTCTACTCCACGGGCCCTATACAATATGTTTCCTCAGTCGCTCGAAGTGCAGATGCAACATGGTGATGCGGGCGATTTTTGGTGCATCGTTGAAGACATTACCGTTCCAAATATGGAAAGCCGGCGTGGACCAAAGGAAAATTGGGGGATCACCGAAGGCAAAGAGCGCAGAATTAAAAACCTGACCAATGATTCAGAGAAACCGCTAGGCGAGTGGAATCAGATGATAATCGAATGTAAAGCGGATAGTATTCACGTTTGGGTCAATGGCGACCTCGTCAATGCCGGATACGACTGTACGGCTCAAAAAGGACACCTTGCCCTGCAGGCAGAAGGTGCCGAAGTTGAATTCCGCAAAATCACATTAAGCAAACTTCAATAAATTGTTCTTATAAGATCAATTTTCTTTAATGTAAAATTTAGATTAAACTTGCACTCTTCAGTAAGGGTGTAAATTCGACTTACAGAATCAATATACGCGACGGATTTTTGATTTAAACACCTCTGATGCTGTGGCTGGAGCGTGTGTTTCCTAAGAGAATCCTTTTAAACAAGGACATTTTAACTTAGCAGAGTCTTTGTGCTCCTTCCGATGTGATTTGGGAAACCACTCATTTTTTATACTTTTGTCCTACAGAAACAATCTCCAACGCTTACAACATAGTATTATTGCATAAAAAATCTAAATCTTATTTATCATTATGAAGAGTTCGCTTAAGACAACAATCAAGCTAAGTGCTTTATTCGTGTGCCTGTTTACATTTAGTTTATCAGCTTTAACTCAAGAAAAAGAAAACTACTTTAAAGTTGGCGGCGCAGTGCGCTTCAACATGTTTTCGAAAAGCTGGGTGGAAAATAAAACGCAGCCCGAATTCACATGGGATACCTGGCGCTTAAACGTTGATGGTTCAGCCGGAGGAATAGACCTGAGCTTTGAATATCGCTTCTACCCTACTTTCGGAACCCACTTCATTCATCATGGCTATTTAGGTTATGAATTCAACGAAAACCTTTACATGAAACTGGGTGTTAGCCAAGTACCTTTTGGTATTACCAAATATGCATCCCACTCCTGGTGGTTTCAGGGGCAGTACTATTTTGGACTAGAGGACGATTACGACATGGGAATCAAGTTTGACTACTCGGGAATTGAAAAGCTCGATCTGAGTTTTGCCTATTACCGTCAGGCCGAGCCTGAGGGGCCAACAGCGGGTGGTGCCGTCACTTATGGAGCCAGCGGCCCCGGAAGATATTCATATGATATTACTCCCGGTGCAGGTAAAATTGGCAGTTCAACAGTCGATGCACACATCCGTGAATTGAACCAGTTAAATGTACGAGCAGCCTATCACATCAGCGAACAAGTTGAAGTGGGCTTATCCGGCCAGGTGGGCGGCATCTACAACAGTGTGCTTGATGAAGCCGAAACAAGCACCGCTTTTGCAGCGCATATACTGGCCGACTGGGGCAAGGGCTGGAATTTTAAAGGAACCTACATCAATTACAACTACAAAGCCAAAGCCGACGACGGCCAGTCACTTGACATTATTCAAATGGGAGCCTACGGCTCACCATACGACGTAGCTACCAAGGCGAATGCGTACGCAGTAGGAATCGCCAAAAGCTTCCCTGTGGACTTTGGCCCGATCAACAGTGTGCAGGCCTACGTAGACTATACATTTGTTGATAAAGTGAATGAAGACTACGCCGATATGCATCACCTGATCCCAGGCATCCTGGTTTCAGCCGGACCAGTCTATACCTATATCGATTATGCGATGGGAAAAAATCAGCCCTGGCTGACCCCTACCTTTGGTGAAGGGTTGGGCGTTGGCGATGCCGACGCAGATTGGATGAAGCGTTTTAACATTAACATCGGATACTATTTTTAAAAAATTAAGTCAGGAATATGGCCGACGAAAGAGAAATCAGATTAAAAGTGGAAGACCTTACGCTCATCTTCGGCAAGAAGAAAGAAGAAGCGCTTAAGCTTCTGAATCAGGGTGCTTCAAAGAGCGAAATCCTTAAAAAGACCAAATGTACGGTTGGGGTAAACAAGGCCAGCTTTGAAATCAAAGAGGGAGAAATTTTTGTTATCATGGGTTTGTCAGGCAGCGGGAAATCTACGCTTATCCGTTGCCTCAACAGGCTAAATGATCCGACTGCCGGGAAGGTATTTTTCAAGGATCACGACATCACGCGCGATACAAATAAACAGTTGTTGCAGACGCGCCGAACTGAAATGAGTATGGTTTTTCAGAAATTTGGCTTACTGCCTCATCGCACAATTCTCGAAAATGCTGCTTTTGGTCTTGAAATTCGTGGCGAAAATAAAGTGGAACGGGAGGAACGGGCAAAGCAAGCGCTTAAAACAGTTGGCCTCGAGGGTTACGAAGATCAGTTGCCAGCTAATTTGTCAGGCGGCATGCAGCAACGTGTTGGTCTGGCTCGTGCCTTGGCTAATGATTCCGATGTTCTTTTAATGGATGAAGCATTCTCAGCGCTTGACCCCTTGATCAAATCTGACATGCAGGACGAACTGCTGCAAATACAAAATAAATTGCATAAAACCATCGTGTTTATTACGCATGATTTGGACGAAGCCATGAAAGTGGGCGACCGCATTGCAATAATGAAGGATGGTGTTGTTGAACAAATTGGTACAGCAGAAGAAATTTTAACTGATCCTGCAAGTGATTATGTGAAAGCGTTTGTTGAGAAAGTGGATCGAAAAACGATCATCACTGCTGAAACACTAATGTTTGACAGACCAACAATAGTCAGATTCAAAAAAGACGGCCCCAAAGGCGCGATACGTAAAATGCGTGAAGCTGGCGTAGATGTTCTTCCGGTTGAAGATGACCAGGAAAAATTTCTGGGTTATGTGTGGCTCAAGGATATGCTGAAACTCGAAAAAGAGAAAGCGAAAACCATCGAAACCGTCCTGCATACCGAGGTGCCCAGTGTTTACAAACATTACAAAGTGGAAGAAATGCTGCCGCTGATTACCGGGCATAACCATCCACTTGCAGTGGTTGACGAAGAAGGAAAACTAATCGGATTGGTTACGCAAACTTCTTTGATTATCGAATCTACACGCTATAGCGACAAAGAGATGGACAAATTAATTGATAAAGCAAACGAATTGTAATATGGAAAAGATTCTACCTATAGGAGAATACATTGAAGAAGGTATTAATTCTCTGGAGCAAAATTTGTCCTTTCTATGGCGTGCAATCGACGACGGAATTTCATGGGCTGTAGAGAACCTGAACGATCTGTTTCTTTCCATCCCGTTTATTGGTCTCCTGCTATTGATAGCCATTGCGGCATACTATGCCAAAGCAGGTAAGAAATCGTTTACAAAAGCCGGATTTAAAAATGCTTACGGGCTTACCGTTTTTGTAATACTGGGCTTATTGCTCATTTATGCGATGGGTTATTGGGAAGAAGCCATTCAAACAACGACGCTTGTGCTGGTTTCCACCTTAATTGCATTGGTATTCGGAATTCCGTTTGGGATATGGGCAGCAAAAAACAACACGGCTAATGCTATTATCAGGCCGATCCTGGATTTTATGCAGACCATGCCCGCTTTTGTTTACCTCATTCCAGCCATTTTCTTTTTCAGCGTTGGAAACACGCCCGGCGTTATTGCAACAGTAATTTTTTCCTTGCCGCCATCAGTGCGTTTGACCAATCTCGGAATCAGAAATGTTCCTGGCGATGTAATTGAAGCAGGACGGGCGTTTGGTGCCAACGAGAACCAGATTTTATTCAAAATACAACTACCGCTCGCAATGCCAACTATTCTGGCAGGCATCAACCAGGTAATCTTGCTGGCCCTGTCGATGGTGGTTATCGCTTCTATGGTAGGCGCCAAAGGATTGGGAGCTATTGTTTACCAGGGAATTCAGCAAAACGACATTGCCAAAGGTTTTGAATCCGGCTTGGGTATTGTTGTTCTGGCAATGATTCTCGACAGGATATCGCAATCGATTGGAAGTAAAAAATAAAAATTAACCATAAATAAATAGTTATGTTGAAGTTAAAAAATTTATTAAGTCTCTTTATTGTATTGAGCATGGCCGTTGCCATTAGCTCATGTTCAGGAGGAAAAAAAGGTTCTGATCAAGAACAACAGGAAGTTACCATTCTTTATCCAAATTGGGGAGAAGGTATTGCTTTTACCCATTTGGCAAAAGTGGCCTTGGAGGACAATGGGTATGCCGTAGAAATTATTAACCTCGAACCGGGATTGATCTATGGCGAATTGTCAAAAGAAAATTCAAAAGGCGATGTTTTTTTAGATGCATGGTTACCCAATACGCATGCGCCGTATTGGGAAGACTATGGTGACAATCTGGTAAAACTCGGTGAATCATTCAGTGGCGGAACAACCGGACTGGTCGTTCCATCCTATGTCGGTATCAGTTCTATTGCAGAATTGAATGATCATGCTGAAAAATTTGACGGAGAAATTATTGGAATTGGAAGTGGTGCCGGCATCCATGCCAACACGATTAAAGCAATCGACGAATACGGCTTGGATTTCGAACAAATTACCTCAAGTGGTCCTGCAATGGTTGCCAGCCTTGAAAAAGCAGTTAAAAATGAAGACTGGATTGTTATTACAGGTTGGAAACCTCACTTCATGTGGGCAAACTTCGATATTAAATACCTCGAAGACCCAAAAGATGTTTATCCACAAGATGTTTGTGCAATAGTTGCAAGAACTGGCTTTGAAGCAGACAAACCGGAAGCGGCAGAATTCTTTAAAAACTTTAACTTGAGTGAAGAACAGCTTTACAGTTTGATGGGTGCCATTGACATGGATGGCGAAGAAGCCGGCGCCAAAAAATGGTATGATGCAAACAAAGAGTTGGTTAACGGCTGGTTTAAAAACTAACCAATCAAAACAGATATTGAAAGCCTCGCAATTGCGGGGCTTTTTTATTATACCGACAGACTTCATTACTTTTACAAATTCAACAAAAAATCGTCATAATCATGAAAAAGGCTGTAAAACTGATTGTCGTGCTCTTCCTGGCTCAGCTAATTCACTCCTGCCAGCCGCAAGCTGATTCTGCAACAGCAGTTGACGAGCAGGCAATCCTGACTCAAATATCTGAGCCGGTCATCCCGGACTATACCATAAACCTCGCAGACTTTGATGCTGCCGGAGATTCGGTTACGGATGCTAAACCAGCCTTTGACAAAGCGATTGAAACCATTGCCAGCCAGGGAGGGGGAAAAATTATTGTTCCGGCTGGACAATACCTGGTGAACGGCCCCATTCATCTGACGAGCAATTTGGAACTTCATCTTGAAAATGGCGCGTTTCTGTATTTTGGTTCCAATCCATCTGACTACCTGCCTGTGGTAAAAACAAGCTGGGAAGGAACTTTTCTGCAGAATTACAGCCCATTTATTTATGCCTACAAATGTTCCAATATAACCATTTCGGGACAGGGAACCATTGACGGAGAAGCGTCCCAAACCTGGGCTTTGTGGAAACAAAAACAAACGGCTGACCAACTGCTGAGCCGTGAAATGAACCACACCAGCGTACCGATTGAAGAACGTATGTTTGGAGACGGACATTTTCTGCGTCCTCAGTTGATCCAATTTTTTGATTGCCACACAATTAAGGTTGAAGATGTCACCATCGAAGATTCCCCCTTCTGGTGCCTGCATCTGCTGCGCTGCGAAAACGTGATCATCCGGGGCGTTCGCTATAATGCTTTCAATCCTAACAACGATGGAATCGATCCCGAATATTCCAGGAATGTGTTGATTGAAAATGTCCGTTTCAACAACTCCGACGACAATGTCGCCATCAAAGCAGGGCGTGACCACGAAGGCCGGGCATCAGCGCAACGATCGGAGAATATTGTGGTGCGGAACTGTCATTTTAAAGGGCTGCATGCCTTGGTGATTGGCAGCGAAATGTCGGCCGGTGTTCAAAATGTATTTGTTCGCGACTGTGATTTTGCCGGTGAACTGAAACGAGGCATTTACCTGAAATCAAACCCGGATCGTGGTGGTTTTATTAGCAATGTTTTTGCCAACAATGTCGCATTCGATGAAGTGGAAGATTGCATTTACATTACATCGTTTTACCACAATGAAGGGAAAGGCCATGCCACCGATATTTCAAACATTCATCTGAATAATGTCAGCTGCCGAAAAGCAACCAGCCATGGTGTCGTCATTCAGGGATTTCCTGATAAAAAAGTCAGAGATGTTTACATTTCGGGACTCCGGATTGATTCGGCCAAACATGCGGTGAGTATGGTCGACACCGAAAATATTGTGCTAAGCGATGTGGTGATTGGCGATCCAGCAACAACTCCGTCTTACGTCCAGTAGTTTACCCGAGCCTCCAGGCTATTCCAAAACGAACCCCATTTTCAAGAAGACGCTCCGGATACTTTTCGCCCGAAAAAGGAATCAAGCTATGCACCTTCAAATAGGGGCTGACCCAAACCGAACAGCCGCACCTGAACTCATAATTCACTCCGGGTCCGAAGGTCGCGCCAATACCGGTTTGTGAATCAACCGAACTAGACGTTCCCGCATCAAAATCAAGCAGCGCCCCGCCGTTCAAGAATAAATACTTCAAAAAAGTATACCGAAGGGTGACAGGAATAACCCACAAAGACAATTCTTCAGTCGATAAAAGGACATCGATTGTTGGATCCAGATTGGGACGCTTTATCAATTCGTGCCGTGAATATTCCACACCTGTTTCCAATTCCAAATGATTATTCAGTGGAAAGTAGTAATTCAAACCAAAGGTAAAATGGGTCTTTCCATCGTACCCCGAAACCCCGACCAATTCGTTAGTCCGAATGACATCATTTTCACCAAAAGTTGAATACGAAAGTCCAATGCTACCTTTTATGCCTTTGTCGTTTACTTCCTGGCCTGTAACTACAATACAACAGAGGAAAAGGAGGCAAAAGCTGATTAATTTTTTTTTCATTCGTTACTTTTTGGTACTACGATAATGACATGAACACCAGGAAAAGGGTTGCGTCACGAGAATAAGAAACAAAAATAGTGCAAAATAAAATTTTATGCAAAGCAGTTACAAAGGATCTCTATTAGCATCAGCTTTGGTCATTCGTCAGGCTTACGACCAATTTCTAAACAACAACATATTCTCCGGAAAGCTCTTATCAGTTAGCCTAATCTATGCCCAATTTTCCAATCGATCGACCACTGCCCTGCCCCTTTGATTAGTAAGAAGAGGCTCCCCAACAACATGGCATAGTCGGTTCGGGCGGCATGCATCATCGTCCAAAATCCATCATTCAATAATAGATCGACTTTGGTTGTAGAAATGGCCACAATCATAATAACGAGCAAGGGAATACTGGCCAAACGCGTGTACAGGCCAATCAAAATAAGCAAACCACAAATAACTTCGAAGCCACCCACAAAAAAGCCCAAAAATTCGGGCGATGGAAGGCCAATCTTCTCGAAGCGGCCGGCTCCTCGAATGGCTGGAAACAAAAACTTCTGGATACCCTCGGATAAAAAAACGACGCCAACCATCAGGCGAATGAGTAGAATCGACTTCAGGTTTGATGTTTGAGCATTTTTTTTTAGCATAATCCCGCCAGTTTTAAAGTTGAAACATCAAGACAGGAGCCTTGGTTCAATTTTCCAAAATCAAGGCTTTCAGTGTTTCTATCCACAGCGGGTGATCATTCAAACTCTCCACCAGCTGAATTTTTTCGCCGCCATGCTTTTCGAATAATTCCTGGTATTCTACACCAATCTCAACAGTGGTTTCCAGGCAGTCGGCCACAAAGGCCGGGGCCACAAACAAAATCCGCTTCACACCATCAATCGCTTTCTGAACAACCAGCTCATCAGAAAAAGGTTTGAGCCAGTTCTTGGTCAGTCGCGACTGAAATGAAACGGTATAATCTTCTGATTTCAAATTCAGTGCTTCAACCAATAAGCGGGTGGTTTGATAGCAGGTCGCCTTGTAGCAATATTTTCCATGCTCAGGCAAGGCCTGCTCACAAGTGCATACCGTCGATGCAATTTCAGGATGCACCTTATCTACCTGCCGATTGGGCAATCCATGATACGAAAATACGATGTGGTCGTAGGTTTCCGGCTGGTACGCCTTAATCCTTTCGGCGAAGGCTTTAATAAAAAGCGGATGATCGTAAAACTGGCTGACAAAACGAACTTCAGGAATAACGGTCCATTTTGCAATTTCATTGGAAACAAACTGAGCAATGGTACCCGTAGTTGAAGACGCATACTGCGGAAAAACCGGAATAACAATCATGCGCCCAAACCGCTGATCACGAACTGTACGCAGCACTTTGCGCAAGTTCGGATTCTGATATCGCATAGCGGTAAACACCTGAAAATCATCACCCAGCGTCTGCTGAAGCTTTTCGCGGTTTTTTTCGGCATTCACCAACAACGGTGAACCTTCCGGAGTCCATAACATTTCGTACAGCTTGGTGGATTTTGGCGCCCGAAACGGAACAATGATCAGATTGACCAGTAACTTTTGTGGAATGAGCGGTAAATCAATCACCCGGCGATCATTCAAAAACTCGAACAAGTACCGGCGAACAGCCGGGACTTTGGGTTCGTCAGGTGTCCCAACATTAACGAGTAAAACGGCTGTCCTTTTTGAGTTATTCATGGTTTAGACGCTTGATTTTTGTATTGAATCCAATCGATATCCTTTTTCAACAAGCTCAAGGTTTCTTCTTCCCGCGATCCTTTTTCAGGCTGAAATTCGTAAGCCCACGAAGCCATTGGCGGCATACTTAAAAAGATGGATTCTGTGCGTCCGTTCGACTCCAGTCCAAACTTGGTTCCGCGGTCGTAAAGCAGGTTAAACTCCACGTAGCGGCCCCTTCGCAGATACTGCCACTGTTTTTCCTGATCTGTAAAAGTCCGGTTACGATTCCGGTTCATCAGTTCAACGTAAATCTTCGGATAGGCCTCAGCCAGTGCTTGTGTGAACGCAAAAAACTTTTCAAAATTGGCATCACCCGACCCGTCCTGATGGTCGAAAAAAATACCACCCACCCCACGGGTTTCCTCCCGGTGTGGCAGGGAAAAATAGTCGTCGGCCCAAATCTTATATTCCGGGTAAAACGACAAATCAAACCGGTCGCAGACCTCTTTCAACTGTTGATGAAACCAACACGCTTCCTCGCGATCAACATAATGCGGCGTCAAATCGATGCCCCCGCCAAACCAGGCTTTTCCGGAGCTAAGCCGGAAATAACGGACATTCATGTGGGTGATGGGTACCTGTGGGTTGCGGGGATGAATAATGGACGAAATACCCGTGGCAAAATAGTCTTCGCCCTCATCAATGTGCAGGGCTTGCCGCATGCGCTCTTTCACCTGACCTCCCACAGCGGAGAAGTTGACTGCCGCTTTTTCGATCGCGTCTCCTTCGCTTAAAACCATGGTGAAGCCATGTCCGATTTCTTTTTCCCAATGATCGGTTTTAAAAACAGCTTTTCCGTCAGCTGTTTCCAGGGTCTTACAAATTTGTTGTTGTAGATTTCGGTAAACCGATGCGACTTGATTATTTCTCATGAACTAAGCGTGCTTGATTCTCGATACTTGATGTTTGATCCTTGATAATCGCTAACCTGCAATACTCTCCGCCAAATTTTTTCCCTGTTTTATCCGATCTGCCATCCCAATCCCATCGCGAATATTGCCTCCTAAAAACAAGCCCGAAAAATCAGCTTCCAGTTTAGCAATCGCTTGCAGTCGTTCGGCTGACTCGATTCCGTATTGCGGTATCGCGTGCTGATAACGATTAATAACCAACAAATCAGGTTGCCATTTTGTTAGCCCCAGCATACTTTTTAGCTCTTTTTCAACCAAAGCTTTAATTTCATCGTCCGGCAAATCAACCATTTCCGGTTTCCGAACGCCTCCTAAAAAAGTAGACAAAAGTGCCCCACCTTCCGGAGCACGGCCTTTTAAAAACGAAGAAAGAAACAAGACGCCCAAAATGTCGCGATTTTCATGAAATGGGATTAAACCGCCAAAAGCCTTGATAGGCATTCCTTCCCACTTCTTAAACCCGACTGAAACCTGCACCACACGTGCATATTCCATAGCTTCTATCTTTGTCAGTTTCCCGGCAGGTAAAAACGGAAATAGCTGGCGAAGGGCATATCCGCCAACCGTTGAAATAACCTGATCGAAACTTGACGTGATCCCGGCCATATCGGTGATTTGATATTTTCCTTCGGAATATTCAACCTTTAAGTTCTTCTGATTTAAGTGAAAACGGTCAGCACCAATCTTTTCTCCCAGAGCGTTTATCAGTGATTTTAAGCCTCCCTGAAGCGAGAAAACCTGTTTGGTTGCTTTTTTATCCCAGTCAGTCTTGGGCTCCCTGCCCTTTTTGATGGCACCACCAATAAAACTTCCGTAGTTTTGCTCCAGGTTATAAAGCTTCGGCAAGGCATATTTCACGATCAACTTTCTCGGATCGCCTGAATAAACACCCAGAATAAATGGATCAATGGCGTACTTCAGGAAACTTTTCCCCATCCGGCGAACGACCAATTCGGCCAGCGACTCGTCCGGATTGGTTCCCGGCTTACGAAACGGTTCACCTAAAATCCGAAACTTATCGTACCACGAAAATAAAGGAGTGGTAATTCCACCCCACAGTCCGGAGGGGATCGCATGCCAGCGATCACCTTTCCAAATCCAGCGAAACTTGGCGTCTTCGTCAGCAATCTCCAGCTGACAGGCATCGTCCAGGTCTTCTATTAAAGCAGCTGCCTCCGGTTGTCCAAGCACCCCGGTGCTGGGACCATTCTCGTAGAGAAAACCATTTTCCTCCCGGGTTTCGATGACGCCACCAATTCGGCCGGCCTTTTCATAAATCTGGACATCGATTCCTTTTTTCCGAAGATAGAAGGCCGTTGTTAATCCTGTTAACCCAGCGCCAATGACAGCTACTTTTTTGTTCATTTTACACTGATTTTGAAAATTTCTGGACAGCTCCCTCCAGCCGAACATCAAACACGGCCGCAATGTTACGCAGTGCAAAGCGTCCCAAATCCGTGATGACAATTTCGTTGGTTGTGTATGATAACAACTCGTCTTTCACAAACTCGTCGAGCTTGCTCTCTTCAAAGTTCAGCAGTCTTTTCAGTTCATCCACTTCCATATCGAACTGTGCAGCAACCTGTTCCCACGAAAGGTATTGATTACACATAATTTCGTTGATAATCTGGCGGATAATTTTATCGGTATCTGAAAGTGTGAAGCCTTTCACGACCTTAATTTCACCTTGTTCAATGGTATCAATATACTCTTTTACGGTGCGGGCATTCTGCGCGTAAACATCTTCCAGCTGGCTAATGCCTGTTACCCCAAAAGCATAGACCTGCCCGGTGGTTTCGCGCGTACAATAGCCCTGAAAGTTACGATGCAACGACCTGTTTTTCAATGCAACGGCCATGTCATCTTCCGGCTTGGCATAATGATCCAAGCCGATAGGAACATAACCTGCACCAGTCATCTTAGCCCAGGCCACTTCAAACATCTTCACTTTGTCTTCGGCCTCAGGCAAGCCCAAATCTTCCAATTTCTTTTGCGCTTTTTTCACCCACGGAACATGCGCGTACGAGAAAGTAACCAAGCGATCAGGATTGATGGCGACCGCTTTATCCATCGTTGCAGCAAACGACTCAATGGTTTGATAGGGCAAGCCGTAAATGAAGTCGAGATTCACCGAAACTCCGGGATGCCTGCGAATCATCGCCACCAGTTCTTCAATCGGAATCGTGGGCACTTCCCGGTGAACCGCATTCAACACCACTGGCAGAAAGTCTTGAACACCCAGGCTGATTCGATTAAATCCATACGAAACCAAAGCGTCAATATACGCTTGATCCAAATGCGCGGGGTTACACTCAACTGCAATTTCAGGATGCTCAATAAACTGGTAGTTTGATGTGAAGATCTCCATGATCTCACCAATGTAGTGAGCCGGCAAAACATTGGGCGTTCCGCCGCCCCAGTGGATTTGTGAAATTTTCCGGTTTTTGTCAATCAGCTTACCAATCATGTGGATCTCTTTCTTCAAGGCAGCCACATAGTTTGCCATGATATCCTGATCCTTGGTAATGTGTGTATTGCAACCGCAGTACAAACACAGTTGCGTACAAAACGGAATATGCAGGTAAATGGAAATATTCTCCGGCTGCTTTTCGTTCGACGTTTTTACAGCCGTTAGATAATTATCTGTTGAAAAATCGTCGCCAAAAAAGTTTGCAGGGGGGTAACTTGTATACCGGGGAACCGGGACATTATACTTATCAATTAACGCTAAAGGTATTCTCATGAGTTTCGAATTGTTAGTTATCAGATGACTTCTCAGCGCTCGGCCAACTACCATGTCGTTTGATTAGGATCTAAAAGCCTCGGGATCGCTCGAACCTTAAGAAGTTATTCTATGCGAAAATAATAGAACTCGGGGGAAAACAAGCTTCCAAATGTCAGTTTTCAGAATTTAGCACTACCAAAGTCACGGAATAACAGAAAAAATATCGTTACTAAAAAAGTGACCCGAAGGCCGCTCTCAGGCACATCAAAAAGATAAAATGACTCAATTTCAGATTTCTCCCTCCTTTTTTATGAAAAGTAAAAAATAGATTTAATTTCAAAATAGCTTTGGAGCAAAAACTGGAAGCTGGAAAATGATTTACCTCCTGAAATCAACTTCAACCATACAATCCCTTAAAAACTACGGCAACATCTGATGTAATTCCTGACATCGCTCATCAACTGAATAACCGATAATGAGTATTTTGCGTGAAACAAAAAAATGCAAGATGAACAAACGGTTGTTGACAATTCTCACAGTATTACTGGCACTTAGCGGCTTTTCACAGCAAAATCAAAGTAACGGAAAAGTTGAAGTTTACGAGCAAGGAAAAGGCTATTATTACGAGTCAATTCTGAAAGATATTCACGCGGTGAATGAACAGCTGGAAGAAAAAACGCCATTTATCCGCTTCAACATGGACCAGTCGGAGCTGGATCTCCCAAACGATCCATCGCTCTACAAAACAGTTTGGTGTCAGGAAACCGAATCACAAGGCAACGGCGGCACCTGTTGGTCATTTTCAACGACTTCGTTCTACGAATCTGAGGTCTATCGTCAAACCGGAAAGCGCGTGGAGTTATCCGAAATTTATACCGTTTATTGGGAATATGTCGAAAAAGCCCGCCGGTTTATCGAAAAACGGGGCGATTCGAACTTCGATGAAGGGTCGGAAGGCAATGCCGTTGCCCGCATGATGAACCGCTACGGCATTGTGCCGGAAGAAATGTACACCGGCTTGTTGCACGGTCGCCGGTTTCACACCCATGCCAAAATGATGGAAGAAATGCGCGGCTTTCTGCAATCGATGAAAGTAAACAATGCCTGGAACGTAAACTATGGCTTGGAAACCATTAAAGCCATTATGAATCATTACATTGGTGAACCTCCTGTTGTATTTACAATTGAAGGTAAAACATACACGCCCAAAACTTACATGACAGACTACCTGAAGCTAAACCCGAATGATTTTGTGGAGATTTTATCATACAAACAGGAGCCCTACTGGCAACAGGTGGAATACAAAGTTCCGGACAATTGGTGGCACAGCGATGAGTATTATAATGTTCCCCTCGACGTGTTTATGGATGCGGTGAAAAATGCCATCAAAAAGGGCTATTCCATGAGTATTGGCGGTGATGTGTCGGAAACCGGTTTTAGCCGCGAAACCAACTGCGCCATGATTCCTGATTACGACATTCCTTCGGACTATATCAACGAAGACGCGCGCCAGTTCCGCTTTTCCAACGAAACAACTACCGACGATCACGGCATGCACCTGGTTGGCATTTTGGAAAATTACAAGGGAAGTGGCGAAGACTGGTACCTGATTAAAGACTCCAGCTCGGGCTCACGAAATGTTGGAGCCGACGATCCCCGCTTTGGCTATTATTTCTTTCATGAAGATTACATCAAACTGAAGATGATGGGTTTCACCATCCACAAAGATGCGGTAAAAACCATTTTGCAAAAGTTTAACTAGTTGCAGGGGCAGCAGCTTGCCCACCACTTCGACAAGCCTTGCTTCAACATCAGCCCCGGGTATCGTAGATTAGAATCTGCGGAACCCGGGGCTGGTTTGTCTTCCGCATGCGTGCCGAAGCGATCTACCTGCGTGGGGGAACCGTCTATCTGCGTGGCAGACCTATCTATCTTCGTGGGGGACCTTGCTACCTGCGTGCCGGAACCATCTACCTTCGTGGGGGAGCTTGCGGTCTTCGTTGCGGACCTTGCGGTGTGCGTGGCGGAGCTATCTATCTTCGTGGCGGAACCGTCTACCTAGGTGGAGATGCTGTCTACCTGCGTGGCGGAGCTTGCTACCTTCGTGGAGAAGCTGGCTACTTGAAAAGACAAGGTTTCCACCGTCATCGCGCAATTATCCGCCGGCCTGTGGGGTTAGCGGGCGACCAGACGCTGGTATGTTGCATAGGCACCGTCCCAATCCAGGTCAGGATTCGGAAGGAACTCCTCTACGTCGAATGAATTGCGGACGACATCGCGCATATCGGCCAACGACTGCAATGCACCCATCGCTTTAGCCTGCACCAAAATATTTCCGGTGGCTGTCGCTTCTGTCGGTCCGGCAATAACCTTCAGTTTAGTCGCGTCAGCTGTCAGCTGGTTCAAAAAACGATTGTTCGCACCGCCACCAATGATGTGAATTTTCTCAATCGGTTGCTCACTCACAGTACGGATTTGTTCCAATGTGTAACGATATTTCAGAGCCAGGCTGTCGTAAACGCAGCGGATAATGCTGGCATGTGAATCGGGTCTGCCCTGTCCGCTTTTTTCACAATAGTCAGCAATGGCTTCCGGCATATTTCCGGGATTCAGGAAAGCAGCATCATCCGGATTGATCAGAAACTGAAAAGGCTCGGCATTCTTTGCCAGCTGCACCATTTCATCCCAGCTGTAGATTTTCTCTTCAAGCCAGGCCCGGCGACACTCCTGAATGAGCCACATGCCCATAATATTTTTCAGAAAGCGTGTGGTACGCTCCACCCCACCTTCGTTGGTATAATTCATCTCCAGGGTTCGCTCCGAAACCAATGGTTCATCGCTTTCAATCCCCATGAGCGACCAGGTGCCCGAACTGATGTAAGCATAGTTCTTATCAACAGCGGGAACCGAAGCAATAGCCGAGGCCGTGTCGTGACCAGCCACAGCAATAACCGGCACCTGAGCACTTCCCGACTCCTTGGCTACATCCGCCTTTATTTTTCCGATGATGGTACCCGGATCAACCAAATCAGTTAATATGGAAGTTGGAATTCCCGCTTTTTCAATCAAATCCTTTTGCCATTGTTTTTGACCAGGCACAATCATCTGGCTGGTGCTCGCAATTGAAAATTCAGTTACTGCCGCTCCCGAAAACAAGTAATTCAGCGCATCGGGCATAAACAAGATTTTGTCCGTAATCTCCATCAGCGACGACTTATCGTTCACCATCGAAAACAATTGAAACAAGCTGTTGAACTGCATAAACTGAATGCCGGTTTGCCGGTAAACATCTTCTTTCGGAACCAGTTGAAAAAGATCATCCATGGCCGTGTCAGTTCGCGAATCGCGGTAGGCAAAAGGCAACGAAACAATCATGCCTTCCTTGTTTAAATGCACAAAGTCAACTCCCCAGGTATCCACGCCGATCGAATCAGGCTGAATGTGGTATTCCTGAATACATTTTTTGAGTCCGGTTTTCAGCTCATTAAACAAACTGAAAATATTCCAAAAGAAATGTCCGTTGATTTGTTGCATTTGATTTTCGAAACGGTGAACCTCGATCAGTTCCAACTTGCCATTCTCCAAGATTCCTAAAATTGCCCGTCCGCTTGATGCTCCCAGATCGAAAGCCAGGAAGTGATTTTTTTTCATGTGTTGTCGTGTTTGATAATTTTAGCCGAATAAGACTCAAAAGAATGGAAAATAATTAAAACAGCTATCCTGCTCAATCCTGAGCATTGCCATGAGTTTATTATTATTCTTCTTTTGCCAGATGCTTATTGGCAAAATCAATAAACTGCTCCCAATCGTAGTTGGTAATGTCGTGCTTTCCTGTGCGAAGATGGTAAGCGATTGTTCCGGAAACAGGACTGTCGGGATCTGGCATTTCTGTCACGGGCAGCCCCTCAACGTCGTAAAGTTGGTATACTTTCCCTGCTTCAAGTGCCGAGAGGAATTCGCCCTTGGGATCCGCCCACAAATCTTCGGTGGCGCTGGCAACATAAAGCGGACGTGGAGCAATTAAAGCCAGCAACATATGCTGATCAACCGGCAGTTTTTCCTCGCGCCAGGCATACTTGTTCAGGTTCTCGCAAAACCAATGGGGAAAGGACTTGGTAATACGGCCAACTGTTTCGCCAAACTGCCGGCGCGACAATGCGGCTCCCCTACATCCTGAATTGTTGGAAATACACATCGCAAACCGTTGTTCCAGAGCGCCAGCCCACAAAGCTGCTTTTCCAAGCCGCGAATGTCCGAAAACGATCACTTTGGTCGAATCTACGCCCGCATCCGTCGAAAGATAATCCATCGCTTTTGTCAATCCCCAGGCCCAAGCGCTGATTGTTCCCCATTCATCGTAACCTGGCCTGAATTGTCCCAACTGATAGGAAAACGGATGAATTCCATCCTGGAAATTATCCCGGTCCGGATCCACATCTCCACAATACATGGTGGCGACGCCATAACCGGCTTCAAGAATCTCCATGACCGGCCAACGATTGTCTCGTACCCCACGCGATTGCTCTGTAACCTGATTGTGTACAATTCCAAAAGAAGGATTATCTCTAACCCAAGATTCTGTCAGACGAATATCTGGATCGTCGGCGACCGTATGGTTACCGTAAAAGTTATAACCAAGAAAAACCGAAACCCTTTCCGGTGTTTTGGGCAGATACATCAGTAGTTCGACACTTAGTTCCAGATCATCTTTTTTAAAAACCAGTTCCACCTGCCGGCGCACGCCCAATCCATTAAAAACCTCACCGGCTTCCTCATGGATAATCACATTAGCGATATCGATCTCCACCGGAATTTTGCCATAAACTTCCTGTGCGAATAATTTGAGAAGTTCCGGGCGCCGGATCTTCTCCCACCGCTTGACATTTTTTATCTTCCGCCCTTTTTCTGACACCAGCAAATCAGGCAAAGTGTAGTTTGGAACCTCCTTTTCATCGTAGTTCACGGTGTTTTGCTGAGCCAGTAAAGTAAAGCTGAATAATAATGTTAAGATTGAAACCAGATACTTCATTCAATAGTTATTTTTTAGCAAACTCAGGCTGCTCTTTTCCTCCACTATCTGCTCCGTTTCTCCGGTATAAAGTTCATTTGATGAATAAGAAACAGCCAACCCAATCCAGGAAAACGCCCGGAGCGCTCAAAACTTATGATTTCTCCAGCTAAACGTGCATCACCAAAAATAGAATTTTTCTTCAGAAATCAGGTATCAATTCTAAAAATTTTGTTTTGAACCGGAGGTTATTTTCTTTTTAAAAATTGCCCAATCATCTTTCTGAAGTTGTCCAGACGTTCCACATGCTCAACAAAAGGTTCCATCATCGACGGATTTCGCATATTGATCAATTGATAATCAGCCACTCCCAACTGCATGGGGAATACCAGGACATAGCTGTTTTGCTCAAAGTATTTATTCAAATAAGCAGGAATCTTAGTCATTGCATCATGATATGAAGGATGTGTCCGCCGGCTCATCACAATAATCAATTTGTCATCCGCTTGCACATACCGGCTGAATACCAAAAAGTCATCCCAGTCGGCAAAGAGGTTAAATTCAGCTTCAAGAGGCTGCTCTTCCTGCATATGTCTCAGAAAGGCAATGGTGTCTTCCGAGGCATAAAACACCAGTTTGGCGCCCGTATTTAAACCCATATTCCAGACCCGGATTAGCCAAAAGAAAAAGCCCGATTCATTCTCAGCGTTTGGTGGAACAACTACGACATACCGCTTAATGGTAGCCAGTGGCTGAAAAGGCTTGTATATCATCGTCGTGGTATTACACTTGGTCAGGATACCTTCGGTCAGCATCCCAAGAAAGGAGTCGGAAATTCCTTTCTTCTCATGCAGCCCAATAATCAGGTCTGTAATTTTTTGCTCTTTAACCACATTTGAAATTCCATTCACGATGTTCAAATCGTAACGCAGCAACGGGGTCAGGTGGTTATCAGTTGCCGAAGCGGTTTTTATCGCCTTATCAATAATTTTTTGAGCATCCTTCTCAGCCGTTTTATTCACATGACCACTGGTAATGACATTTAGCGCAATCAGCCTG
>ENA-ORCU01000305-ORCU01000305.1-marine-metagenome-genome-assembly--contig:-NODE-305-length-19877-cov-3.231414_pt1 | contig 19877 bp, 17 predicted proteins | sample MGYA00248631_ERZ508512 | MGnify/ENA primary metagenome ERZ508512 (study PRJEB26183, sample SAMN06268844) | marine metagenome | isolation source: Tt an P1 anaerobic enrichment on pine from sediment taken...
CGTGGAATAGATGCCTCCGGCCGGCATGGCGCCCGCCCAGGTCAGCACCACGAAATCGACGGCCAGCAGCGCGAACCACCACTTGAACAGCGGCCGGTACCGCCCCGAGCGCACCGACGAGGTGTCGAGCCAGGGCGTCAGTGCCATCACCACGATGGCGCCGAACATGGCAAGGACGCCGAAGAACTTCGCGTCGATGATGCCGAAGGAGATCTTATTGGCGATGATCACCACCCAGACATCCGAGGTGAAGGCCCGTAGGATGGCGTAGAAGGGCAGGAAGTACCATTCCGGCACGATATGTGCCGGGGTCACCAGCGGGTTGGCCTCGATGTAGTTGTCGGGGTGGCCGAGGTAGTTCGGCATGAAGCCCACGATGGCGAAGAACACCACCAGGATCACGGCCAGCGCGAAGAAGTCCTTGATCACGAAATAGGGCCAGAACGGCAGGGTGTCCTTCTCGGCCTCGGCCTTCGAGCCGCGGCGAACCTCGACCCCGGTGGGGTTGTTGTTGCCGGTGGTGTGGAAGGCCCAGATGTGGACGGCGGTCAGCGCCGCGATCACGAAGGGCAGCAGGTAGTGCAGCGAGAAGAAGCGGTTCAGGGTGGCGTTGTCCACCGCCGGTCCGCCCAGCAGCCAGGTCTGGATCGGCTCGCCGATGAAGGGGATCGCGCCGAACAGGCCGGTGATCACCGTGGCGCCCCAGAACGACATCTGCCCCCAGGGCAGCACGTAGCCCATGAAGGCGGTGCCCATCATGCACAGGTAGATCAGCATGCCGATGATCCAGGTGATCTCGCGCGGGGCCTTGTAGGAGCCGTAATAGAGGCCGCGGAAGATGTGCAGGTAGACGGCGAAGAAGAACAGCGAGGCGCCGTTGGCGTGCAGGTAGCGCAGCATGTGGCCGGCATTCACGTTGCGCATGATGTGCTCGACCGAGGCGAAGGCCAGGTCGACCTGCGGCGTGTAGTGCATGGCCAGCACGATGCCGGTGACGATTTGCAGGCCCAGGCAGAAGGCCAGGACGATCCCCCAGATCCACATCCAGTTGAGGTTCTTGGGGGTGGGGATCATGATCGTGTCATAGATCAGCCCGACGATCGGCAGGCGCTTGTGCAGCCATTTCTCGGCGCCGGTCGTCGGTTCGTAATGGTCGTGCGGAATTCCAGACATCGGTTTCTCCCTTAACCGAGCTTGATCGTCGTTTCGTCGACGAATTCGGCGACCGGAACATGCAGGTTTTCCGGTGCCGGGCCTTTGCGGATGCGACCGGCCTGGTCGTAATGCGAACCGTGGCAGGGGCAGAACCAGCCGCCGAATTCACCCGAGCCGTTGCCGATCGGCACGCAGCCCAGATGGGTGCAGACGCCGACCATCACCAGCCATTCGCCGGCATCGTCCAGCGTGCGGTTCTCGTCCGACGCGTCGGTCCCCGGCTTGTTGGCATTTTCGGAGGCCTTGTCGATCAGCTCGTCGAGCGCGACCGCACGGGCGCCTTTGATTTCCTCGGTGGTGCGGCGGCGGATGAAGACCGGCTTGCCCAGCCATTTCACGGTCAGCTGGCTGCCGACCTCGACGCCGGACACGTCAACCCGGATCGAGCTGAGCGCCTGAACGTCTGCCGAGGGGTTCATCTGGTCGATCAGCGGCCAGATGGCGGCGCCTGCGGTGACGGCGCCGGCGCCTGCGGTGGCATAGTAGAGGAAATCCCGGCGGGTACCTTCGTGTTCTTCTGCGTGGGACACGAGAATTCTCCCTTGCTCGGCCGGTGGATCCGGCCTGAAACGAAATTGCGGCCACGCATGCGTAGCCTCACGCGCGGTTGTTTAGCCGTGAAGATGTGCAGCGTCCAGAAAACATTGCACGGGGTTGGAAAGTGATGCGGGAATGCAATGGCATACTGCAATCCCGTGACAATTTGCCCATCGTTCGCCTTTCCTGGGCCGGGCCCCTGCCTTGAAAGAGTGCAGGTTGGCGTTCTGCGGGTCGTGCAGCCTGGGCGTTTCGCCAATTCGGAGCCTTCCACGAGACGGTTTTCCTGTGTTGCCTTCCCGGTATCCCGTCTGCTCCGCCCGCGGCGGCCGAGGTGGAACTGAGCCTCAAGACCGGCACCCGGTCCGCCCTGCATGGCGACCTCTCGGGCGAGACCGACGGCGTGCCCTTGGACCTCCATGCCGGGCGAAACCTGCGGATCGCCGCGGCCCCGTTGCTCCGATCCTTTCCACGGCCGGCCCGGCGATGCGGCGGGTGCCGGGTGGCAGCCTCAGGCTGGACGACACCCGCGCGGTCCTCGGCGAATACATTGGAAACTGGTCCGGCAACGAGGCCGATCCGGGGCGCGGCGGCAGGCTCGGGACCGGCCCGTCCCGGTTGTTCCGGGGGCTCAGCCCTCTGGCTCGGTGGCCTGCATCGCGGGCCGCCCGGCAAAGCCCTCGTACCACGCGGCCAGCGCCTCGCGCCCTTTGCGCCAGTCGCGCGCCCCGTGGCGGAAGTCGAGATATCCCAGCGCACAGCCCACCGCGATCTGGCCCATGTCCAGCGGGCCCGAGAGGTGACTCATCCAGCGGCCCTCCAGCGCATCCAGCGCGCGGGCGATCTTGTCCCACTGGCTCTCGACCCAATCCTCGGAGCGTTTCTCTTCGGGGCGGCAGCGGCTCTCGTAGACGATCAGCACCGCGGCATCCATGATGCCGTCGGCGGTGGCTTCCAGTGTCAGGGTTTCCCACAGGTGGCTGTCGGGGTAGAGCCGCCCGCCCGCGCGGTGGTCGAAGAAGCGGCAGATCACCCGGCTGTCATAGATCGCCGGGCCGCTTTCGCGAATCAGCGTGGGGATCTTTCCCAGCGGGTTCTGCGCCAGCGGCATCTGTTCGGATGCGGTGGGGCTGCCCGCGACGGAGACGAGGGTGACATCCTCCTGCTGGCCGGTCTCGATCAGCGTGACCATGACCTTGCGGACGAAGGGCGAGGCGGGGGTGTGGAAGAGCTTCATCATACCCGCCGCACCCGCAGGCGGCCCAGCGCGCTGGCATCGATCTCCAGCCCCGGGCCGGCCTCCCCCAGCCGCAGCACGCGGCGGAACCGGGCGGTGGTGTTGGCCTGGCCGGGTTCGTGGCGCAGGGTCACGCCCTCGTCCAGCCGGTCATGGGCATCCTCGGCCTGCTGGCAGCGGCGGCCGGGATCGATCTGGCGGGCCAGCGCATAGCCGGCCAGCGCCACCGCGCCGTAACGCAGCGCCAGCGAGGCGATCGGGGCAAGGGCAACGGGCAGGGGCATCGCATTCCTCCGTCTCTTTTTTGAGATACGATAGGCAGGGGCCGGGCGGCTGTCTACTCAGCTTTCGCCGATCCCTTTCATCAGGGCCGCCAGCAGCCGGGCCTCGGGGTCCCGGCCGGAGGTCTCCAAATGCCGGGCGGCGGCGAGGCGGGCTGCCTCTGGCTTGTTCTGGGCCAGTTTCCAGGTGCCCTCGATGCTTTCGACCTGCATCCGGACCGGCACGATGGCGCGCATCAGCCGCTCCACCAGGTCATCCGGCACCTTGTCCAGGGTCCAGGGGCACTTGGGCAGGAGCTGCTCTTCGAACTCCGCCGACTGGCGCTCCAGCAGGGCGCGCAACTGGCCGGCAGGCCGGGCCTCCAGCCGGCCGCGCAGATGGACGGCGACGTAGTTCCAGGTCGGCACCTGGTCCTCCATCTCGTACCAGTCGGGCGAGATATAGGCGTCGGGCCCGGCGACGGCCATCACGGCCTGCGCGGGCAGGGCGCGGGAGAGGGGCGTGGAGCGCACCAGATGCGTTTCCAGCACCGTGCCGTCCCCGGACAGCAGGAAGGGCACATGCGAGACCAGCGGCCCGTCTTCGCCGTTCACGCTGAGCATGCCGAAGGCGCGGTCGCGGGCGAAGGCGATGTTGCGCTCGCGCGGCTCGGCCCGGAAGGCGGGGTTCGGGTGCATCGCCTAGGCCGCCGTGAGCTGGCCGTCGGCATGGCCGGTGATGGTGGCGGTCACGATCTGGCCCTCGGGCCGGTCGGAGGCAAAGGCGACCTCGGTAAACTGCTCGGTCCGGCCCATGCGGGGGTTTTCCATCAGCACCTTGCGGGTCGCCCCGTGCTGGGCGCGCAGGTGTTTCTCGACCTGCGCGGCGCCCGCGGCCCGCAGCCTTGCGGCGCGCTCCTTGATGGCGCCGCCGTGAACCTGCGGCATCCGCGCGGCGGGGGTGCCGGGGCGGGGCGAGTAGGGGAAGACATGCAGCCAGGTCAGGCCGCAGTCCTCGACCAGCCTCAGGGAGTTCTCGAACATCGCCTCGGTCTCGGTGGGGAAACCGGCGATGATGTCGGCGCCATAGGTCATGTCGGGGCGCAGCCGCCGCGCCTCTTCGCAGAAGCGGATGGCGTCGTCGCGCAGATGCCGGCGCTTCATCCGTTTCAGGATCATGTCGTCGCCCGCCTGCAGCGACAGGTGCAGATGCGGCATCAGGCGCGGCTCGGTCGCGATGGCCTGCATCAGGGCCTCGTCCGCCTCGATCGAATCGATGGAGCTGATGCGCAGCCGCGGCAGGTCGGGCACCAGTTTCAGGATGCGCATGACCAAATCGCCCAGCCGCGGCTCGGCGGGCAGATCGGCGCCCCAGGAGGTGAGGTCGACGCCGGTCAGCACCACCTCGTTGTAGCCGCGATCGACCAGCCGCTTGATCTGGTCCACCACCACGCCCGCGGGCACGCTGCGCGAATTGCCCCGGCCGTAGGGGATGATGCAGAAGGTGCAGCGGTGGTCGCAGCCGTTCTGCACCTGGACATAGGCGCGGGAGCGGGTGCCGAACCCGTCGATCAGGTGGCCGGCAGTCTCGGTCACCGACATGATGTCGTCGACCTGCACCTTCTCGGTCCGGCCGATGAAATCGGGGCCGAGGCCCGCCCAGGTTTCAGGCTGCATCTTTTCGCTGTTGCCGATCACCAGATCGACCTCTTCCATGGCGGAGAAGGTCTCGGGCTCGGTCTGCGCGGCGCAGCCGGTGACGATCAGCCTGGCCTCGGGGTTGTCGCGGCGCAGGCGGCGAATCTCCTGCCGGGCCTTGCGCACGGCCTCGGCGGTCACGGCGCAGGTGTTCACCACCACGGCATTCTCCACGCCGTGCTCGCGGGCCAGCTCCTTCATCGCCTCGGTCTCGTAGGCGTTCAGGCGGCAGCCAAGGGTGGTGAACCTGGGCGCGCTCATTGCGCCGCCTCCAGGAACTGGGCGGTGAAGGTGCCCGAGAAGACATGCATGGTGGCGCCGGTCATCCAGACGCCATCCTCGCGCCAAACGATCTCCAGCCTGCCGCCGTCAAGCTCGATGGTCACGCGCCGCCCGGTCAGGCCGCGGCGCGCGGCGGCCACGGCGGTCGCGCAGGAGGACGAGCCCGAGGCCAGCGTCACGCCCACGCCGCGTTCCCACACCCGCATCCGCAGATGGTCGGGGCCGATGACGCTTGCCACCTGCACATTGGTGCGCTCGGGGAAGAGCGGGTGGCGCTCGTGTTCCGGGCCGAAGCTTTCCAGCTCCACCGCCTCGGCATCCTCGACGAAGAAGGTGCAATGCGGGTTGCCCATGCCGGTGGCGGTGGGGGCGCCGGGAATCGGCAGCTCCAGCGTGTCCATCTCGTGCGCCAGCGGCACGTCCTGCCACTCCAGCAGCGGTGGCCCCATGTTCACCCGGGTCAGGCCGCCCCCTGCATCCTCGCAGACCAGCCGCCCGCGTTCGGTGACCAGGGTCAGGGCGGCCCTGCCGGTCTCGTCCATCAGGTGGCGGGCGATGCAGCGCGTGGCGTTCCCGCAGGTCGCGGAGAGCGAGCCGTCGGCATTGTAGAAGGTCAGCCGTGCATCGGCATCCTCGGCTGGTTCGATCACCGCCAGCTGGTCGAACCCCACACCCTTGTGCCGGTCGGCGATGGCCGCGATCAGCGCAGCCGGCAGCGGCGCGGGCGTGCCACGCTGGTCGATCACCACGAAGTCATTGCCAAGCCCGTGCATCTTCATGAAGGGCAGGCCGGAGAGGGGGGCGCTGTTCTGCATGCGCGGGCATATAACCCGCGTCAGAGGGCAAATAAAGAGATGGGTGAAAAAAGCGCGAAAATGTCCTTGACCCCCCCGCAGGGTTTTTCTAAGTAGCGGGCCTCAAGTGGGCCGTTAGCTCAGTTGGTAGAGCAACTGACTTTTAATCAGTGGGTCGCAGGTTCGAATCCTGCACGGCTCACCACTTGATCCCCAAGAGACAAGGTCTTACGGGCCTGTGCCGTGCGGGCAGGGCCCGCAGGGGACCCCCGGAATGCCCCCTGCGCTCATTCGATCCGGCGTTGCGTGACCCGTGCGCCGTCGAACAGGGCCGCGGAGGGGTAGAGCACGACCGTGTCGCCTTCGGTCAGTCCGTCCAGGACCTGCGCTGAAGTGCCATTGTTGTTGCCGATCTCGAGCCGGCGGAGGCGGGCGATTCCCTCCTCCACCCGGAATACGGCCCAGTCGGTGCCCGACCGGAACAGGGCGCTCGCCGGGACCTTCAGCGCCGATGCCTCCTCCCAGACCACGATCCGAACCTCGACACGGTAGCCATGGCCCAGCGTCGCGCGCGCCTCGGGCGGGTCGGTGAAGCGGATCACCACGCTCACGCGCTGCTCTTCGACCCCCAGCGCCGAATACTTGGTCACACCGAAGGGATCGACGCGGAGAACCTCGCCCGCCAGCGCCTCCGGGCCGCCCCAGTCCTCGACCAGCACAGGATCGCCGGGACTGACCTGAACCGCGTCGGAAGAGATCAGCTCGGCGACGATCTCCAGGTCGTTCTCGATATCGCCGATCTCCAGGACCGGGGTGCCGGCGGGCAGGGTGGTCTCGCTCTGCTGGATCACCCGCAGGATGCGCCCGTCGATGGGGGCGAAAAGCGGGATCTCGTCGCCATAGCCATTGTTCACCGTGACGCGGGGGTCGAGATCCTCGAACCCGATCAGCTGGGCGCGGGCATTCTCCAGTTCGGCCCGGCGGATGGCGATGGCGGCGCGGGCCGTGGCCAGCCGCGCCTCGGCGGCCCGTGCAGCGGTGCGGGCGCGCTCCAGTGCCGCCTCGCTCACCGTGCCGCTGGCCGCCAGCTTGCTGGTGCGTTCGAGGTCGGACTGGGCGAGGTCGTGGTCGGCCTGCGCGGCGTTCAGCTCGGCCCGGGCGAGGCGCAGCGCGGCCTCGGCCGCATGCACGGCGGCGCGCGCCTGTTCGCGGGTGCGCACATCCAGCACCTCGGGGCTGGTGGGGCGCATCTGGGCCACGATGGTCCTGTCCTTTTCGACCGTGTCGCCGGGATGCACCCGCACCCGCAGCAGCCGCCCCGACACGGGGGTCGAGAGCACATAGGCATCATGCACCCGGGTGCGCCCCTCCTCGTCGATGGTGACCCGCATGGGCCCGCGGCTCACCTGCCCCATGTCGACGATCACCGGGCGCGGCCAGAAGACGGCGGCCAGGGTCGCGGCGACCAGGCCCAGGGCCAGCAGCGACAGGAGGGTGCGCGAGCGTTTCTTGCGAACTGCCATGATCATTCCCGTGTCTTGAGGGCCTGCACCAGGTCGGCCCGGTCGAGGTCGCGTTTCACCAGCCAGCCCGAGGCCGCCGCCGCGACGAGCACGAACAGCATGGCCGAGCCGTAGCTCTCAGGATCGAAGATCGCGGGGATCTGGTAAAGCTCGGTCGAGAAGCCCTCGGCGATGGCGAAGGAAAGGTAATGGCCCAGGAGCCCGCCCAGCGGCAGCGCCAGCAGCGTGACCACCGCCAGCTCGCCCAGCAGCACGAACCCCGTCTCGCCCCGGGTGAAGCCGATCACCCGCAGGCTGGCCAGGTCGCGGAAGCGCTCGGCAAAGGCGATGCGGGCGGCGTTGTAGATGATGCCGAAGGTGATCACGAAGGCCAGCGCCCCCATGACGTAGCGCATCGCGCCCGCGCCGGTGTTCATCAGGGTGACGAGGGCGTCGCGCGCGTCGGATTTCCGGCTGAACCCGGCCACGGCGGGCATGTCGCGCAGGGTGCGGACGATCTCCTGGGTGCGGTTTTCGTCGATGTCCAGATAGGCCCCGGTCACGCGGTGCGGCTCGCCCAGGGCCCGGTTCAGGGCGGTGAGATCCATGAAGGCGGGCGAGCCCAGGAGCGTCTCGGCGATCGCTGCCACGGGGATCTGGATGACCGGCTGGGCGCCCTCGCGCAGCTCGACGGTCAAGGTATCGCCGGGGCGGGCTTTCAGGATATCGGCCAGGGTGCTGGACAGGACGATGCCGCTTTTCGGCATCGCGATCGCCCGGGCCTGGCTGTCGATCGCCCTGCTCAGGGCCGCGCCTTCGGGCAGGCCGGTGATGGCGCCGCGATGGCTGTTCGGGCCGTTGCGCAGCACCACCGACACGTTGCGCGCCGGTTCGGCATGGATCACGCCGGGCAGGCGGCGCAGCTCGAACAGGGTCTTGTCGCTGACCGCGTGGGTGAAGGTGACGCTGACATCGCTGCGGTCGACCACGCTGAAGGTCATCTCGATCGCCCGGTCGAAGCCGGCATAGATGGTCAGCATCGACAGCGACAGGCCCATCCCCAGCGCGATGCCCAGCACCGCGCCGGCCATGCGCATCGGCTGGCGCGTCACGCGGCGAAAGACCATCCGGCTGGGCTGATCCAGCGGCCCGATCAGCCAGGCCCCGATCCGGCCGGTGCGGCTGAAATCGGTGGGCGCGGGCGGCCGCATGGCCGCGGCCGGGGTCAGCGCGAAGACCCGGCGCAGCACCAGCATCCCTCCCGCCGAGGCCGCGAGGATGCTGACCGTCACCCCGGTCAGGAAGGAGGCGGGCGAGAGCTGGAAAACCAGGAAAGGGAATTTGTAATAGGCGGCGTAGATGCCGATCAGCGCGCGCCCGGCGAAGATGCCGCCCAGGCAGCCGGCCAGCGCGCCGCCGGTGGCGATGGCCAGCACCAGCTTGAGATAATGCAGGCCGACCTCGGCATTGGTGTAGCCGAAGGCCTTGATCAGGCCGATTTCCTCGCGCTCGGACTGCACCATGCGGGTGATGACGATATTGAGAAGGAACGCCGCCACGGCGAGGAAGATCGGCGGCACCACCACCGCCCCGGCCTTCAGCCCGGCGATTTCCTCGGAGATGAAACGGTTCGAATACTGGTCGACCAGCCCGTAGGCGCCCTGCCCGCCATAGGGGGCGAGCAGCTGGTCCACCGCGTCCAGCACCGCCGGCTCGTCGGCGCCGCGGGCCAGCGACAGCAGCGCCTCGTTGAAGGCGCCCTCCATGTCATAGGCCGCGGCCAGGGCGGCGCGGCTCATCCAGATCACGCCGAAGCGGCGGTCGTCGGGCACCATCTCGCCCGGCGCGGTGGTGTAGAGAAACTCGGGCGCCTGGGCGAGGCCCACGATGCGGAAGCTGCGCCGCGCGCCGTTCATCGTCGCCTGCAGCCTGTCGCCGGGGCGCAGCCCGTGGGCCTTGGCGAAACTGTGCAGCAGAAGGATGTCGTCGCTGCGGTCCCCGTCCAGCCGCCGGCCATCGGTGAGATAGATGTCGTTGAGCGCGGGTGCCCCCCGCCCGGGCAGCGAGACGGCCAGCGCCTGCACCGGCAACTCCCAGTCGGGCAGGTGGATCAGCGCCCGGCCCGTCACCCGCCCCTCGGCGGCCGAGACGCCGGGGAGCGCGGCCAGCCGGGGCACCAGCCGCTGCGGCGCGCGGGCGGCAGGGGCAAAGACATCGGCCAGCCGGTAGCGTTCGTAATAGGCGCGGCGGGTCTCGGTGAGCGAGGCGAGCAGCCCGGTCATCATCACCAGCATCAGCACGCCCACTGCGATCACCGCGCCGATGGCGACCGCCTGGCCCTTCATGCGCCACAGATCGCGCAGCAGCTTCTGGTCCAGCGGGCTCACCATTCCAGCTCCTCCGGGTCGAGCTTGGTCTCGTTCACCACGACCTCGCGGATATTGCCGTCGGCGAAATGGATCACCCGGTCGGCCATTCCGGCGGTGGCCGCGGCATGGGTGACGATCAGCACGGTCGAGCCCAGCTTTTCGTTCACATCCTTCAGCACCTTCAGCACGGTGCGCCCGGTGGAGATGTCCAGCGCGCCGGTGGGTTCGTCGCAGAACAGAACGGTGGGCTGCTTGGCGATGGCGCGGGCGATGGCGACGCGCTGCTGCTCGCCTCCCGAGAGTTGCGCCGGGAAATGATCGACCCGTTCGCGCAGGCCGACCAGCGCCAGCGCCTCGTCGGGGTCCATCGGGTCCTCGGCGATCTCGGTGACCAGTTCGACGTTCTCATGCGCGGTCAGGCTGGGCATCAGGTTGTAGAACTGGAACACGAAGCCGACATGGTCGCGGCGATAGCGCGTCAGCTCGGCATCACTCATCTCCGACAGGCACTGGTCGCGGAAATAGACCTCGCCCTCGGTCCCGCGGTCGAGCCCGCCGATGATGTTCAGAAGGGTGGACTTGCCCCCGCCCGAGGGGCCCAGCAGCACCACGATCTCGCCCGAGGGGATCTCCAGGTCGACCCCGCGCAGGGCGTGGACGGCGGAATGCCCCTCGCCATAGACCTTGGTCAGCCCTTTCGTGGCAAAGGCAAGGTCCTGGGGCGTTTCGGCCGGCTTGTCCAAGGGGCACCTTTTCGCGGGGTCACTCCTGCCCGAGGTTACGGCCCGGGGGGCGCGATGGAAAGCCTGCACTCCCCGGGGCAGCGGTCATTCCTTCACGTAGGGCTGGCCATCGGCTGCCGGCGGCCGCGACCGGCCGATCAGGCCCGCCACCACGATGATCGTGGCGAGATAGGGCGACATGGCCAGGAATTCCGACGGAATCGGCGTGTTCAGCAGGGCCAGCTTCTGCTGCAGGGAATCGGCAAAGCCGAAGACCAGCGCCGCCATCAGCGCCCCCACCGGGTGCCAGCGCCCGAAGATCATCGCCGCCAGCCCGATATAGCCGCGCCCGCCGGTCATCCCCTCGTCGAACCGCCCGACCGAGCCCAGCGTGAACCACGCCCCGCCAAAGCCCGCCACCATGCCCGCGACGGTCACGTTGACATAGCGGGTGCGGTAGACATTGATGCCCAGCGTGTCGGCGGCGCGGGGATGTTCGCCCACCGATCGGGCGCGCAGGCCCATCCTTGTGTAGAACAGGTAATAGGTGGCGACAGAGACCATGATGATCGCGCCGTAGACAAAGATGTTCTGGTTGAACAGCATCGGCCCGATGACCGGAAGATCGCCGAGGAACGGGATCTTGACCGGGCGGAAGACCGGCGCGTTGTTCAGGAAGCGGTACTCGGAATAGACCTGCGAACTGACATAGGAGGTCACCCCCAGCACGAAGAGGTTGATCACCACGCCCGCGATGATCTGGTCTACCCGGTAAGTCACCACCAGGGCCGCCAGGATGAAGCCGAACAGCCCGCCGACGGCCACCGCCGCGGCCAGCCCGCCGAGCCCGCCCAGAAGCGACCCGACCAGCGCGCCGGCGAAGGCGCCGGCCAGCAGCATGCCCTCGATGGCGATATTGATGACGGCCACGCGCTCGGACAGGACGCCGGCGAGCCCGCCCAGCGCGATGGGCACCGCGCGCACCACCGTGGCCTGCAGCATGCCGGTCAGCGAAAACGACTTGCCCGCGGTGGCCCAGACCAGGAAGGTGGCCACCGCCAGGAACAGGCCGAAGCCCAGCGACAGGCTGGTCCAGCGCACGCCGCCGCGCAGAAACTGGCGCGCCCCCAGGAAGGCCAGCACCGCCGCCGCGACGTAGCTGAAGGGCAGTGCCGGCACCACGAGGTTGGGCAGGGCCAGCGGGTCGTTGGGCCGCGACAGGCGGAAGGTGGCGTCGCCCGCCACGTCCTGGGCGAAGACCAGCGCCACCAGCGCCGCCAGCCCGAGAAGAACCGCGCCGGTGATCCGGGCCTGGCGCTGGCGCCCGTTGCTGAGGAGTTGCGGCGCGGGGGCCACGGTCTCTGCCTGGGTGTTCATCATGCGCTCACTCCTTCGACGGCTTGGACTCTTTGCTGAAGCCCCAGGGGAACAGCGTCCGCACCAGCAGCGGCGCGGCGATGAAGACGATGATCAGGGCCTGGATGATGCCGATCAGGTCGATGCTGACGCCGGCATCCACCTGCATCTGCCGTCCCCCGGCCTCCAGCGCGCCGAAGAGCAGCCCGGCCAGCAGGACGCCGACCGGGTGTGACCGGCCCAGCAGCGCCACCGAGATCGCGTCGAACCCGATGCCGGAGGAAAAGCCCGGCGTCGCGCGGCCCAGCACGCCCAGCACCTGGTTGGCCCCGGCAAGCCCCGCAAGCGCGCCCGCCAGCCCCATCACCAGCACGATCAGGACACCCGCGCGCATGCCGGCATAGCGCGCGGCATCGGGGCTTTCGCCGCTGGTGCGGAACTCGAAGCCCAGCCGGGTCTTGAACAGCAGCCAATAGACGACGGCCACCGCCGCGAGCATCAGGAAGAGCCCCGAATGGATGCGCAGGTTGGGGTCGATGAAGGCCAGCAGGCGCGGCAGCTCGGCGCTCTCCAGCACCGATTTCGACACCGGGTCGGCACGGCCCTCGCGCTGGATGAAGTTCAGCCGCAGCATGTAGTCGATCAGCCGGTAGGAGATCAGGTTCAGCATGATGGTGGAGATCACCTCATGCGCCCCGGTCGCCGCCCGCAGCCAGCCCGCGATCGAGGCATAGAGCCCGCCCGCGACGGCGCCTGTCAGAAGCGCCAGCGGCAGGTGGATCACCGCCGGCATCCCGGGAAAGCTGAACCCGACGATGACCGTGGCCATGCCGCCGACCAGGATCTGCCCCTCGGCGCCGATGTTGAACATGCCCGCACGGAAGCCCAGCGCCAGGCCCAGCCCCGCCAGCGTCAGCGGCGCCGCGGCCGTGAGCGTTTCCGAGATCGCATTGAGCGACCCGACCGAGCCCTCCAGCAGCGCCAGGTAGGAGCGGCCGATCGTGGGCAGGTCCACATTGGTGGCCAGCATCGTCAGCGCGCCCAGGATCAGTGCCACGATCACCGCAAAGACCGGCACGACCACCAGGTCCTCGAAAGCGGTGCGATCGGGCGCGGCGCGGGCGAGCAGATTCTCGGAAAGCTTGTCCGTCGGGTCCTGATAGCTCATGCCGCCGCTCCTGCCATGGCCAGGCCGACTTTCGATTTCTCGGCCGTGGCGCCGTCGAACTCTGCCACGATCCTGCCCTCGAACATAACGAGGATGCGGTCGGACAGGGCCAGGATCTCGTCCAGTTCGGACGAGACGATCAACACCCCGTCGCCCTCGTTGCGGGCGTGCATGATCCGGCCGTGGATATATTCGATCGAGCCCACATCCAGCCCCCGCGTGGGCTGCGCGGCGATCAGCATCTCGGTGTCGCGCGACAGTTCGCGCGCGACGATGACCTTCTGCTGGTTGCCCCCCGACAGCTTGCCCACGGGTTTGAAAATCGAGGTGGTACGCACGTCGAAATCCCTGGCGTTCTGCGCCGCGTTCTCGTTCACCGCCTTCCACAGCATGTTCGGCCCGCGCGAAAAGCGGTCGTCGTAATAGGAGTCGAGCACCATGTTCTCGGCGATGGTGAAGGCGGGCACCAGCCCGGTGCGCAGCCGGTCCTCGGGGATATGGGCAAAGCCCAGCTGGTGGCGCTTGCGGGCGCCGGCATGGGTGATGTCCTGGCCCTTGAACCGCACCTCGCCGCCGGCCACGTGGCGCAGCCCGGTCAGCGCCTCGACCAGCGGGGTTTGGCCGTTGCCCTGCACGCCGGCGATGCCCACCACCTCGCCGCGGTGGACGGTCATGTTCACGTGGTCGACCGCGATATCGTCATTGTCGCGCAGCACCACCAGGTCGCGCACCTCCAGCAGCGGCTCGCCGGGCTCGGCCGGGGGCTTGTCCACGGCGAAGCTGACCGGGCGGCCGACCATCATCTCGGCGAGTTCCGCCTCGGTGATCTCCCTGGGGTCGCCGCCGCCCACGATCTCGCCTGCGCGCAGCACGCTGATGCGGTCGGCGATCTCGAGGATCTCGTTCAGCTTGTGGGTGATGAAGACGATGGCCTTGCCGTCGTCGCGCAGCCCGCGGACGATCTTGAAGAAATCCTCGACCTCCTGCGGGGTCAGCACGGCGGTCGGCTCGTCGAAGATCACCACCTCGGCCGAGCGGAACAGCACCTTGATGATCTCGACACGCTGCTGGATGCCCACGGGCAGATTCTCGATCAGCGCGTCGGGGTCGACCTCCAGCCCGTAGGTGTCGTTGATTTCGCGCACCTGCTCGCGCGCCTTGTTCAGGTCGAGATGGTCGAGCGCCCCGGTAGGCTCCACCCCCAGCACCACGTTCTCGGCCACGGTGAAGACGGGGATCAGCATGAAATGCTGGTGCACCATGCCGATGCCGGCGGCGATGGCGTCGCCGGGGCCGCTGAAGGTGACGGGCTTGCCGTCGATCAGGATCTGCCCCTCATTGGCGTGGTAGAGCCCGCAGAGCACATTCATCAGGGTCGACTTGCCCGCGCCGTTCTCGCCCAGCAGGCCCAGCACCTCGCCGGCGCGGATGTCCAGGTTCACGTTTCGGTTGGCCACCAGCGCCCCGAAGCGCTTGGTGATGCCGCGCAGCTCGATATTCATGCCTGCCCCTTCCCCGAAAGAAGAGGGCCGCCGCCCGTGCGGTGGCGGCGGCCCCGCTGATGGTTGGATCAGCCGCCGATCTTGATCGAGCCGTCGATGATGCCGGCGCGGATCTCTTCGATCTCTTGTTTCAGGGCGTCGGGCACGAGGTCTTCCATGTCGTGATAGGGGGCAAGGCCCACGCCGCCGCTTTCCAGCGTGCCGACAATGACGCCGCCTTCGAACTCGCCTTTCATGGCGCGGTCGATCACGGCGAACACGGTGCTGTCCATCCGCTTGGTGATCGAGGTCAGGTAGACATGGCGCTTTTCGGGGTCGGTGAAGAAGAGGTCGGCATCGACGCCGATGATCTTCATCTGTTCGATGCCCAGCTCGTCGGCCAGCGCGGCCGACCCCAGGCCCACGGGGCCGGCGACCGGAAGGATGATGTCAGCGCCCTCGTCATAGAGGTTCTGCGCGAACGCGCGGCCATCGTCGAGCGACTCGAAATTGTTGGTGAACAGGCCCTCGCGGCTGTCGGGGTTCCAGCCCAGCACGGTCACGTCGGTGCCGTGCTTGTCGTTGAAATACGTCGCCCCGGCATGGAAGCCGTCCATGAAGATCGTCACCGGCGGGATGTTGATGCCGCCGAAGGTGCCCAGGATCCCCGTCTTGGTCATCCCCGCGGAGAGGTAGCCGGCCAGGAAGGCGGCCTGGTCGGTGGCATAGACCTGGCCCAGCACATTCGGGATGGCCGGGTCATAGGCATAGTCGACGATCGAGAATTTCTGGTCCGGATTGGCCTTGGCGGCGGTGGCGGTGGCATCGCCCAGCAGGAAGCCCACGGTGATGATCACGTCGCATTGCCCGCCCAGCAGCGAGTTGATGTTGGCCTCGTAGTCGGTCTCGGCCTGGGATTCCAGGTAGCGGCCCTTGATGCCCAGTTCCTCCTGCGCATCCAGAACGCCCTTCCATGCGGTCTGGTTGAAGCTGTTGTCGTCGATCCCGCCGGTGTCGGTCACCTGGCAGGCGGTGAAATCCGCCGCCATTGCGCCGCTCGCCAGAAAGGTGCCAGCGACCGCGGCCCGCAATGTCTTTTTCAGCATTTCAATCTCCCTGTTAGACTTTGGCTGTCACGTGGGCGGGCGCATCCCGGATCGTCCTGCTGCCCCTTGGCACAGGGCGGACTCCAACCGGTGGAAAGAAAATTCCTGAAACATCGGAGAGACGCGCCAATTCCCTGTTGAATATTGACCGGACACTAAAAAAACAGTGCCCAGCGCAACTTGCCAAGTCAAGGACCGATCATGCGGTTGCGCAGGCGGACGTCGCGTCGCCTGCGGCCGGCCAAGGGGGGCTTCAGATGCCTTGCCGGCGGGCGAGAGCGCGGCAGGCCCGGTCGACGGTCGCGTGCAGCCCCAGGGTAAACAGCGCCAGCACCAGAAGGGCTGCGAACATCAGGTCGATCTTGGCCCGCCCGTTGGCTAGCAGCATCAGGTATCCCAGGCCCCGCGACGCGCCCACCCACTCGCCGATGATCGCGCCGATCGGGGCGTAGACGGCGGCCAGTCGCAGGCCCGAGGCAAACCCGGGCAGGGCGGCGGGGATGCGGATATGCCAGAGCACCCGCAAGGGATGGGCGCCCATGACGCGCGCGAGGCCCAGCCAGGCGGCTGGCGTCCGCATCAGCGCGTCGAAAAAGGCCGAGGTGACGGGGAAATAGATGATCAGCAGGGCCATGGCGACCTTCGACCACAGCCCGTATCCCAGCCACAGCGTCAGGATCGGCGCCAGCGCGAAGACGGGAATGGCCTGGCTGAAGATGAGCAGGGGCCGCAGCACGGCCCGCACCGGCGCTGCGGCGGCCATCAGGATCGCCGAGGCCCCGCCCAGCGCCGCCCCCATGAGCAGGCCGATCAGCACTTCGCTCGCGGTGACCAGCGCATGCTCGGCGATCAGGGCCCGGCTGGTCCACAGCGTCTGAAACACCCGCCCCGGCCCGGGCAGGATATAGGGCGGCAGGTCGCCCAGCGTCACCGCCCCCTGCCAGGCCAGCAGGCCCAGCGCGGCGATCCCCGCGATCCTCGCCGCCCGCCTCACGGCGCGGCCATCAGCTGACGGTGGAGCGCGCCCTGAAGCTCCAGCGTCTCCGGGGCGTCGACCGGGCGGGGCGGGGCGCTTTCCGGCGGCTCGATCGCACAGAGCCCGGCCCTGGTCAGGATCAGCACGCGCTGGCCCAGCCGCGCCGCCTCGGCCGGGTCATGGGTGACGTGAAGCACGGTCCGGCCCTGCAGCAGTTCCGCGGAGAGGTCCTGCATCCTTGCGCGGGTGCGGGCATCGAGCGCCGAGAAGGGCTCGTCGAGCAGGACCACCGGCCGCTCCTCCATCAGGGTCCGGGCCAGCGCCACGCGCTGGCGCTGCCCGCCGGAGAGCGCCGCCGGCCGTTTCGACGCATGGCCGTCGAGGCCCACGCGGGAAAGCACCGTTCTCGCCTTTTCCCGGTCGGGGGCGCGGCCGCGCAGGCGGGTGCCGAGGGTCACGTTGTCCAGGGCGCTCAGCCAGGGCATCAGCAAATCGTCCTGCGCCATCAGCGCCACCCGCCCGGCGAGCGGGGCGCCGTCAGAGGCCGCGGCCCGGCCCTCCAGCGCCACGCCTTCGGCAAGCCCGGCGAAGAGGCGCAGGATGGTGGATTTGCCGGCGCCCGAGGGGCCGAGCAGGCAGGTCCATTGCGCCGCCGGGGCCTCCAGCGACAGGGGGCCGAAAACGGCCGTGCCCCCGATCCGGGCCGTGCCCGACAGGTGAAGCCCCGGCGCGGCGGTCATCCGCGCAGGCCCATGTCCCAGAACCCGACCTCCAGCCGGGTGGCGGTGCCGAAGCGCCGGCACAGGAGCGCCCAGCGCGGGCTGCCCTCGGGCCCGTCGCCCAAGCGGCGGGCCACCGCCGCGTCGATCAGCGCGCCCACTTCGCGGCAGGTGTCCTGGTAGTCCTGGCCGCCATAGGTGGCGATCCAGTCGGCATAGGGTGTCTCGCCCGCCTCCTGCGCCAGCCGGGCGCCGATCTCGCCATAGCCGAGGACGCAAGGGGCCAGAGCGGCCATCAGGTCGAGGAAATCCCCCGAATGCCCGGCGTCGAGCACATAGCGGGTATAGGCGAGGTTTTCCGGCGCTTCCTCGGCCGCGAAAAGCGCCTCCTCGCCGATCCCCTCGGCCGCGCAGGTCTCGACATGCAGGCGCATCTCGCCGTCGATCAGCGCGTTGACCGTGGCCGCGCAGGCGCGCATCTCGTCCAGCGTCTCGGCCTTGGTGACGGCCAGCGCCCAGGCGCGCGAGAAATGGATCAGGAAGACATAATCCTGGATGAGATAGCGCAGGAAGGCCGCGCGCGGCAGCGTGCCGTCGCGCAGCCCCTCGACGAAGGCATGGCGGGTATAGTCCCGCCGGCCGCCGCCCGCCAGAGCGGGAAGGTCTGGCCATAGCCGCTCATTGCGCGTCCAGTTCCACGGCGATCTGCGCCACGGGCCGCGCCTCCTTGATCAGGCCGGCCTCCACCAGGAAGCTTTCGAACCGCGCATAGCGCCCCTGATCCAGCGCCGCGGGACGCAGCGCGAAGCGCGGCAGGGTGTCGGCCCAGGCCTTTTCGTTCAGCTCGTCCTGCAGCTCGGCCGAGGTGGCCGAGAAGATCTCCCAGCTTTCCTGCGGGTGGTTGACGATGAACTGCGTGGCCTTCTCGGTCGCGGCGAGGAAGCGGCGGATCATGCCGGCATCCATGGTCTCGGGATTGGCGACATAGATCAGCTCGTCATAGGCGGGCACGCCGTGCTCCTCGGGGTAGAAGCAGCGCCCCTCCACGCCTTCGATCTCCATCTGGTTCAGCTCGAAATTGCGGAAGGCGCCGATCACAGCATCGGCCTGGCCGGACATCAGCGAGGGCGAGAGCGACCAGTTGATGTTGATCAGCTCCACATCCTCCGCCGACAGCCCGCTTTGCCCCAGCATGGCGCCCAGAAGCGCGTCCTCGAAGCCTGCGACCGAGAAGCCCACCTTGCGGCCCTTCAGATCGGCAAGCGCCTTCACCGGGCCGTCGGCGCGCACCAGCAGGCAGTTGAGCGGCGTGGCCACCAGGGTGCCCACGCGGGTCAGCGGCATGCCCTCGGCCACCTGCAGATGCAGCTGCGGCTGGTAGGAGATGGCCAGATCGGCGCGCCCGGCGGCGGCCATCTTGGGCGGGTCGGCGGGGTCGGCGGGGGCGATGACCTCGACCTCAAGGCCCTGATCCGCGAAATAGCCCTTTTCCTGGGCCACGATGATGGGGCCGTGATCGGGGTTCACGAACCAGTCCAGCATCAGGGTCATCTTGTCCTGTGCCAGCGCGGGCGTTGCGGCGAGCAGGGCGGCCGCGAGTGTCATCAGTTTCATGTCTTCTCTCCTTGGGTGTCGCCGAGGGCGACCAGTGAAATCTCTCCGTCCCAGACCGCGGCCAGCCGTTCGGCGGCCTGCCAGGCGCGCAGGCCGGAGCGGCAGCACAGAACGGCCCGCTGCCCGGGCTGCGGGACGGGCCCGCCGGGGCCGAAGGCGGCGACCGGCAGGCGGTGGGCGTTTGCGTTGAGCGGCGGGCCGTCCTCGCCCTCGTCCCGCAGATCGGCCACGAAGTCGGTGTCGCGAATCTCTGCGAGGGCAAGGAAACGGGGCTGCCGCCGAGGCTCGGGCGCCGCGTCGAAGCGGAAGCCGCCGAAACGGAAGTCGCGCGCGTCGAAGGTGACGAGGCGGCCCAGCGGCGAGGGCGCCATGCCGGCCAGCGCCGCCACCGCCATCTGGGCCTGAAGCGCCCCGATCACCCCCACCACGGGGCCGAGCACGCCATCCTCGGCGCAGCTTCCGGCGCGGGTGGGCAGTTCGGGGAAGACCGCGCGCAGGCTGGGCGCGGTGCCGCAGAAGCCGCCCGCATAGCCCTCCAGCCCCGTCACCGAGGCGCTGATCAGGGGCAGGTTCGCCGCGCGGCAGCTGTCCGAGAGGATGTAGCTGGCGGCGAAGGTGTCGGCGCAGTCGAGCACCAGGTCGACGCCCGTGCAGAGCGGCGCGGCGGTTTCGGGATCGAGCGCGCCGCGCACGGGCTCCACGCGGCAGTCCGGGTTGAGCGCTTCGACATGGGCCGCCGCCGCATTGGCCTTGGGCTGGCCGAGATCGCTTTCGCGGAACAGGGTCTGGCGGTGCAGGTTCGACAGCTCCACCCGGTCGGGATCGACCAGCCGGAGGACCC
>ENA-ORCU01000306-ORCU01000306.1-marine-metagenome-genome-assembly--contig:-NODE-306-length-19815-cov-3.008410_pt1 | contig 19815 bp, 13 predicted proteins | sample MGYA00248631_ERZ508512 | MGnify/ENA primary metagenome ERZ508512 (study PRJEB26183, sample SAMN06268844) | marine metagenome | isolation source: Tt an P1 anaerobic enrichment on pine from sediment taken...
AAGATGCCCACGCTCAACGGAATCGACATGATCCGGCATATCCGGGAAAACCACAAGGACACCGAGGTCATGATGATCACCGGCTATCCGAGCATCGCCAACTCGGTAAAGGCGATTAAAAACGGGGCCTCCGAATACCTGCCCAAACCCTTTACAGTGGATGAACTGTTCGCCGCCGTGGAACGGACCCTCAACAAACTGCATCTGAGAAGAACCGGCAACGTCCCGCCGGAGCAGAAATCCATCCGGTTTCCCGATCTGATCGGGGATTCACCGGCCATGAGGGACATTTTCAAAGCGATTGCCAAAGTGGCATCCACGCCGGTGACCGTGCTCATCACCGGGGAAAGCGGAACCGGAAAAGAACTGGTGGCCCGGGCGATCCACTACAACAGCCCCCGGGCGTCAGCCCCATTTGTACCGGTAAATTGCGGCGGCATCCCCGAGGGGTTGCTGGAGAGTGAGCTCTTCGGCTACGAGAAAGGGGCCTTCACCGGGGCGGTCGAAACCCGGGCCGGTTTTTTCCAGACTGCAGACGGCGGAACCATTTTCCTGGATGAAATCGGCGACACAAGCATTGCCATGCAGACCAAACTGCTCCGGGCACTTCAGGAAAAAGAGGTCTGCATGCTGGGATCCCGGCGAAGCCAGAAAGTGAATGTCAGGATCATTGCGGCAACGAACAAAGATTTGTCGGTTCTGGTGGATCGGGGTCTTTTCCGGGAAGACCTCTTCTACCGGCTCAATGTCATTAACATTGTTGTTCCGCCCCTGCGGAAACGAAACAATGACATCCTTCTGCTGGTCAGCCACTTTGCCAGTCAGTTTTCCGCATCTATGGGGTGTTCGGCCCCGGCGTTTTCCGAAAAAGCCCTTCAGACACTGAAGGAATACAACTGGCCGGGAAATATCCGGGAGCTTGAAAACGTGATTCAGCGCTTGGTGGTCATGGCCGAGGGACACGTCATTGAAGTGCCCGATCTTCCCTCGTTGATGCGATTTTCCGCACTGAGAAACGACAAACCGTTTCACACGCTGGCGGAAATGGAGAGCGAGTATATCCGCACGGTTCTGGCCAGTGTAAACGGAAATAAAACAAAAGCGGCCAAAATACTGGCAATCGACCGGAAAACCCTCCGGGAAAAACTGAAAAAGCAGGAACCGGAATCCGACTGACCCGAATACCCTCAAGCCATTGTCCTCAATCGGGGCGTTTTTCCCCACCCGGGGAAAAACGCCCCGCTTTCATCAATCCTTCTTTTTTCCTTTCTGCGACCTGCCGCGCCTCGGGCACACCTAATATTGGACGTCATTTAAAACAGTTACCCCGCCCCACCAGCGTTCACCGTAAATCGTGCGCTTGCCTGACCGGTCTGTTCATCCGGTGGCACAAGGCTTGCTATAAGGGTTCACTTGTTAAATACGGGTGCCCATGCCCATTATCAACAACCCCCTAATTCAAGCGCTAAGGAGTCATCGTCATGGAAAACAGCATCACCGCTCAGGGCCTTTGTATGAATTGCAAACATGCCGCAAGCTGTCTGAGGCCAAGTCATTCGGACACCCCGATTTTCTACTGCGGCGAGCACGAAGTGATCTCCACCAATTCACATACCGGTTCCGCACGACATCTCCTGCAACCGGAGAGCGTTTCCCCGGAAAAATCCCGGAGACCGGATTCGGAAATTATAAAGGGTCTCTGCACCAATTGTACGAATCAGAATTTTTGCGGCCTTGTGAGACCGGATTCCGGCGTCTGGCACTGTGAGGAATATAGGTAGTCCACGGCCCAGCACAAACGTCGTCTACGAACACCGAAAAGGATTGTTTTCAGCATGCTCCCAGCAATGTCACAGGAATATGAATCGATGGAATTGAATCCTGCCCTTCAGAAAGAAAAGGCAGAGCTGTGCCACACCATCGAAAACTGTCTGAATGCCAATTTCGCCCAGGTTACGGAAAACCTGGCGTGGCTGCGTCAAAATATGCACCCCTACTTTTTCATCACGATGAAAGAGGAGACAGAGGCCATTATCGGAATGGCCAATGCGCTTCACTCGGTCGCCCGTCAGCGGAAAATCGTTCTCTCGGACACGGACAACAAACTGATCCTTGCCCGTCGGGATGTACCGGGTTCCATTTATGAAACCATGAAGACCCTGCAGGAGGTCGATATTTCCTATGCCGAAATGGGACACTCCTATGCCCCGCTGCCGGACTGCTCCTGCGAGTTGGAGTTTCAAAAATACGAATTTGAACGCAAAAGCCGCCGGGAGATCGCCGAAATCAGCATCGTCGATCTGCCCCGGGGAATCAGCAACGCCATTCTCGATACAATCAAAGTGAATCATCCGGATTTCAATCTCGAAGAATTCAATGAAATTCTCCGATTGTTGTGGATCAACAACGAGAGTTACGTCCGGATTTCCCCGCCTGAACGAACCGCCAGGATTCTCTGGCTCTTCCAGCGATGCCGAATGCATGACGGGCTTTTCATGGATGTGGAAAAAGCGGCAAATTTATCAAAATACAAGGAATCCCGCCTGCTGTTTTCCATAAAGAATCCACCCCAGAAAGCATTCATGCCGCAAATCAGCGAAATCTTTCAGCGGTTGGATATCGGTGTGAGACGGTCCTACTGTCTGAACATCAGCACGAGCATGCATACCTACTTTCTGGGAACCTATTACATCCGCCCGCGGTCCGGGGAACTCCTGGAAAAGGATTCAAGCCTTTACGGCCGCTTGAAAAACGAACTTTACAACACGCAGATTCTGCCGACCACCAACACGATTTATAAAAATTTTGTGGTCAACAGCTTTATGACCGGCGAGGAGGCCTCGCTGGCCAACGCGTTTATCGCCTTTGTCCACACGTTCCTGGCTCACAGCCATCCGGACCGGTTTTCCTGTGAAACCGTAAAAAGTGCCTTTGAGGCAGACCCGGGCATGGTGCTGAAATTGATCGATCTCTTTACCAGGCGGTTTGACCCCGATGCAGATAACCGGGAAGCAGCCTATCTTGAGGCGATCGAGGATGTCAGCGCTGAAATCCAGAGCTACACCACCGGCCAGCAATACCTGGACGATATCCGGAAAACAATTTTTCAAACCTGCCTGATCTTTATTCGAAACGTTCAGAAAACCAACTACTTCGTTCCGGAAAAACACGCCCTGGCCTTCCGCCTGGATCCGGCCTGCCTGCAGGAAGTCGGACCGGATTTCACCGCCGATCTTCCCGATGCCGTGCCGTTTCGAATCACGTTCTTCTACGGCCGCTACGGCGTGGGCTATCACATCGGTTTTTCCGACATCGCCCGGGGCGGATGGCGAAGCATCATCTGCCGAAACCGGGACGAGTACTTCAGCAACACCAACACCCTTTTCAAGGAAGTGTTTGTTCTGGCCCACACCCAGCATCTGAAAAACAAGGATATTTATGAAGGCGGATCCAAGATGGCCCTGGTTATGGACGCCGTGGATCTTGACTCCGAGGAAGAAATTACCCAGCGGCTTTATAAGATCCAGTTCGGCATAACCAACGCTTTTCTGGATATCTTTGTCACTGACAACGGCACAGCCCGGCACCCCCGGGTGGTGGACTACTACAACGAGGAAGAACCCATCGAAGTGGGGCCGGATGAGAACATGCATGACAGCATGATCGAATTGATCGTCCAGCAGGCGGAAAAGCGGGGGTATCTGCTCGGCATCGGCATCATGTCCAGCAAGCAGGTGGGTATCAACCACAAGGAATACGGGGTCACCTCACGAGGGGTCGTTACATTTGCGGAGATTGCCATGCACGAAATCGGGCTGGACATCCGGCGTGATGCCTTTTCCGTGCGCTTTACCGGCGGCACCAATGGCGATGTGGCCGGCAATTCCATCAACCTGCTGTTGCAGCGCTGTCCCCGGGTAAAAATTAAAAGCCTGGTGGATGGCACGGCAGGGCTGTATGATCCGGACGGCGCCGATACCGGGGGACTTGCCGAGATCGTGCTGAAAAAGGATCTCGACGGGTTCGATCCGGAAAAGCTTCACACCGGCGGTTTTATCCTCTACCGGAACCAGAGAAAACAGGATGGCGTGCGCCAGCTTTACCGGAAAGTGACCCAAACCGAAACCGGACTTCAGGAAGACTGGCTGACGGTCGATGAACTCTATCGGGCCATGAACCATCTTACCTTTTCGGTAACCACGGATCTTTTTCTCCCCTGCGGCGGAAGACCCGAAACGATCAATGAAAAAACCTGGAAACACCTGTTTTCTGAAGACGGCAAACCGTCTGCCCGTATTATCGTAGAGGGTGCCAATTCCTTTATCACCCCCAAGGCCCGCCGGAAAATTCAAAAAAAGGGGGTGGTGGTCCTCCGCGATGCCTCGGCAAACAAGTGCGGCGTCATTTCATCTTCCTATGAGATCATCGCCAATCTGCTGATGGCCAAAAGGGAGTTCATGACTCACAAAGAGGCCTATGTGAAGGACGTGATCGAGATTTTGGAAAAACGGGCCGGAGATGAGGCCCGGCTCATCTTCCGGCGGCACAAGGAGGCTGGCGGCAGAATGTTGCATACCGATATCAGCACGGCGATCAGCGAAGAAATCAACGACCACTACGGACAGCTCTTTGATTTCTTCCAGAGCCGGCCGGATCTGGCGGAAAAGCCGCTCTTCAAAAAAGTGATCCTCAGCCATCTGCCCGCTTTTATCAGCGAAACACCAAAATACCGGAACCGGATCAAGCAGTTGCCGCCGAAAATCCAATACGCGATCCTGGCGAGTGAAATTGCATCCAACATCGTGTATCGAAACGGATGGGAAGAAAATTTTGAAAACAAATTGACGAGCTATGTGAAAGGCAAATTCTGATACCGCCCCCCATCTGAACCCAGCAATCTGTCCAACCAGGTTTTATCTCAAATTGCAGAACCCGATGCCTTCCCGTACTCGGCGCCGGGTTCTGCACCCGCCCTGATGACTCAGAATGAAGACCAGATAACCTTCGACTCAGCAAGGAATCGCAAAAAATGATTTTTACCGCAACTGGCCTATTCGGTCCCCATCGTTATCGAACGGTTCACAGCTGGATTCCGTTGATGATTATAGGATGCAGCATATCGGAAACATCAAGGCGATCCCTTCTAAGCTGCCTTGACATATATTTGCATATGTATAAATATATGACATATCTCTTGCGGCGTTGTAGAAACCTCACATTATTGTGCTAAAATCGAATCACCATATCTAACAGGTTAATAAATGTATGTTTAAAAAACTCAGACAAAACAGAATGTATGAAGAAATTGTCAATCAAATTCTTGAATCGATTATGAGAGGAGATTTGAAACCCAAGGACAAACTTCCGTCAGAGAATCAATTGTGCCAGACTTTTGGCGTAAGCCGCGTCACCGTTCGTGAAGCCATCCGGTCACTTGAGCAATACGGTGTCATTGAAGTCCGCCAGGGCAGCATGGGCGGAGCGTACATCCGGGAAATGGACATGGATATCGTGCTGGACCAGGTTAAAAATGCCTTGCGGATGACAAACGTAAGCCTTCAGCAGTTGACGGAAGCAAGGATCGCCCTCGAGGAAATGATTCTGGCCAGGCTGATCCCGTTGAAAAAGAGTGATGGGGATTTTTCGAATCTGGAAAAAAATATCACAGCTGCCGAGTCGCATTACCGGAACAAAAGAAATGAAGAGCGGCTCAATGCCAATTTTGAATTTCACACAAAATTAGCAGAAATGACCGAAAACCCCGTCATTATCCTTATGCATAAAATAATAACCGATCTTCTGCTCCAGTTTTTCAAAAATGTAAAACCATCGTCGACGATGATCGAAAAAACATTTATAAACCACCGGGAGATGGTTGAACTCCTTAAAAAATCGGAGTTTTCCACCGCTGCGACACTTTGCTCCCGGAACATTCGTGAAGTGCACGAGCGAATCGCTGAAAAATCAAAGAGACAGTCGCTGATCGGAAACTGAGAAATGGATGCTCCCGATTATTTGACCTGCCGATGTAAATGCCCCGTCATTTTCACCCGCCCCCTTAGAGGACCATTCCAGACCGTTTCAATCCAGTACTGGTTTGCGCAAGTATCAACGGCAACACCCTCAGGCAATAAAAGCACCACACCATTTGACCGGCGGTCAATTTCCCACAATATATAATCCTTTCCAACATCTTCTTAACCTGGACGGGTCAAAGGCAGACAGCGGTTTAAAACCACTACACTAAACTACATTCAGTTTTTAACTTAATTGCATTTTGTGCTTGACAAGGTATTTTCATATATATAAATGTATAACATATAACCATATATAAAAATCAATGTTACCTGTCACAAGCATCGCAAAGAATGCTCGACGACTGAAAACCACCGCCCCAGGCAACAGCGCCTTACCATCCGGCGCTGCTCTGAAGCGGTTTTCTTGAATCATTACAAAATTTCAGAGTAAATTTTTCGTGTTTAAAAACAGACTGTTCAAGCAGGAAGGTGAACCCAATGACGCGATCTTTTTATCTGGTACCGGAATTAAACCACATGAACGCCGAAGAGATTCGGCACTATCAGGAGCAAAAACTCACCAGACAGCTGAAATACTGCTACGACAATTCCCAATTCTACAAGACCAAATTCGATGCGATCGGCGCCACCCCCCACGATATCAGGACATTCGATGACCTGCGAAAACTTCCCGTTTTCATGACCAAGGATGATGAGCGAAAAAGCGCGCAGGACTCTCTGGAAATACACGGCCACCCGTTCGGGATGCATCTATGTGCGCCGGTGGAAGATCTTTACCTTACCGGGACAACATCCGGAACAACGGGCATGCCCACCTTCAGCTATTCCTTCACCAAAACCGATCTTAACTTCATCGGCGCGCAGTTGGGTCACAGGCTTTCGCTTGCAGGTGTCGGCAAGGGAGACCGGGTGGTCTTTTTCTTCGCACTTGGCATTTATGCCACAACAATGACGCTTTGGGGCCTTCGAAAATTAGGCGCCCTGCCCATAGACATTGACGCAAGGGCTGGAACCGATGTTTTATTGCAATTTATCGACCTGACGCGCCCCACTCATCTTGCCTGCACACCGTCTCTTGCCGAATTTCTTATTTTAAAATCACCCGAAGTACTGAAAAAATCAGTAAAAGAATTTAACCTCAAGGGACTGCTGACCACCGGGGAAGCGGGTATCATCCTTCCGGAGATCAAAAACCGCCTGGAATCGGCATACGGGTGCAGAGCCTATGACTATTGGTCCCCTTGCGGAAATTCCATGGGGATATCATGCGATTCGGATATATACCACGGCCTTCATGCAACAGCTCCTGATGTTTGCACCAGCTATGATGATCTGGTGGATCCCATAACCAAGGAACCGGTCGATTCGGATGTGGACGGCGCCATTGGTGAGATGGTCCATACCTCCCTGCAGCGCGAGGCCTGCCCGGCAGTTAAATATGCTTACGGTGATGTCGTCCAAATTTTCACCCATGAGTGCCCGAGCTGCGGATTCAGGGGCAAACGGGCCAAACTCGTCGGCAGGGCTGATGACATGCTGATCGTAAAAGGGGTCAATGTCTACCCAGCGGCGATCCGGGATGTCGTGACCCGATTTGCACCGGATGTGACCGGCGAAATGCGGATCGTTTTAAACACTCCTCCGCCGCGGGTGGTTCCCCCTCTGGTTTTAAAAATCGAGCATGGAAAGAATGTCGGCAGCGCGAATCTGCCCGGACTGGCCGACCGAATCCGCACCAGCCTTCACAACTCAATCAAAATCAGGCCAGAAATAAAATTCGTAGAACCTGGATCATTACCCCGGGAAACACGCAAAACGCCTGTTTTCGAAAAAGCATATCAAGACGGGTAACCGTGATACCGGCCATTTATGGCAGAAAACGATGCCAAGATTTCACCCCAACCGCTCATCTGAAAAAGGAGATTAGACCATGAAAAGATTCAATACACTGGTTTTTACTGCCCTTGCAATGGTTATTGGCGCTGGACTGATCTTTCCCATTTCATCCCATGTTTGCGCCCAGAATCTTCCCAAGCTGCTGAGCTGCACGACCTATTCTGTAGGTTCCACCGGCTATGCAACTTCCATGGGACTGATGGATGCGATTTTTAAAAATGAGGGCATCAAGGTTAAGGTGGTTCCTGCCGGCACCGACAAATCCAAAATTCTACCCCTGAAAAAAGGCATGATGCATCTGTCCCTGTTCACCGGCGCTGGCCAGTATTACGCCCTTATGGGCTCCGGGGTGTTTGACACCGACGACTGGGGGCCCCAGCCACTTCGGCTGGTTTTTGCCTGCCCGCAGGGAGCCATTGCCGGGATGATGGTCAGGGGGGATTCGGGAATCGAGACCCTGGCGGATTTAAAGGGCCGGAAAGTGGCGATTATACCGGGAAGCCCTGCCAGCAAAGCCCTGCATGAGGGATATCTGGCCTTTGCGGGGCTGACCCTAAACGATGTTAAGGTGGTAAACGTCTCCTCCTGGGGAGCGGCTTGGAAAGCGGTCCTTGATGGATCCGCGGACACGGCGCATTGCCTTGTTGCATCATCCAAGGCGGTGGAGCTGGCCGCCTCCCCCCACGGCATCCGGTGGCTTCCCGCGCCGGCGAAAGACACGGCAGGCTGGAGCCGGTTGAACCGTTTCTGCCCCTACCTGCGTCCGTTTAACGCGGTAAAGGGGGCCGGCGTATCCGAAGAAAAACCGGCAATCGTCGCCAGCTATTACTATGGTCTGGTCTGCTATCCGGATCTTGACGAGGATATCGTCTACAAGCTCACCAAGGGGATATACAACGGTTATGACATTTACAGCACGATGCATCCGTCTTTAAAGCTGTGGACCCCGGAGGGTGCTTTGGCAACCGATCGTTTTCTGAGCCCCTACCATCCCGGTGCCATAAAATTTTTCAAAGAAGCCGGCGTGTGGACCGCCGCCCATGAAGAACGACAGGCAGCGCTTTTAAAAGACGAAAGCAAGCGAATGAAACAGTAACACCAGAGGGTAAAAACGCTTCCGGGTTACCGAAATTTCCCGGAAGCGTTCAATACCTGCGGGCGGCTCGGACAACCCTGTGCGCTGCCGCCCGGAACCGTTACAGCCGGTAAAGACAATCCCGATCCTATGAAATCGCCACGGGGGAACAATGGTCGAAACGAAAACTGGCAAAAAGAGAGCTTCCACGGGTCGATACCGCACCCTTTCCGGCCCCTTGCGCTGGATATTTCTCCTGTTTACGACAGCAGGAATTCTGGCTGCGATCTATCATCTGTTCCATTTTGAATTTTTGGGGGTCATGGTGGGCGACGGGTACTATTATCTGCTGGTCTCCCTGTTTCTGCCCCTGCTTTTTATGATCACCCCACGAAGTAAAAAGGACAACGCGGCATCGATGCCGTGGTACGATTATCTGTTGGCCGGTTTGAGCTTTGCCGGCCCCTTCTATCTTTTTCTCAACGCCTATAACATCGTCCAGGAAGGATGGGAAATCATCCCGCCTGCCCACATGTTCGTCATCGGCCTATTGCTGATACTTATCGTTTTCGAGGCCGCCCGAAGAGCCGGCGGTCTGAGCTTTGCCCTGATATGTATTTTCTTTTCCACCTATGCCCTCTATGCCCATCATATGCCCGGTTTGCTGGAAGGCTACGGCGTTGGCCCGATGCGTCTTGTAGGCTTTTTCTCCATGGGCACCGAAGGGCTCGTCGGTCTGCCCATGAAAGTGGTGGGCAATATATTGATCGGCTATATGATTTTTGCCGTCGCACTTCAATCCACCGGAGGCGGAGCATTTTTTCTGGATCTTGCCTCATCCCTTCTCGGCGGGCTACGGGGAGGGCCGGCCAAGATGTCGATCATGGCCAGCGGCTTTTTCGGCAGTATCAGCGGCAGCTCTATCTCCAATGTTTTAACGACCGGGGCCATTACCATTCCCACCATGAAGCGCACCGGCTATCCGGCGCACTATGCCGGGGCGATTGAAGCGGCCTCTTCCACCGGCGGTGTGCTCATGCCGCCTATCATGGGTGTGACCGCCTTTGTCATGGCCGAATTTCTGGCCCTGCCCTATCACGTCATCTGTATTTCGGCGATTGTTCCATCATTTCTGTATTTTGGCGGATTGTTTCTTCAAATCGATGCCTATGCAGCAAAAGCAGACCTTAAAGGGCTTTCCAGAGAAGAACTACCCTCCATCAAAACCACCTTGAAAAACGGCTGGTTCTATATCGCCGATATGCTGTTTTTGATCTGGGCTTTATTATACCTGCACTGGGACGCCATGGCCCCCTTTTGGGCCTCCCTCATATTATTGATCGTTTGCAACTTTAAAAAAGAAAACAGGCTGTCCTGGAAGAAACTCATCGGATTCATTGAGGGTGTGGGGAAGGTCCTGGCGGACCTTGTGGCCATGCTCTGCGCAATCGGTACCATTATCGGCGCCCTTTCACTTACCGGTGTCGCCCATTCCTTTTCCACGGAAATCATTGCGCTGGCCCAGGGTAACATCGCACTTCTGTTGATCCTGGGAGCGGTGACAAGTTTTGTACTCGGCATGGGGATGACCATTACGGCATGCTACGTGTTTCTGGCCATGATCCTTGCCCCGGCACTGGTCAAGGGCGGACTTCACCCCCTGGCGGTCCACCTGTTTATCATGTACTGGGGTATGGCATCCTATATTACACCGCCCGTTGCCCTGTCGGCCTTTGCGGCATCGGGACTGGCCGGTTCAGACCCGATGAAAACCGCATTTAAGGCGATGCAGTTCGGTTTTGTAAAATACTTTATTCCCTTTTTCTTTGTTCTGAATCCAGCCATCATAATCCAGGGTTCCACCGTTGATGTTACCGTAAGTTTTATTCTGGTCTCCATCGCGGTGACTGTCATGAGTTATGCTCTTGAAGGATATTTCCCGAGACTCGGCCCCATTCCCGTCTGGCTTAAATTCCCACTGATAGCAGGCGCTCTGGGTCTCGGCATGCCGTGGTTTCACTGCCGGCTTGCCGGAGGTCTGCTGGTTGCCGTTTTACTTTTATACAGCATCATGGCCATGCGGCTCCGTGAGCGGATACCGGTGACGGTCAAACAATGAAAAGAACAGAGCACGGGCTTACAGACCCAAACCAACAGGACAAGGAGATCAGACATAAAATGGGTTCCGATGTCATTTTCGAAAAAAGGGGCAAGACCGCTTATATCACGTTGAACCGCCCGAAACAGAAAAATGCGATCAACCTTGCCGTCAGGCAGGGGCTCTGCGACGCATGGGACGAAATAAACAGAGACACGGACATTGCCTCGGTCATCCTTACCGGCGGAGAAAACGTGTTTTCAACCGGGCAGGACCTCGTGGAGCTGGCAGAATTCAGAAAGACCGAACCCACGGCCGAATTGCCGCTGAACGATCACAACACATTCGGCATCCATGTGGAAAAACCGGTCATTGCAGCCATTGGCGGATATTGTCTCGGGGCGGGGTTTCTTTTGACGATGCTCTGCGGAGATATCCGCATCGCCGCCGATACGGCTAAATTCGGCATGCCCGAAGTCAACGTGGGGGTACCGCCGTCGTTTGGCATTCCCCCTCTGTTGGCCAAGTCTTTTCCTTACGCCATTGCCGTAGAGATATTGCTTGCCGGTAAAAACATCACCGCCGAGGCTGCCTGCCAATTTGGATATGTGAATAAAATTGTACCGGCACAGGATCTGATGGCTGCCGCTGAAGCCTATGCCGCCAGGATTAACGATTTAAGCCCGCTCATAGTAAAAAACATAAAGAAAGTGCTCAGACAAGCAGCATCGCCGGATCCTGTGGCCATTTCCTTCTCCGATGCTATTTGCGCACTTGGCAGAAAGAGCGAAGACTATATAGAAGGCCCGAAAGCTTTCCGGGAAAAAAGAAAACCAGTCTGGAAAGGGCGGTAAAAACACCTGACATTTAACAAGGGGCGATGGGTATGAAAAAGGTTTTTGTAGTCGGATCAGGTACTATGGGAAACGGTATCGTACAGGCATGTGCTCAATCAGGATATACGGTTTCAATGATGGATATCGACGAAGCCATGCTTCAAAAAGCGATGGACGGCATCCGCTGGTCACTGGATAAATTAGAAGAAAAAGGAAAACTGAAGGAAGCGAAGCAAGATGTCTTTTCGAGAATATCTCCCGTTCAAACCCTTGAGTCGGCAAAGGATGCCGACATCGTTATCGAGGCGATATTCGAAAATCTCGAAGCCAAAAAAGAACTCTTTACTAATCTCGACCGCATCTGCAGGGCCGATGCGATATTGGGGACCAACACATCCTCTATACCGGTTACCGATATTTCTGTTGCGGTAACCTCGCCGGAACGGTTCGTCGGCATTCATTTTTTCAATCCCGTGCACCGGATGAGACTGGTTGAGATCATCAAAGGCCTTTCAACCTCGGTCGACACCATGGCCAGGGCAAAAGAGTTTGCCCTGTCGCTGGGCAAGGAACCGGTCATGGTCAATCAGGACAGTGCCGGTTTTATCGTCAACCGGATCAATGGCATGGCTTTCCTGGAAGCTTTGCGACTTCTGGAAAAAGGCGTGGCCAGCGCCGAGGATATCGACAAATCGATGCGCCTGGGGCTCGGATATCCCATGGGTCCCTTCGAACTGATGGACCTGGTCGGCCTCGATGTGGTGCTCAATGCCCGCATGGGCATCTATGGTGAAACCAGAGAACCGAATCATTTCCCGCCCAATATCCTGCGTCGGATGGTGACCGCCGGCAATCTTGGAAGAAAAACAAAAAAAGGCTTTTACGAATACGAATAAAGGAGTTTTCGCCTTGAATGGTATCAAATATGAAAAACAAGAAAAAATTGCGATTCTGACGATAAACCGGCCGGAAAAACGAAATGCATTGAGCCGGGAGCTTCGGCTGGAACTCCATGATAAATTGAAAACCATCGCGGCCGAAACCGATATTCGCGCAATGGTAATCACCGGCGCAGGTGAAGCATTCGTGGCCGGTGCCGACATTGCGACGATGAAAGGCTACGATATCCAAACCGCCACCCAGGCCTCGAAAGAAGGCAGTGAAATTTTTTATTTTATCGAAAACATGAAAGTGCCGGTGATTGCGGCCATAAACGGCTGGGCGCTGGGGGGGGGATGCGAACTCGCGCTGGCCTGCGATATCCGGATTTGCAGTGAGACCGCCAAATTCGGACAGACGGAAGTCAGGATCGGAATTCTTCCGGGCTACGGGGCCACCATCAGACTGCCGCGCCTTGTCGGGCCGGCAAAGGCCAAAGAACTAATTTTTTCAGGTCGTATCATCGACGCTCAGGAAGCCGAAAAAATCGGTCTTGTAAATTTTGTGGTCCCTGCTGAAGAACTCATGGATCGATCCATCGACTTCGCCATGAAGATAGCCAGAGGACCGGCTTCGATAAATCTGGCCAAACAGTCGATCAACCAATCTTTCGATCTGGACATGCAGGGGGCGATCGAACTGTCGTCGAACCTCTACGGTGAGGCGTACAATACCCGCGATGCCTTTGAAGGCATATCCGCTTATCTTGAAAAACGAAAACCCGTGTTCACTGGAAAATGATTTTTTTGCCATCAGGAAGGGGGCATTTATGGGGAAAGTAGCAATTATTGGCGTCGGGCAGAGCACGTTTGTCCGCAAATACCCTGGATCCATTCGTGAACTTGCCTTTGACGGTTTCAGGGAAGCGATATGTGATGCACAGATTACGGCCCGTGACATCGATGCATCCGTAATCTGCTCTGCCCCAGAATACGACAAACAGCGATCACCGGCAGGGGTTCTTGCCGAGTACCTCGGGCTGAACCCCCAGCCGACCGTCTATGTGGAAAGCCTGTGCTCGTCGAGCAGCATGGGGCTCCGTCTGGCTTATTCCCTTGTCGCATCCGGGCTTCACGATACCGTGGCCGTCATCGGCTTTCAGAAAATGTCCGAAATATCTTCAGCCGAATCCCAGGAAAGGATGGGACGCGGTGGCGACATCCAGTGGGAAAGCCCCTTCGGCACGATGATGCCGGCATATTATGGCATGTATGCCCGGGCCCACATGGAAAAATACGGTACCACCGCAGAGGATCTGGCGCTTATCCGGGTCAAGGCCGCCACTTACGGTCAGATCAACGACAAGGCCGTCTACCGTAAACCGGTAACCGAAGAGATGTTCGCCGATTCGGATAACATGATGTCCAACATCGTGGCAGCGCCTCTCCGGGTGGGTGACTGCTGCGCCAATGCGGATGGCAGCTCTTGTGTAATCGTGGCCTCCGAAGAAAAGGCCAGGGCTTTTTGTAAAAAACCGGTCTGGATTCTGGGCGTGGGGGCGGCAACAACCGGTGTAAATCTGGCGGAAAGAGATCTTTTTTCCGGATTGACCGTGGCCCAGCAGGCCGCCGACCAAGCTTACCGAATGGCAGGCATAACCGCCAAGGCGGTGGATGTGGCGGAGGTACACGACTGTTTTACCATCGCCGAAATGATGGCCTATGAAAACCTGGGTTTTGCAAAACCCGGTGAAGGCAAGGATCTGATTAGAGGCAAAGAGACATACAGAGACGGAAGCATCCCGGTGAACGTGGACGGGGGGCTGCTGTCTAAAGGGCACCCCATAGGAGCCACCGGCGGATCACAGATCAGAACCATTGTGATGCAACTCAGAGGCGAGGCAGGCGAGATTCAGGTTAAGGACCCTGAAATAGGACTCGTTCATAACATCGGCGGTGTGGGCCTTTACGGCAACGTGACAATTCTGGGGAGGTAACTATGGGCAAAGGAAAAAATATCGACGAGCGATTTAAAAAATTCGGTACGGTAAGTTTTACCTCCATTTCAAAGGTCAATAATTTTATCGGTCATCTGGAAGAAGGCAAAGTAATGGGGACCAAATGCAACAAATGCGGCAAGTTATTTTTTCCGCCACGGGCCGATTGCTGCCACTGTCTTTCCAGTGACATACAGTGGTTTGAAGTGCGCGGAAAAGGAAAACTGGTGACATACAGCACCCTGCAATTCGCCCCCATCGGTTTCGAAGACGATCTTCCCTATTCCATCGCACTTGTTGACTACACAGAATACAAGGTCTTTGGCAGGATCTCCGTAAACGTACCTGCTGAAAAAATAAAGGTAGGGGTGGAAATGAAAACCGTTGTTAACACCCTGCCGAACGGTCAACTCAATTACGTCTTTGAATTGGTATAATAGGCAGAGAGAAAGATCTGTTCCGGTTGTGCCGACCCGATAAATACCACATAGAAATCAACAATAGCCTTACGCGGACAAGCCGCAACTAGTCAAGCATCACCGGTGGGAAGAATAAGCGTCTGGTTCCGGACGCTTGTTGTAATATAGTTTTATCGGGATCCCAATCGCTATCGGGATCGAAATCGATTTCCTCGATCCCATAGCCGGTGGAATCTTCTTTACGCAGCAGCCCCTTCCGCTCAATTGACTGAGCATAGCGACATTTCGATCCCGATAGCGATTGGGAATAGCCAAACAGGTTTATGATGCCGGCGCATCGTTGTGACATGGCCTCCATCGCTTTGTTGCTCGGGGCTTTGCCGATGGCCATCTGAAAAATGGGTGCGTTTTGCTGTTATTTAAACTCGTAAGCGAATAATTCGAAACCTTCCCAAAGGATCAGAAGTTACTAATGGTCTCAGACCGAGGCAAATCTTTTTCCATATACTGCAAGTCTCATGGTACCATCATTTCCTCTGATTGCATCAGGGCATCGGCATGCCATATCTGCAACCGTTTCCAAACGACCGCCATGGATCGTTCAAAATCATCTTCGCCAAAGACTTCAAGAGTGACAACCCGTTCATCGTCCAGGGGAAGCTGCGCCAGCCGGCCCGAGAGATTTTCCAATAAACCGCCAGGCAGATGCTCGAGGCTGGTATGATCCGTTCCATCGGCATCGACCCCATGCACATGGAACACCCGGGCGCGATCCAACCAACGGTCAAGATGAGTGGCCACGTTGCGGTCGCGGACCAGCAGGTGGCCGATATCGAGGCAGACCGACAGGTCGAATGCCTCCACCAGGCCGGCCACCAGATCGAAATTATAGTCCAGCGTCTCGACGCAAACTTTTTTTGGGTTAACGTCCCCGGTGTAAAGTAATTCCTTAAGGGACCGGCGGTTCTGCTCCATCCAACGATCGAGTTCATCAGTGGGCGGATCGCCCCGCCGATCCCCGTGCAGGTGGAGAATCCAGGCAAAGGGGGCAACCGGTGCCATCCGCTTCATCACGCGCCGGCATTTGGCCACCGATGAAATGCGCTCGGTCTCGTCAGCGCTGCCCAGCGCTGTGTCCAACGGGAGATGAACCGTATAGCTCAACCCCGCATCCCCTGCCAATCGCGCCAATTCCAAGACCTCTTCCGGCGAAGGCATATTGGAGAATTCATCGGTCTCGAACAGCACCAGCTCCACATCATCCAGTCGTCCGCTCAAGTGGCGCACATTGGGGATGATGTCGTCGGGAATTATATAGCTTGTGGTCCCCAGGCGAAACGGCAGGGGCATTTTCAAATGGTAAAACTCATTCAGATGCGCCTTTACGGCCATCTTTTCGTTAGCTTCACGGCCTTTTGTCATACGGAGACATTTCCTCCATCAGTCGATTTTATATGAGGCCACAGAAAAAAGGACCACCAAAATGCATTGTGACGTGAAGCAAACGCAGATGGCCCCGCCGACTATCAGCCGGCAGATATACGGATAAAAACCGCGTCGTCTTGACACGCCCCGCCGAATCGCCCCGATGACGTCCAGCTCCTCGCTGGTGAATGCAAATGAGCACACAGGTCCAGGGCATGTCTTTGACGGCGCGTCGAACAGCGTCGGTTCGGCAATTGAGTTTTTTTAACATTGCGGTTGCGTCTCATCAACCCCGCAAGCCGTTCCAATCAGACAAATGGACAATTAAATATCGGAAATGATTTCATGTATATTCCTCCCGAAAAAAAAACGTTTCCAGACCCACGGAAGTGGATCCGGAAACGCTTTCATTTATCGTTGCCAGGCCTCGACGGCCCGGCGTTCGGAATCAGGGAATCACGGATTTGTGACCGTCACCCGGCACGTGCCGCTGTAACTGTCGTCATCGGCCTTGACCGCAATGACAGCACTACCCTCCAGCACACCGGCCACCACCCCGGCTTCGGTAACCGTGGCAATTCTGGCATCACTGCTGACCCAGGTAACGGGTTTATCCTGGGGAATCTGATGAGTAAGGGTAAAGGTGTCCCCCTTTTGGATCGTTTTTGTTTCCAAAGACAACCCGGCATCTTCTCCCGCAAAAAGAACCGTGGTGTTGCTCGGAGTACACCACATGGACCCCACTGCTGTAAAGCTTGTGCTGCGCAGATCCAGGACGCTCAGATACGTACATCCGCGGATAAACCAGCGATCAATTGAGGTCACACTGGCGGGGATAGCAAGATGGGTGATACCCGAGTACATCAGGCTGCAGCGACCAAGGGTGGTCATGGTATCGGGCAGTTCAAGCTCGCTCAAGGCGGTGCATTTATGAAAAAAGCCCGCCGGCAAAACGGTCATACCCGCCGGAAGCTTGATGTTGGAAAGCTTGGTACACCCATCAAAAACACCTGAACCCAGGGTGGTGACGGTGTCGGAAAGCTCGATTGCCGTGAGATTGACACACTCCTTGAAAGCACTGTTTCCAATGGTGGTGATGCTGTCGGGAAGCTGGATTGTTGTTATCCCGGAGCAGCGGTTAAAGAAACTGTCGGGCAAGGTGGTGATCCCTGCCGAAAACTGAACCGTTGTGAGACAACTGCAGTTGCTGAACAGTCCCCTGCCAAGTTCCGTCATGTTTGTCAAATCCGCCGCGGTAATACCCGAGCACCCGGTGAAAACATAGTCTCCCAGGATGGTGACACTGGCAGGCAGTTCGATTGCGGTGATTCCGGAGCAGCCGTCAAAGAAATAATCAGGCAGGCGGGTGATCCCTTCGGGAAGTTTGATCTTTTTAAGATCCGTGATCCCCGTGCAGCGTTTAAAGCAACTTTTTGCGTTAACAAGAACCTCTTCGGTAAGATTTGACAAGTCGACTGCCGTCAACTTCTCACAATCCCGGAACATATCCTGTCCGAAGCTCGTTACGGTGCCGGGCAGAACAATTTCCGTCAGGCCGGTGGCTCGAAAACAGTGACCACCGATTTGCGTCACACCCGCGGGTATGTTGATTGCACTTAAGGCCGAGCAACCATAAAAACCGCTCGCGCCCAGGATTGTCACCGTATCGGGAAGAACAATTCCCGTCAGGTTGGAACAATCTTTAAAAGCGTTCGCAACAATTTCCGTAACACCGGTACAGCCGCTGAAATCAAGGCTTTTGGGCGTTGTCCAGTCAAACGTTGCCCCTTTAACGGTAGTAGCGGTAATGGCCGTGTTTCCGGACAGATCGATTGCGGATACACCTGTCAAATACTTCATGACAGCCATCTCCTCATCGATGATGCCCAGATTGGACAGGTCCAGGGCACCCTGGATGGAGGCCAGTTCCTCAACGGTCAAGGGACCCAGATAGTCCGAGCCTTTACCCGCGGCCGCACCCAGTTTTTTGGTAAGCTGCGCATTGGAAAGGGAAATGGAATCCGCCCCTTCATACGTCGATTTCATTGTAACATTGACAGTATACGTCTTGGTCACCTCACCTGTCGTTACCGCAACGGAAATGGTATTGCCTCCAAGAGCCAGGGCCACAGCCTCTGACGCTGTGTTGTCAGCGACAGCCGTGTCATTGACTTTCAAGGTGGAATTGGCATCGGCCAGTTTGGCGGTTACCGTGGTTTCTGTGAGATAACATCCGACATCGGCCGTGTAATAGAACCGCTGCGGGTCAAAGGCCTCGTTTAAAGTGACGCCGGCCAGGGAAACCGTTTCCAGTCCTGCCGTCTGTGTGCCTGCAAAGGTGACCTTGCAGACACTGCCGTATGCACTATCCTCGGTTCTTACATGGATGTAAGTGGTACCGGCCTGAATCCCTGTTAGCACACCATTTTCCGATACCATGGCAACATCCGGGTTGCTGTTTCCCCATACCAGGGTTTGATCTTCCGGGATATCGGAAGACAAATTCAGGATCAGGGTCTCTTCTCCAAGATTCACGGTTGCCGACTCGGATTGGAAACCGGCTGAAAGCGTGTCTTTAAAAAGAATGGCCGTGGACTCCGGAACATACCAGTTTGCGGCATCCTCACTGGTAAATTCGGTTTGACGCAGATCCAGGACTGCAAGGGAGGTGCAGTTACTGAAGCATGAAGATCCGATCTCGGTCACGCTCCCCGGAATGGATAAATCGACCAAATTTTCACATCGATAAAAACACTTCTCGCCAAGCGCGGTGACCGTTGACGGAATCTCTATTTCGCTTAATCCCGATTGTGAAAAGCACTTGTAGCCAAAGGAGGTCAGGCCGGCCGGCAACTGAATTTGAGTAAGCGCTGAACATCTCTCAAATGCATACTGTGGAAGAGACGTAAGGCCCTGGGGCAGGACAACAAAGGCAAGACCGGAGCATCTACTGAATGCGGAGGATGACAGTTCAATCACCGTATCCGGAAAGGTTATCCCGGTAAGATTCTCACACCCGTTAAACCAACTCTGATACTCGGTAATACCGGTGCAGCCGCTGTAATTAAGGCTTTTGGGCGTTGTCCAGTCAAAATACCACTGAGACATCGCCCACGAGGTAAGTTCTGTGTTGTTGGAAAGATCGATGGCCGA
>ENA-ORCU01000308-ORCU01000308.1-marine-metagenome-genome-assembly--contig:-NODE-308-length-19775-cov-2.797441_pt1 | contig 19775 bp, 18 predicted proteins | sample MGYA00248631_ERZ508512 | MGnify/ENA primary metagenome ERZ508512 (study PRJEB26183, sample SAMN06268844) | marine metagenome | isolation source: Tt an P1 anaerobic enrichment on pine from sediment taken...
CGATGACCGATTCATTTCTGACCATAGCAAATGCCGAAGAAGGATTATTTAAAGACAAAGGCAGTAAGTTTCTTGCTTATGCCTTTCCGGTTGAATTAGAAGATGAAATCAAGGAACACATCCAGAACTTAAAAAAAGCCCATCATGCAGCACGCCACCATTGCTATGCGTGGCGGCTTGGAGCCGAAAAAACACAGTTTCGGGCCAACGACGACGGCGAACCTTCATCAACCGCCGGCAAGCCCATTTTAGGACAAATCATTCGCTTAGACCTAACCAATATTTTGATTGTGGTTGTTCGCTATTTTGGAGGAACCCTGCTTGGTGTGGGCGGACTGATTCAGGCCTACCGGGAGGCAGCTGCCGATGTTTTGGCACATTCGACTATTATTGAAAAGTTAGTCGAAACTACTTTTACAATTGAATTTGACTACCCCAATATGAATCCAGTGATGCAAATTTTTAAAGAAGAAAACCTGGACCAAAAAGAAAACCAATTCGAACTACGTTGTAAAATCAAAACGTCGGTTCGAAAAAGTGAAGTTGAAAGGCTTATCGAAAAATTTCGGAAAATTGATGGTGTCATTGTGACACCCCTCGACTAAGGCCAGCGTTGTTAATAAATCGGTAATAAATCACATGGACAATCGTCACTTAACAAGGGACAAATTATTTAATTTTGAGTTTTGATGAAGCGTTTAAACGTTCTATATAATTTCCCAGCTGGTGATCAGGATCACCCGACAATTTTTTTCTCATTCCTTAAGTGCTGCATCAAAAATTTTAAGAAACAGTATCAAGCTCAGCAAATTAGTTTATTACCGGCATATGATCCGGATACTGAAAACCAACAGTGATTTTAATCCTGTTGGTTTTTTTTTGAAACCATTTTAATGAAATAAAACGCATGAATAAAAAAGATTTAATTTCCATCATGGATTATTCGAAGGAAGACTACCTGAGAATAATGGATATGGCTGCTGATTTTGAAGAAAATCCCAACCAGACGTTGTTGGAGGGTAAAGTCGTAGCCTCGTTGTTTTTCGAGCCATCAACCCGTACCCGCTTAAGCTTTGAAACAGCCATTAACCGAATGGGCGGACGTATTGTCGGCTTCTCAGACTCCGGCTCATCCAGCGTGTCTAAAGGAGAAACCTTGCACGATACCATTCGAATGGTTTCACAGTATGCGGATCTGATTGTGATGCGCCATCCGCTGGAAGGAAGCGCCCGCTATGCTGCCGAAGTTTCTTCGGTCCCGGTAATTAATGCCGGCGACGGAGCTAACCAGCACCCCACGCAAACCCTGCTGGATATGTACTCCATTCTGAAAACTCAAAAAACATTCGACAACCTGAACATCTTCATGGTCGGCGATCTCCGTTATGGGCGCACGGTACACTCGCTGCTGATGGCCATATCACAATTCGAAAATCCAATTTTCAATTTCATTGCGCCCGAAGAGCTTCAAATGCCGGAAGAATACAAAATTTACCTGCGTGAAAAAGGAATTCGATTTTTCGAGCATCGTGAATTTACCGACATCATTTCAGAAGCTGACATTGTTTACATGACCCGTGTTCAAAAGGAGCGGTTCTCCGACCCCATGGAATACGAAAAGGTAAAAAATGTATACATCCTGAGAAACAGCATGCTGAAAAATACAAAACCAAACATGCGCATTCTGCACCCGCTGCCAAGGGTTAATGAAATAGCCACCGACGTGGATAAGAACGAAAAAGCTTACTACTTCCAACAGGCGCGTAACGGGGTATTCGCACGTGAAGCCATTATTTCTCATGCACTAAACTTAAAGTAACCGATATGAAAGAGCATAAAAAGAAACTAAAACTGAAGGTCAGTGCCATTAGCGAAGGTACGGTGATTGACCACATCCCTTCAGAAAGCTTATTCGACGTTATTTCAATTCTGGAACTGGATAAAACCCCAAACATGATCACCTTTGGGGCCAACCTCGACAGCGGCAAGCTCGTTAACAAGGCCATCATCAAAGTGTCAAATCAATTTTTTGAAAATGACGACATCAACCGAATTGCACTGATTGCCCCGCATGCGAAACTCAATATCATCCGGGACTATGAAGTGGTGGAGAAAAAAATTGTTGAAGTTCCCGACCGCGTTGTTGGCATTGTCAAATGCTTTAACCCGAAATGCATTACCAATGCAGAGCCGATCACAACCTCTTTTGCGGTCATTTCAAAAGAGCCAATTGCCTTAAAATGTAAATATTGCGAAAAAATTACCTACGAAAAGCAAATGGTAATCAAATAATCTGGTCCGGATCAAAAGACCGATAAATTGTTTCAACGACAAAAAAAATGAAAACAGATTTTTCAGGAACACTAAGCCAGGTAAAAGACCTGGTAAAAAGCAAGCCGGACAACGTTCACCAGCAGGTTTGCCAGCTACTAAAGGAAAACATATACCACTACGACTGGGTTGGATTTTATCAGTTGAAAGATGGTGTTTTGGTGCTGGGCGATTACGTCGGCAAACCCACCGATCATACCCGCATAGAAGTTGGAAAAGGAGTTTGCGGCCAGGTAGCCGAAAAAAAACAGACCATCATTGTACAGGACGTGAGACTAGAGAACAACTACATTGCCTGCAGTTTGGATGTGCAATCGGAGATTGTAGTCCCGATATTGCGACAAGGCGAGTTTGTTGCTGAACTGGATATTGACAGCCACTCGCCTGCCCCGTTTTCAAAAGAGGATCAAGTTTTTCTGGAACAGGTTTGTGCGTTACTGGCTGATAGCTTTTAAACAAAAAAGGTTCGTCCGAAATTACCCGGACGAACCAATATTTTTTTCACCATAAAAAAGTCAAGCACTAATAGCGATCTCGTCTGGGAGGTCGTTCCGGTCTTGGCCGGGCCTTATTGACTTTTATATTCCGTCCGTTTACTTCAGCCCCATCCAATTCCTCAACAGCCTTGTTACCTTCAGTTTCAACGGCCATTTCAACAAAGCCAAATCCTTTAGCTCTGCCAGTTTCACGATCCTTTACAATTTTCACGGAAATTACCTCTCCGTATTCAGCAAAAATTTCACCCAGTTCGTCTTCCTTAAGATTGTAGTCCAGGTTACCTACGTAAATGTTCATAATTTGAGAATAAAAATTAGAAATGAATAAAAACATAACTGGTGGAGCTAAATGCAAACCGGAAAACTTTACTCAGAAATTTTGAAATGATTACCGAAGTCTGACATGTTCACCCACACCCAAAATACATAAAATAACGTTGCCAGTTGGGAATGAACACTGAATTCATTTTCCGGGAAAAGGTCGATTTTTGACTCAAAAACTTCCAATTCTCAACCATACTATATACAAAAATAAGTATTGTTTTGAATCTGCAAATCTTTTAATCGCTTTTTTTACGAGTTGATTTCGAGAAATCGGGAATGACTATCTCACAGTTAATCAATGTATAAAACCAAGCCTTTCAAATATTCACCTTCCGGATGGTAGATATTCACCGGATGATCGGCTGGCTGATGAAGTTGATGTAAAATACGGACTTTCCGTCCTGAGATGGCCGCTCCTGAGAAAACCGCTTCACGAAACTGATCTTTGCTAACGACCTGTGAACAACTAAAAGTAAATAGAATACCACCAGGCCGAATCTGCTCAAAAGCTTTGGCATTCAATCTCTTGTATGCTTGTAGCGCCTGACGTAACGCCCCGCGGTGCTTGGCAAATGCCGGAGGGTCCAAAACAATCAGGTCGTAACGATCTTTCATGTCGCGCATAAAATCAAAGGCGTCTGTGGCAAACGCTTCGTGCCGGTCATCGTCTCCAAAATTCAAGGCTACGTTTTGTCGGGTGAGTTCAATTGCTTTTGCAGAAGCGTCAACTGAATGCACGAGCTTGGCTCCCCCCTGCATTGCAAAAAAGGAGAACCCACCGCTGTAACAAAACATGTTCAAGACATCGCGTCCTTTTGAGAACTGCTCAAGCAGCTTTCGGTTTTCCCGCTGGTCGATAAAAAAGCCGGTTTTTTGACCTTCAATCCAATCCACCTGGTAAGAAAGGCCATATTCTCTGACAATACATGGCTCGCTGGTACCCAGCAAATAACCATTTTCAGGCTGAATGTCGGCTTTAAAAGGAAGCGTTTTGTCACTTTTATCGTAAACAGCGACCAAGGCATCACCCAGTAACTTTTTTAAAATCTTAGCCAACTCATGACGAAGATGATACATGCCCACCGAATGCGCCTGATAAACTGCCGTGCCATTATAAAAATCGACAATTAATCCTGGCATGCCGTCACCTTCGCCGTGAATGAGGCGAAAAACATTGGTATGTTCGCTTCCCAGCAAGCCCAAAGCACACCGAAGGCTGAGCGCTTCTGAAAGCTTTCTCTCCCAGAATTCGGTATTAATGGCGACATCCTCAAAGGACACCACACGAACTGCGATAGATCCAATTTGATAATGGCCAATGGCCAGAAAGTCTTGCTTGCTGGAAACCACGCGAACCAACTCTCCTTCTTCAAGTTCCTGGCTGACAAACTTAATGGCGCCCGAGAAAATCCAGGGATGGAAACGATTCAACGACTGTTCTTTCCCCGATTTTAAAGTAACAATTGGTAAGCTCATGATTGTGCGGCTATTAGCGAATTAAATATTTCGCAGGAAACCCAGGCGTCTGTGGCTGCATAACTTAGTTGAGCATCTGTTAACTGATCGGCTTCCCAATTGGACAAACGTTGCGATTTTGAAATGCGGAATCCTAAGACGATCCCTGTAATTTTTTTGAGGCTAAAATCCTGAATTCCATAATCTTTTACCTCATCCTGCAATTCAATAAAACCACGGGGAATGAACCGGTTAATCTTCTGCAAGGCTTTGATATCATCGCGAATGGCCACGCCCACCTTGGTAATTGTTTCATCTGCCAGAATATCTTTTATTGCATTGGGCAAGCCAATTTTGCTAAGTCGGACGATAAATGCCTTATCGCAGGTTGATAGCTGCAACAACGCTACCTGATGAACTTGCCCGCGTTTAAATGAAGGCTTTGTCTCTGTATCAAAACCAAGGACCTCCTGATTTTTCAAATAATTGACAGCTGCTTCCAGCTGTTCATCATTCTCGACCAAAACAATTTCCCCGTCAAAGGCATGCAAAGGTAAATCAGCCAGCGCTTCTTTAGTAATACTTTCTATAAACATATCTAATCTCCCTGGTTCTTAAATAATTGGTTCAGCCAATCTGGCTTATTGCTTGTTCCCTCTTCCTCCTCCTCGTTTGCCCGCGCTTGTCTGATCTGATCATCCAAATCGTAATCACCATAAATTAACGAATGGATTGCCCTAAGGGAATTCACCAAGCGCTGTCCCCAAAAGGTTTTGAAATTATCCATACAAAGCCATAAGGCCTCTTGCATAACCAACTCATCACCGGTCCTGAACGACATCAGGAAATCCTTTAGATCCTGATAAATATCGGCCAAACATTCTGAGATGCTCGCTGTCAACGGCGCATCACTAAACTGCATCTCAGCATCGAACACCTCCTGAAAATCATCATGTTCACCGAGCAAATTCATGACCTTTTGCTGCAAAAAGTTATAATCAACCTCGCTCACAAACTTTTCGAGTCCCATTTCTTCGTAGCTTTCCACCTCCGGTAAAACCGAGGTTTTCAAGTAAAGCAGTGGTAAAATTTTTTGAGCTTTGTCCAGAAAATCCCGCGTAGTCTGCGCGCTGGCTGTCTCCAAAAAGCTGCAGTACTCGTTGGCTACAGTAACAAACTCAATTACATTTTTAGAATATACTGTCGGATTTAAACTTTCTCCAGTCATTGTATTCAATTAATCCTGCAAAAATAATAAGATTTTCCGTTTCACTCGGTTTTTGAGTCATTTGCCTGCTCATTTCGCTTCCATTCCAGCTTATTATCAATGCGCTTAACAATTTTTCCGTTATCCATCAGCCAACGAATCACCTTGATCTTCAGATCCTCGTTGCCTTTCAGCTTCATGATCAATTCTTCGAACGCACAGGGTTTCGCCAAATTTCCCCGAATCTCATCGGCAAGACGGTCAAATTCCAGTTTACTCAAGCCCAGTTCGTTTCGTTCCAGGCAAACATCGCAATTTCCACAACGAACCGAGTCGTTTTCGCCAAAATATTGGAGCAGCACCTGACTCCGGCATTTGAGCTTTTGGGTGGAATAGTGAATCATGGCGTCCACCCTTTTTTGATAGTCGTGCTTTCGATCGGTATAGTGCTCCTTCGAAATTTTCAACCGGCTGATATCAATCCGTTCCTTTGGGAAATAAATATAAGGTGTGTGTTTCCGTGGAATGTAATGGATAATTTTGTGTGCATTTAAATGATTTAGGAAGCGATATACAACATCAATTTTAAGACCGGCACGCGTGGCCAGCAATTCTTCGTTGATCGGAACATAATCGGTAAACAAGCCCGAATAAGAACGAAGAATCAGCTTGATAAATCCATCGAAGCTTGAATTGGCGACCTGAAATTTATACAGATCATCGCGCCCGACGATGAAAATCAGCCGGGACGGATTATTTGATTCATCAGTCAACTCCAGGTAGCCCTCGCGTTGCAGAATCTTGATACTGTTATAAATGGTTTGAATTTGCATGGTATATTTCGATGCAAATTCACCTAAATTGAAATCTCTGGTTTGATTTTTCCCATAGCCAACAGCCAGCTGGAAGGTGTTGCACAAGGCCTGGTACACGTTCTTAATCACCTCAATTTCGGGAAATGATTTTTCAACATTCTTTTTCAGGGCCAGCACATCCGATTTTCCGGAAATCAACACGGCATAGGCTTTGTTTCCATCGCGCCCTGCGCGGCCTGCTTCCTGAAAATAAGCTTCTGGTGAATCTGCGGGGCCATAATGAATCACAAAGCGAACATTCGCCTTATCTATTCCCATTCCAAAAGCATTGGTGGCGACAATCACACGTGTTTTTCCGGCCTTCCAGTCATCCTGCTTCTTTTCGCGACTTAAACTGCTCAACCCGGCGTGGTAGTATTCGGCCGAGATTTTGTTTTTCCTGAGATATTCGCTAATTTCTTTGGTTCGTTTGCGACTCCGGACATAAATAATCCCCGTTCCTTTGGCCCGCTGAACTGACTGGAGTAAGTACTGCATTTTATCTTCGCGCTCACGGACAATATAAATCAAATTATCACGAAAAAAACTTTTCCGGAGCACATGCTCTTTTTTGAAATCCAACTGTTTCTGGATATCCTTCTCCACCTCACGGGTCGCGGTCGCTGTAAGCGCTAACACAGGCACGTCTGGCAACAATTTTCGCAGTTCCGTAATTTTTCGGTAGCTCGGCCTGAAATCGTATCCCCACTGCGAAATACAATGGGCTTCATCTACCGTAACCAGGTTCACATCCATATTGGCCAAGTGGTCTTTAAATCGCTCGGTATTCAAACGTTCAGGCGACAAATACAGAAACTTGTAATCGCCCCAACTGGCTTTATCGAAGGCTATTTTTATTTCCTGCTGGCTCAAGCCTGAATGAATCGCCAAGGCTTTTATTCCTTTTTTATTCAGGTTCTCAACCTGATCTTTCATTAGCGAAATTAGAGGTGTAATGACCAAACAAATTCCTGGTTTGGCAAGTGAGTACACTTGAAAAGTGATGGATTTACCTCCCCCGGTTGGCATTAATCCAAGCGTATCATTCCCATCAGCAATCGACTGAATAATCTCTTCCTGTAAGGGACGGAAGTTGGAATAGCCCCAATAACGGGTCAATATGGCTTTAAAATCACTCAAGCAAACTATTTTTTTGCAATGATTATAAAAACAGATTCAACTTAACAAATTTTAATGAAATTTAATTTTTTTAATGGAGACTTGCAACGCCACGATCCAAGCTTAATCCGGTTATTTTTTGTAGTTTTGGCCTATTAATTTCAACTAAAAATCCACTTCATGTCGTTTTACGCAGATAAGATCGTTTCTGAGGGATTAACATTTGACGATGTTCTGCTAATTCCCTCCTATTCTGATATATTGCCCCGGGATGTGGATTTAAGTTCTTCATTTTCCCGATCCATAAAATTAAACACACCCATTGTCACAGCAGCCATGGACACAGTAACCGAAGCAACCATGGCTATCGCCATCGCACGCGAAGGTGGTATTGGTGTCATTCATAAAAACATGAGCATCGAAGAACAGGCCAAGCAGGTGATTTCGGTTAAACGGGCCGAAAATGGCATGATTTACAATCCAATTACCATTGAAAGGGAGAAACTTGTCCACCATGCTTTGGAGATCATGAAGACATACAAAATTGGAGGGATCCCAGTGGTTGACTCCAATAACATCCTGGTCGGGATTGTCACTAACCGCGACCTTCGGTTTGAACAAGACATGAACCGCCCAATAGCCGAAGTAATGACAGCGGAAAATTTGGTTTTCACGGCTGAATCCACAGATTTGGAAAAAGCCGCTGAAATTCTTCAGAAATATAAAATTGAAAAACTACCGGTTGTTGACCAGCATAAAAAACTGATTGGGCTGGTTACCTACAAAGATATTACCAAAGCGAAAGACAAACCACTGGCATGTAAAGATGTGAAAGGCAGGCTGCGTGTGGCTGCCGGAGTTGGTGTAACTGCAGATTCGATGGACCGGATTGACGAACTGGTTAATGCACAGGTGGACGCCATTGTGATTGACACAGCTCACGGACACTCAAAGGGCGTGCTCGAAACTTTGCGCAAGGCCAAAGTCAAGTACCCGGAGATCGATTTTATTGCTGGTAATATTGCCACCGCAGAAGCAGCCACCGACTTGGTTCTTGCAGGCGCCGATGCGGTAAAAGTTGGAATTGGCCCCGGATCAATATGTACAACCCGAGTCGTAGCGGGCGTTGGAATTCCCCAATTATCTGCGATCTACGAAGTAGCGAAAAGCCTTAAAGACAGTGATGTTCCCGTAATTGCTGACGGCGGCATCCGCTATTCGGGCGATATTGTAAAAGCGATTGCTGCAGGAGCCAATTCCATTATGGCGGGGTCGTTATTTGCCGGAGTCGAAGAATCGCCCGGCGAAACCATCATCTTTCAGGGACGAAAATTCAAGTCGTACCGGGGGATGGGGTCAGTTGAAGCCATGCAGGCCGGATCGAAAGATCGGTATTTCCAAGATGTTGAAGACGATATCAAAAAATTGGTGCCCGAAGGAATTACCGCCCGGGTTCCCTACAAAGGAACTTTGGACGAGGTGCTTTACCAACTGATCGGTGGGTTAAAAGCTGGCATGGGATATTGTGGCGCAAAAAATATTGAGGAATTGATGCACGCGAAATTTACAAAAATAACAGCGTCCGGCGTTCAGGAAAGTCACCCGCATGATGTCTCCGTTACGCGCGAAGCCCCCAATTACAGTACCCGTTGACCTTAAAGCGGTTCAAATCGTGATGGAAAAATTTAACTGATATTTCATTCTATGCATCGTTTCACACTCTTGTTTCTTGCCATTGTAACAACCACCATCGGACTAGGCCAAACGGAGTCCGACATTCTTGTTCGAATCGATGACCAAGCAATAACCCGAGAAGAATTTGTGTGGCATTATGAAAAAAACAACGGCTATTTATTGAGTGAGTCAGAAAAAAAATCGCCTTCCGAATACCTCGATTTGTTTATCAATTTTAAGCTTAAGGTTGCAGAGGCAAAGCGATTGGGCTATGATACTGTTCCAGGTTTTGTGAGCGAGCTAAAGGCCTACCGGGACGAACTCGCTAAACCCTTTCTGACAGCGGTGGACTACACTGACCAAATGGTAGAAACCGCGTACGAACGGATGAAAACGGAGATAGACGCCAGCCATATTTTAATCCTGCTTGATGGGGCGCCTGCGCCCGCTGACACCCTGCAAGCCTGGAATAAGGTAATGGAACTCAGAACCCAGCTGCTTCAGGGAGCAGACTTTGAAGAACTGGCCGTTAGACATTCCGAAGACCCCTCGGCAAAACAAAATAAGGGACGACTCGGTTATTTCAGCGCATTTCAAATGGTCTATCCGTTTGAGGATGCAGCGTACAAAACAGCAGTAGGTGAAATCTCCGCTACTGTCCGAACTTCTTTTGGCTATCACCTCATTCGGGTAAACGACCGGCGGCCGGCCAAAGGCCAAATCAAGGTCGCACACCTCATGAAAAAATTAGAGGAACATGCCAGCGAAGAGACCGTCAATAAACAAAAAAAACAAATGGACAGCCTCTACACCGAACTAAAAAACGGCGCTGATTTTGCGACGCTGGCCCGAAAACATTCCGACGATCGGCGCTCGTCGCAAAACGGAGGCGAACTCTCTTGGTTTTCGTCATCGGGGATGATGCCTGAATTTGCAGAACCAGCCTTTCATCTGCAAAATGACGGCGCGCTCTCTCCCGTTATCCGCACCCCTTATGGATGGCACATTATTAAACGAATCGAGTACCGCCCGGTTCCGGCCTTCGACGAACTGCAGGATTTTTTGACCGAAAAGATTCGCAGCAATCCGGAAATCAGTCAACACAGCTCCGACATTTTTATTCAAAATCTAAAAAAAGAATACAACTTTGAACAGGACCATCAAGCGGTTGATCAACTAATTGCAGCGATAAAATCAAATAGTTCAAAGGATTTTCGCCCGGCCAAACCCGATCAAATCCTTTTTCAATTTGCTGATCAAAAAGTCTCAACCAACAAGTTCACAAACTATCTGAAAGAAACAACAAGTAACCAAACTTCAATTCAAAACGCATTTGAGAATTTTGTAAGCCAGACGCTTATGGAATATGAAAATTCGCGATTGGAGGATAAACATCCCGGGTTTCGGTTTCTGATGCAGGAATATCATGATGGTATTTTGCTGTTTAACCTGTCGGAAGAAAAAATTTGGAATGAGGCTGCAAAGGATTCAGCCGGTCTGGCAGATTTCTATCAGAAGAATAAAGGAAAATACCAATGGGATGAACGATTTTACGGGTGGAGTATCCGATGCAAAAGCCAGGAGGAAAAAGACTTTATAGAAGCGGTTTTCGAAGAAGATACAGCCATAACCGAAAATGAGTTGAACGATCTGCTGAGTAATCATTTTGAAAAAAATGATGCCACCATTCGATTGGGATACTTTGAAAAGGGTACTGACAAATTGGTTGATTTTCTGGTATGGAATACACCAAAACCGGAAGATTTCAACGATGGCCTGCATTTTGTTCGGGGAAACAAAGTTCCGCCACAAGCCAAAACACTGGATGAGGCACGGGGTCTGTATGTTTCCGACTACCAAGATAAACTGGAAGAGCAATGGATTAAAGAGCTACGGAAACGTTACCAGGTGAAAGTAAACAGGAAAGTATTAAAACAAATTGAACAGGAACGATGAAGCTGAAGCTGTTTCATATGATTTTGTGGGTTTTGGTTATTTCCGCCTGCTCAAATGAACCGGAGAAGGTACCTTTGGCGCAGGTTGGCTCAAAAATTCTTTATCTTGAAGAGGTGGAAGAAGTATTGCCTGAGGGCCTCCCGGAACCCGAACGCAGCCTGTGGATCGATGATTTCATTCAAAAATGGGTACAGAGCGAACTCATGGTGTTAAATGCCGAAGAAAATCTGACAGCAGCTCAAAAAGACGTGACCCGGGAATTGCATGAGTATCGAAACTCGCTCATTACCTTCCGGTATAAAAAAGCACTCATGGAACAAAAAATGGATACCGTAATTACTGATTCGGCCATAGAAAGCTATTACGAAGACCACAAAAATGAATTTATCCTGAAAAACGATATCGTCAAGGCGGTGTTTCTGAAAACGCCATTGGAAGTTGCAAGTCCGGAAATAATTAAAAGTTTGTGTATCGATAATGATCCGCAAAAGTTGCAGGAACTCGACGAATATGGGATTCGATACGCCAAAACTTACGACCGTTTCGACGATAAATGGATTGATGCCAGCCAGATTTTGGTTCAAATTCCAATGGAAATCGATAACCTCGAGCGTTTTTTACGCAGAAACAAGTTTATCGAAAGTGATGATACAGATTATTATTATTTTATTTGTATCCGCGATTTCAGATTTGAAGGAGAATATGCGCCGATTGAGTTTGTAAAATCATCCATTAAGAATATCCTTTTGAATCAGCGAAAAATCAATTTCCTGAAAAAAATTGAAAAAGACGTGTATCAGGAGGGGCTGGAATCGAAAAAAGTTAAACTTTATAATATTCAAAAATAAAACAATATGTTCAGAAAATTATTTGCTGGTATTTTGTTCTTTAGTTGCCTTACAACCGTAACGCTGGCTCAAGATAAAACGATCGATCAGATTGTCGCTGTTGTCGGTAGCAACATTATCCTTAAATCCGATATTGAAAGCATGTATATCCAACAGCAAGCTCAGGGAATAGTCTCTGACGGCGATATGAAGTGTGAAATTCTAGAGGATTTTTTGGTCGAAAAGCTTTTGCTGGCAGAAGCCGAACTGGATACCAACATTATTGTCAGCGACAGTCAGATTAACCAAAGTCTGGACCAGCGCATGCAATACTTCGTTCAACACCTGGGTTCCGAGCAAGCGGTTGAAAACTATTTCAAAAAGCCCATTTCTCAAATAAAAGCCGATCTGGAAGAAGTGATCCGGAATCAATCGATGACCGGCCAGATGCAGGGAAAAATCGTTGACAAAGTTCAGGTCACGCCTTCCGAAGTGCGTTATCACTTCCGGAATATGAAAAAAGAAGACATTCCCATGGTGGAACCCATGGTAGAATATGCCCAGATCAGCGTATTTCCACCTATTGAGCTCGAAGAAGAAAACCGTATTAAAGCCCGCCTGCGCGAATTCAAAGAACGTGTCGAAAACGGTGATAACTTTGCAACCCTGGCTGTGCTTTATTCCGAAGGTCCTTCGGCTGTCAGTGGCGGAGAACTTGGCTACATGGGACGCGCCCAACTTGACCCCAATTATGCGACAGCCGCGTTCAACCTCAAAGGAGACCGGGTTTCAAACGTGGTGAAAAGTGAATTCGGATACCACATCATCCAACTCATCGACCGCCGTGGTGATCAGGTGAACACGCGACATATCATTCTGAAACCCAAAGCTAATCTTGAAGCCATGGAAGAGGCAAAAAACCGGCTCGACAGCCTGGCCAACTTCATCCGAAAAGAAGAAATTACCTTTGCGGACGCCGCCATGCGCTATTCATACGACAAAAACTCCCGGAACAGTGGTGGCAAGGTGATTAACCCACAAACCATGTCGACCAAATGGAGACAACAAGAACTTGATCCCGATGTCAGTAAAGTTTTGGATGGGCTGAAAGTGAATGAAATTTCAGAACCTTTTAAGACCATCGACGACAAGCAACGAACAGTTTATAAGATTGTGAAATTGCTTGACCGGACCGAACAGCACCGGGCAAATTTGCAGGAAGACTATCAGCTGTTAACTGAGATTTACTTGCAGGAAAAGCAGGAAGAGGCCATGAATCAATGGATTTCGGAGCAACAATCGAAAACCTATATCAGCATAGACCCAACCTATGCCAATTGCAATTTTAAATTTAAAGGCTGGCAAAAATAAAGACTGAATGCACCCGATGAATTTCAAAAATGACGTGGAAGCTGTTGATGCTTTAAAAAACAAAGTTGATCAACTGCAAACGGAAATAAGAAAACGGATCTATGGACAGGATGAGATTATTAAGCAAGTGCTCATCTCGCTTTTTAGCCGGGGCCATTGCTTGCTAATCGGCGTTCCCGGGCTGGCCAAAACACTTTTGGTAAACACCATTGCTGAAGTACTGGGGCTTAAATACAGCCGCATTCAGTTTACACCCGACTTGATGCCGTCGGATATTATCGGCACCGAAATTCTGGATAAAGACCGGGAGTTTAAATTCATTCGTGGTCCCTTGTTTGCCAACATTATTTTGGCCGACGAAATTAACCGGACACCGCCAAAAACACAAGCTGCCTTGCTCGAAGCCATGCAGGAACGTGCCGTAACAGCAGCCGGCGAGCACCTGCTACTCGACAAGCCATTTTTTGTATTAGCCACTCAAAATCCAATTGAGCAGGAAGGAACCTATCCCCTGCCCGAGGCGCAGCTCGACCGTTTTATGTTTTCGGTTTGGCTCGATTATCCTGAATTTGAAGATGAACTGACCATCGTGCGCAACACGACTTCCGACTACACGACCGAACTGAAAGAGATTTTGTCGGCCGAAGAAATTAAGTACTTTCAGAATCTGGTGTTGAAGATTCCGGTTAATGAAAACCTGCTGAACTATGCGGTTTCGCTTTCAGCCAAAACACGCCCCGGAACAAAAATGGCTGCTTCCATATCTGACAAGTACCTGAAATGGGGAGCGGGTCCGCGGGCTTCGCAGTATCTTGTTCTTGGAGCCAAAACCCACGCCGTATTGTCTGGTAAATACTCACCGGATATTGAAGATGTAAAAGCTGTAGCTGCAAGTATTTTGCGTCACCGCATTATCAAAAATTACAAAGCCGAAGCCGAAAATATTTCAGTCGATCAAATTATACAGGAACTGCTGTAATTTACAATTGAATGAATCTGAAAATTAGCTACAGTAAACTCATACTTTTGCTTTTGTTGCTGCCTGTATTTTCGTTGGCACAAACAAAAAAGCGGGTTGATATCGAACAGGCAGACTTTCTTCAGTATGATGAGAGGATCATTGCCAATGCGCAACGCCTGATCGGCAATGTGATCATTACGCACGAAAACATACGCATGTGGTGCGACAGCGCTTATTCCTATACCGACACCAACATGGTTGACGCCTTCGGGCACGTGCATATTCTGAAAGACGACACCCTGCACCTGTATTCTGATTTTCTGAATTACAATGGCGATGCCAAATGGGCCATTGCCATTGGCAACGTCCGCCTGGTAAACAAATCGACCACCTTAACAACCGATTCGCTGGAGTTTGACATGGACCGAAATGTTGGATATTATGACGACTATGGAACGGTTGTCGACAGTTCAAGCACCTTGTATAGTAAAATTGGCGAATACTATGCCAATGAGAGCAAAGCCTATTTCAAAACCGAGGTTGAAGTTTTGTCCGAAGATTATACACTCACCTCGGACACACTGATTTACGACACGAAAACGCGTGTGGTTTCCATTGTTGGACCGACCAACATTCGTGATGAAGAAAACAACATTTATGCAGAGCGCGGATTTTACAACAGTGACTCGGGAGATATTGAGTTATATCGAAATCCGGAAATTTTGGGCAAGGAACAAAAAGTAAATGCCGACTCCATTTTTTACAACAAAACGACAGGTGACGGACGCGCCACCGGAAACGCCCGGATTGAGGACTTCAAGAACCGAATGATTGTCAAAGGAAACCGGGTCGTTTACAACGACCAGAGTGAAATAGCGATGGCGACGGATTCTGCTCACTTTGTCCTGTATTCTGAAAAAGATACACTCTTTCTTCACGCTGACACTTTAAAATCCGTGCCCGACACCATTCCCGACGAAAAACTGGTAATGGCTTATTTTCAGGTGAAATTTTTTCGTGAAGATATGCAGGGCAAATGTGATTCGATGGTTTATTGGTCCAGAGACTCGACCATTCAATTGTATCACGAACCGGTTATTTGGTCCGACAACAACCAAATGACGGCTGACTACATTGAAATGATTACGCAAAGTAATGCTCCTGATCTGGTGCGAATGGAACAAAACGCTTTTATTGTGGCCATGGAAGATTCGGGCATGTACAACCAAATTAAGGGGCGCGACATGCTTGGCTACATCAATAATAACGAACTCTTTAAAATTGATGTGGACGGGAATGGACAATCGGTTTATTATGCACGCGATGACGAGGGAATTATTGGCTTAAACAAAGCCCAAAGTAGTTCGATTGTCATTCACTTGGACAGCAGTAAAGTGAGCCGAATTGTTTTTATAAAATCTCCTGACGGACAATTGCTTCCGCTGATCGACATCCCTGACGAAGACAAGGAACTTCCAGGCTTTCAATGGTACGATGCCATTCGTCCAAAACGGATGGAAGACATTTTTACGAAACAAAAATAGCAAGGCACTGCCTTGCTATCTGTATTTGTTTCTTGCTCGTAATAATCAATCAATATTCATCTTCATTGAAGAAAAAGTCATCTTTGCTGGGATAATCCGGCCAAATATCTTCAATACTTTCGTAGATCTCCCCTTCATCTTCAATTTCCTGCAAGTTTTCAATCACTTCAAGCGGAGCTCCCGATCTTATTGCATAGTCAATTAACTCGTCCTTGCTAGCGGGCCAAGGAGCATCTTCTAATTTCGAGGCTAATTCTAGTGTCCAGTACATATTATGAAGGAATTTTAGTTTTGATTCTGTTTTTTTTTGATTTTGCGAATATATAAAAAATAACATCAAAACCTAGAAAAAAAATATTTTTGCTCAAACACCCGAATCCCATGGGGTTTCAGGCTCCCGATCATCCAAAGATATTTTTCGGCCAAGGACAAAAAGGTAGTCTGAAAGTCGATTAATGAATTTTATCAGATTTTTATTGATTTCAGTTTTTTCGGAGAGTTCAATGATCCGACGTTCAGCTCGGCGACAAACAGTACGTGCAACCTGGGCATGTGCTGCCGCAGGACTTCCTCCTGGCAAAATAAACTGGTTCAGCTTGGGAAGAACCTTAAACATTTCATCCATTTCGGCTTCAAGCATTTCAATCATTTCATCCTTACAAGGAATTTGCTTTTTAAAATCAGCTGCCGAGTCATCGGTGGCCAACTGGGCACCAATAGTAAATAGTACCGATTGAATTTTCTTTAGAATCACTTTGGCGTGTTCATCAATATTCATGGAAACGACAACTCCCAGGTGACTGTTTAGCTCATCAACTGTTCCGTATGCTTCGAGCCGAATATCATATTTTTTCACGCGTGCACCGCCAATCAGGCCAGTTGTCCCGTCATCGCCGGTCTTGGTGTATATCTGAACTTCTTTAGCCATTAAATAGCAGGATTTGGATTAATTTCATCCGATTCAATCTGCCCATCCTTTAACCGGATAATGCGGTGGGCATGTAACGCGATATCTTCTTCATGGGTAACAACAATCAGTGTATTTCCTTTTCGGTGTATTTCGGCAAACAATTGCATGATTTCTTCCGAAATCTTGGAATCCAGGTTTCCGGTGGGCTCATCGGCCAGTAAAATGGCAGGTTTGTTAATTAAAGCACGCGCCACTGCAACCCGCTGACGCTGTCCGCCGGAAAGTTCGTTTGGTTTATGCTCAATACGATCAGCCAACCCAACATCAGTTAAGATTTTGGTTCCGCGCTCCAACCGCTCTTGCTTTTTGACACCCGAGTAAACCAGGGGCAACATCACGTTATCGAGTGCGGTGCTTCGCGGAAGCAGATTAAAGGTCTGAAAAATAAAGCCAATCTCCCGATTTCGGATAACCGCCAGCTGGTCGTCTGTTAAATCACTTACGTTATGACCATTTAAAATGTATTTGCCGCTGGTTGGCGTGTCTAAACAGCCGATCACATTCATCAGCGTCGACTTCCCCGAGCCCGACGCGCCCATGATGGCAACATACTCTCCTTCTCTAATATGAAGGCTAACCGAGCGAAGAGCCCGGACGACCTGGGTTCCAACCTTGTAATTTTTAACAATATCGGTCAGGTCGATTACTTTTTTATTGGTTTCTGTCATATCCTGTACTTGATTGTGTAAAGGGGCTTCCATAGTTATTTTTCTTTGGTTCGTAAATATAGGGATATCGGCTCAATTTACCAGTTAACGAAAGTTTTTTTCGTTTTCAAAATTGAATCCTGGACAAACAAAAACTATGCAATCGTTTCCATTTACAAACAAAAAATTCTTAATAACTCGCATTTTATCTTTATCGGCCGCTACCTTTAGTTTTTTATCTTTGCTTTATGCCGGAGTTTCTAGATCAAGACATTAAGTTTTTGGCAGGAGTTGGTCCCAAACGAGCCGAACTGCTCAATAAAGAGTTGGGCATCTACACGTTTCGCGACCTGCTTTACTATTTTCCTTACAAGTACATTGACCGAACCCGCTTCCACAACATTGCCGAAGTTCGGGCCGATCAGACGTACATCCAGGTGAAAGGCAAAATCCGCTCATTCGAGTTGTTGGGTGAAGGACGTAAACAGCGACTGAGCGCAGTGTTCTATGATGAAACAGGTAGTATGGACCTGATTTGGTTTCAAGGAATTAAATACATCCGCGAAAACCTGATTCAGGGGAAAACCTATGTGGTGTTCGGCAAACCTTCGGTATTTAGCGGACGGGTGAACATTATTCATCCTGAAGTGGAAGACAGAGCCAGCCAAGAGTTTAAAACAGGAGTTTTACAAGCCTTTTACAATACGACAGAAAAGCTTAAAAAGCGATTTTTAAACACCAGTGCGCTGAACAAAATCCAGTATAACCTGGCCAACCAGATTCAGGGAAAAATTTACGAAGCGCTGCCTGCAAAAGTCAAAGACCCTCTAAAACTAATGGATCTAAAGGCGGCCCTGCACCACATTCATTTTCCGGCAAGTACCCATTTATTGCAAAAAGCAACCTTCAGGCTTAAGTTTGAAGAGTTGTTTTATATACAACTGAAGATTTTAAGTCTAAAGCACAGCCGCTACGAAGCATTTAAGGGATTTGTTTTTTCCAATGTCGGCTACAACTTTAATCAATTCTATACCAACAATCTGCCGTTTGAATTGACCGGTGCACAGAAGAAAGTGATAAGGGAAATTCGAAAAGACTTAGGTTCAGGCAAACAAATGAACCGGCTGTTGCAAGGCGATGTGGGAAGCGGCAAAACCTTGGTTGCGCTGATGACGGCACTTTTGGCATTCGACAATGGCTTTCAGGCCAGCCTGATGGCACCAACCGAAATTTTGGCATTCCAGCATTATAATACCATTCAGAAAATGCTTCAGGGACTGGGTGTAAAGACAGCACTCCTTACCGGATCGACCAGAAAGAGCCAACGCAAAATTATTCATGAACAACTCGAATCAGGTGAACTACAGCTGTTAATTGGCACCCATGCGCTGATTGAAGATGTGGTCAATTTCGACAAGCTCGGCTTGGTGATCATCGACGAACAACACCGGTTTGGTGTAGCCCAGCGGGCCAAACTATGGAAAAAGAATGCCAGCATCCCTCCCCATATTTTGGTAATGACAGCTACACCAATCCCTCGAACCCTGGCCATGACCCTGTATGGCGACCTGGAAGTTTCGGTGATTGATGAACTTCCGCCGGGAAGAAAGCCAATCTCCACACGCCATTATTACGAGAACAGGAGAAAGGAGGTCTATCAGTTCATCCGTTCACAAATTGAAGCCGGGCGGCAAGCCTATATTGTCTATCCACTGATCAGCGAATCGGAAAAAATGGATTATAAAAATCTGGAAGATGGTTACGAACTGATGAAACAGGTTTTTCCCCGTTTCAAAATCAGCATGGTGCATGGGCGCATGAAACCAGCCGAGAAAGATGCGGAAATGCAACGGTTTAAAGCAGGCCAGACACAAATTATGGTGGCCACCACAGTCATCGAAGTCGGGGTAGATGTGCCCAATGCTTCGGTGATGGTCATCGAAAGCGCTGAGCGGTTTGGGCTTTCGCAATTGCACCAATTGCGTGGGCGCGTGGGACGTGGTGCCGAACAGTCCTATTGCTTGCTCATGTCGTCCTA
>ENA-ORCU01000309-ORCU01000309.1-marine-metagenome-genome-assembly--contig:-NODE-309-length-19759-cov-2.795549_pt1 | contig 19759 bp, 19 predicted proteins | sample MGYA00248631_ERZ508512 | MGnify/ENA primary metagenome ERZ508512 (study PRJEB26183, sample SAMN06268844) | marine metagenome | isolation source: Tt an P1 anaerobic enrichment on pine from sediment taken...
CGACCAGCGTGGCCGCGGCCAGCCGGTCGGGCGACCAGCCATATTGCGCCACGCGGATGCGGATCGCCTCGCCCGCCAGCACCGCCAGCGCCGGGATCAGCAGCGCCAGCAGCTGCGCGGCCAGCCGCATCGCGCGGTTCTTCACCGCGGCATCGTCATCGGCGTCCAGCGCCGTCGTGACCAACGTCAGCGCCCCCATGGCCATGGCCAGCAGCGTCGCCGCGGCCGAGAACTCGCCAAACAGGTTCGACAGCCCGCGCAGGGGCAGCGCGGCGAGGAAGATCACCACCACCACCAGCACCACCGGCAGCAAGAGCCGCAACAGCCGCAGCACCAGGTAGGGCGAGACGTAATCGCTGAGCTCGTTGACCACCGCCAGCGCCAGGCCCAGCGTCACCCCGGTCAGCAGGTAGGGCACGACCTCCTGCTCCAGCAGCCATTCGATGGTGTCGATGCCCACCAGTTTCAGCAGCGCATCCGACAGCAGCACCACGCCCCAGACCACGCCCACGAACAGCCAGGCCGCGGCAAAGCGCACCACGATGTTCCACGAGTGCTGGAACAGCAGCGCATAGTCGTTCCAGCGCCCCGCGCGCCGATGCGCGATCAGGAAGGGCAGCGGCAGCGCGGTCAGCAGCAGGAAAGAGACCAGCGGGTGGCCGGTGCCGAAAAACGCCTCGGTGGTGTCGAAGCGCAGGCTGGCCCAGGTCAGAAGCCCGGCCACCGGCAGCGCCAGTGCCGCCGCCAGTTCCCCGGCCCGGGGCAGGCGCAGCGGGCCGGCCATGGCCAGCCAGGATGCGAACAGGGCCCAGGCCAGCGCGGAAAGGAAAAGGTAGAGCCGAGGCCGCTCGATCAGCATGTCGGGCAGCACGTCCGAGAGCACCCAGAGCGCCAGCCCCGCCAGCCCGCCCACCAGCGCCATCGACAACCGCCCCAGGGCTTCGGTCTGCATCATCCTGCTCATGGCTGCCTCCCCGTTTGAGATGACAGCCTAGCCCGAGGCGCAGGCCCCTTCCAGCCCGGAGTTGGCCGGCCCGCCCGGGCGCGCAGGGGCCTCAGAAATCGGTGGGCGCGCCGCCCTCCGCCTTGCGGCGGGCGACGAAATCGGCCAGCGCCTCGCGCAGCCCCGCGTCCATCGGCGGGGCCTCGAACTCGGCGATGATGCGCTTGAACAGCGCATGCGCCCGCTCGGCCGTCCACGCCCCGCCCGCCTGCAGCCAGCCCTCGTAGTTCTTCCAGTCCGACAGGAAGGGCTGGTAGAAGGCGGTGCTGTAGCGCGCCTGCGTGTGCCCGCAGCCGAAGAAATGCCCCTCGCTGCCCACCTCGCGGATGGCGTCCAGCGCGATGGCGTCGGCGTCGGTGGCGCAGATCCCGGGCTCGAAATAGCGCTGGATCTGGCTCAGCAATTCGCAATCCATGATGAATTTCTCGGGGCTGGCGATCAGCCCGCCCTCCAGCCAGCCCGCCGCGTGGTAGACCATGTTGGTCCCCGACTGCACCGCCGCCCACAGGCTGTTCGAGGTTTCCCACATCGCCTGACCGTCGGGCACGTTGGCCGCGCAGGCGCCCGAGGCGCGCAGCGGCAGCCCGTAGAACCGCGCCATCTGGCCGGTCATCTGGGTGGCGCGCATGTATTCCGGCGTGCCGAAGGCGGGCGCGCCGGATTTCATGTCCACATTGCTGGTAAACGTGCCCAGCGCGCAGGGGGCGCCGGGGCGGATATATTGCGCCAGGGCGATGGCGCAGAGCCCCTCGGCCAGCGACTGCGCCACCGCGCCCGCCATGGTCACCGGGGCCATGGCGCCCGCCAGCGTGAAGGGCGTGACCACCACCGCCTGCCCGCGCCGCACGCAGCGCATCCAGCCGTCGAGCATGGGGAGGTCATGCTTCAGCGGCGAGGTGGAGTTGATGTTGGTGTACATGCGCGGGCGCGCCTCGAACGCCTCGTGGCTCAGCCCGCCCGCGATGCGCACCATCTCCATCACGTCCTCGACCCGCTCGCGCCCGAGGCTGTAGGCATGGGCCACCTTGTCGGTCAGGGTCAGCTTGTCGAAGAGCACGTCCAGATGGCGGGTGCTGGCGTGCAGGTCCACCGGCTCCACCGGGTAGCCGCCGGCGACGTGGATGCAGTTGAAATACTGGGTGAGCTTCAGCAGGTTGCGGCAATGCTCGCGCGTGCCGGGCAGCTTGCCGGTTTCCAGGTCCCAGTAGTTGGGCGGCGAGGAGACATTGACGAAGATCATGTGATCGCCGCCGATGGTGACCTCGCGCTCCGGGTTGCGCGGGGTGATGGTGAAGCTGGAGGGCGCGTGGCCCAGCATCTCCATCACGAAGTCGCGGCCCATGCGCACGTTGTGGCCGTCGACGGTGCAGCCGGCCTGTTTCAGAACCGCCAGCGCCTCGTCGTTCAGGAACTCGATGCCGATTTCTTCGAGGATGCGCATCGCGCCGTCATGCAGGGCGGCGATACCCTCTTCGGTCAGCGGCTCGGTGGGGCGGTCGGTGTTCACCGGGATGCGCCAGGGCGGCTGCTCGACCGCAGCACCCCGGCCCCGCCTTGCATGGCCGGCCCGGCCACCGCCGCGCCGCCTGCGCGTTGCTGCCTCTGCCATCGCGTCTCCTCCGTGCTTTGGCACAAGCACACACCGGCAGACCGGCCCGTGCCGCACCGAAAGCGACGCGCGGCGTCGTTTTCTGATGGCTCAGCCCGCCCGCACGGCGAGGTAGCCGGGCAGATGGCCGATATCGGGCAGAATCACGTCGGCGAGGTCGGAGAGGTCCCCGGCCCGGGCGGGGCCGCTGAGCACCGCCACCGTGCCCATGCCCGCCGCGCGTCCGGCGGCCAGGTCATGGCGGCTGTCGCCCACCATCAGCACCGCCTGCGGGACCAGTTCCACGGCTTGGGCAAAGGCCAGAAGCTGGCCCGGCGCGGGCTTGGCGCCGAAGCCCGAGTCGCAGCCGGCGATGAAATCGAAATGCGCCTCGACCCCGGCCGCGGCGAGATGGGCGCGCGCCGGCGCCTCGGCATCGTTGGTGGCGACGCCCAGCCTGAGCCCCATCGCCGACAGCCGCGCCATCAGCGGCGCCAGCGGCGCGGCCTCGCGCATCGGCGCGCGGGCGGCGGCGGCGTTCATCGTGGCGACCAGCGCGGCGGGGCGGGTGCCGGGCATCAGCGGCAGCAGCAGCCCGGCCACCTCGTCGGGCGTGCCCGCGATCACCGGGCTGTCGGCCTCGAACAGTTCCTCCTCGAAGCGATAACCGATCGCCGCGCCCAGCTCCGCGGCCCGGGCGCGGTCGCCCGCCGCGATCTCCAGCAGGAAGCTCTGCGCCCAGGCGCCCCAGGTCGCCTGGAAGTCGAAAAGCGTGCCGTCCTTGTCGAACAGGATGCCGGTGATCTGCTGCATGACGCCTCCGCCGCGTGGGTCCGGTCCCGATATGGGCCGGATCGCGCGCCGGCGCAATGGCCCGCGCCGGCGGCGCTCAGGTCCAGTGCGTCTGCGCCCCGCCCGGCAGAACCTGGCGCGCCTGCATCGGCGCGGCATAGGGCAGCGCATGGGCATCGCAGAAGCCCATCACCCAGGCATCGTCCATGGTCAGGAAGTCGAGCACCGACAGCAGGAATCCCGGCTCCGCCGCCCGCGTCTTCAGATCCTCCAGCGAGGCGCCGCTGGCGCCCAGGAACACCGGCAGCAGCTCGTCGTTGCCCGCCAGCCAGCCCAGCGCCTGAAGCGCCAGCATCTCCGCCTGATCCTGCGTCATCCGAGGCTCTCTCCCATCCCGCTGAAAGGGTTTGTTAACCCTTCTGGGGCAAATCTCAACGCGAAAACGGCGGTTCGCCAGAGCAGGTAGGGGAAGCGACACGATGCCAGGCCGTATCCTGATCGCGGACGATGTCGCGACCAACCGCATCGTCATGAAGGTCAAACTCACCGAGGCCTGCTACGACGTGTTGCTGGCCGAGGGCGGGCGCGACGCGCTGCGGCTGGCGCGGGCCGAGCGCCCGGACCTGATCCTGCTGGACGTGCAGATGCCCGACATGGACGGGATCACGCTCTGCGAGGAATTGCGCGCCGACCCCGCCACCGCCGAGATCCCGGTGATCATGATCACCGCTCAGCGCGATCCGGCGGCGAAGATGCGCGCGCTGAAGGCCGGCGCCGATGATTTCCTGTCCAAGCCGCTGGATGACGCGATCCTGCTGGCCCGGGTGCGCTCGCTTCTGCGGGCGCGCGAAACCGCGCAGGAGCTGGCGCTGCGCGACGGCACCCGCCGGGCGCTGGGGTTCCAGGAGGCGCCGGAGCATTTCGCCCCGCCGGGCCGCATCGCCCTGGTGGCGCATCGCCGCGAGGCGGCGCTGAGCTGGAAAAGCGCGCTTCTGCCGCGCCTGCCGGGCGCCCGGTTCGAGGTGCTGAGCCGGCATGCGGCCCTGGCCTGGACGGATCCGGCGCGGGTGCCCGACATCTTCATCATCGCCGCCGACCTGGACCGGCCGCTGGCGGGGCTCAGCCTGCTGTCGGACCTGCGCGCGCGCCCGGCCACGCGCCACGCGGCGGTGGTGATGGTGGTGCCCGACGGCGCGCGCGAGGCGGCGGCCATGGCGCTGGATCTCGGCGCCAACGACCTTGTCACCGCCCCGTTCGAGCCCGAGGAGATGGGCCTGCGCCTGGCCACCCAGCTGGCGCGCAAGCAGCAGGCCGACCGGCTGCGCGATTCGGTCAAGGACGGGCTGCGCCTGGCGGTGACCGATCCGCTGACCGGGCTTTTCAACCGCCGCTACGCCCTGCCGCATCTGGACCGCATCGCCGAGCGCGCCAGGGCTTCGGGGCGGCCCTTCGCGGTGATGCTGATCGATCTCGACCGGTTCAAGGAGATCAACGACCGCCACGGCCATGCCGCAGGCGACTCCGTGCTGATGGCGATGGCCCGGCGGCTGACCGCGAATCTGCGCGCCGTGGACATGACCGCGCGCATCGGCGGCGAGGAATTCCTGGTGGTGCTGCCTGAAACCGGCCTCGCCGAGGCCAAGGCCGCCGCCGAGCGGCTGCGCGCCCGAATCAACGCCACGCCGGTGGCCCTGCCCGGCGCCGCAGGGCGGATATCGGTGAGCGCCAGCATCGGGCTGGCGCTGTCCGAGAACGGGGACGGCACGGCCGAAACGCTGCTCGCCCGCGCCGACCGCGCGCTCTACGCGGCAAAGGCCGAAGGGCGCAACAAGGTGACGGTCAGCAGCCGCCCGGCCGCCTGAGCCGGCTCAGCCCCGCGGCGGGCGCGGCGGGCCGCGGCGCAGAACCTCCTCCAGCCGGTCGGCAAAGGCGGCGCGCTCGGCATCGCTGAGCCCGGCCAGATGCTCCAGCAGCAGCCCGCGCACCAGCGCGGACTGGGCCTCGACCCGGCTGTGCTGGGCCGCCAGCGCGGCCGCGGCGCGGGCGGGCTCATAGGGCGTGGCCCGCAGCGCGGCGAGCAGCTCGCGGAAGCCGGCACGCAGGGCCTCGCGGTTGGCGCGAAATTCCGGCCGCCTCTCGCGGAAGGCCGCGCGCAGGCTCTCGCGCCCCTCGGGGCTCAGGGCCCGCGCATAGGGGCCGTAATCGATCGGCTGGCCGCCGGGCGGACGGCGATGGTCGGCATCGCGCAGCCAGTGCAGCCCCGCCCCGGCCACCAGCCCGACGACCAGCAGGTTCAGCGCCAGCGACAGCACCAGCGCCAGCCTCGTCCAGCGCCCCGGGCCGCCCGGCTGCGGTTTCGGCGTCCCTGCCTGCATGGCCATGCTCATCCCTCCCCCAGCAGCCCGTCATAGGACGGGATCATGTCCACAACATCATATCCGCCCTGCCCCGGCCAGAGCGCGGCCGTCAGCCCGTCCAGCTCACCCGGTGACGCGTAGCCGAGCCAGATGCCGGCCACCGCGACCGCGGCCAGCGCCGTCACCGCGGGCCAGCCGCCGAGGGCCGCCAGCAGCCCGGCCCAGGCCCCGCGCGCCGCCGCGGGCCGCGCCGGGGTCTGCGCGCGCGGCGCCTGCTGCGCCTGCGCCTCGGCCAAAACCCGCTCCATCAGCGCCTCCGAAGGCGCCGGTGCCGCGGCGCGGCCCGCCTCGAAGAACAGTTCCAACTCGTCGTCACGCATCTCAGCCATCATCATATCCCAATTCCGCGCGCCGCCCCGTCAGGGCCTTGGCCAGCGCCCGCTTGCCCCGGGCGGTCAGGCTTTCCACCGCCTCGACGCTGATCTCCATCACCGCGGCGATCTCGGGGTTGTACAACCCCTCCAGATGCCGCAACACCACCGCCTGCCGCTGCCGCTCGGGCAGGTCCTGCAGCGCCGCCTCCAGCGCCTCGGCGCGCGACGCCGCCTGCAGCCGCGCCTCGGCCCCGGGGCTGTCATCCGCCGGGTCCGCGCCCAGCTCGCCCAGCGCCACCCCGCGGCGCTTGCGCAGCCGGTCGGTGCACAGGTTGGACGCCACCCGGAACACCCAGGTGGAGACCTTCGCCTCGCCCTGGCGCCACTCCGGCGCGATGCGCCACAGCCGCAGCATGGCCTCCTGGGCCACGTCCTCGGCCTCGGCCAGATCGCCGCCCAGCATGCGGGCGGCAAAGCCCAGCACGCGCGGCGCCAGGCGTTGCGTCAACGCCCGGGCCGCCTCCGCGTCCCCGTTGGCGTAGAGCACCAGCAGCGCCTCGTCCGAGATCCCGCTCTCTGCATCGAAGGCCATCTTCATCCTGCTCTGCCCTAGCGGCCCGGCCCCGGTTCTGCAATGCCCGCCCCCGGCCGCACCGGGGGCGGAGCGCTTCATTTCGCGCCGGTCACGGCTGGCCCGCGCCGCCGCGCATCCGGCGGAACGCGTCGCGCGCGGCGTCGAATTCCTCCTTGCTGATCGAACCGTCGCCATCGGCGTCGATCCGGTCAAAGATCCGGCTGCGATCGGGCCCGGCCGCCAGTTCCTCGGCGCTGAGCAGCCCGTCCCCATTCTGGTCGCGCATCTCGATCATGGCCTTGGCGCGCGCCTCGGTCATCGGGCCGCGCGGGCGCTCGGCCTGCGCGCCGCCCCGGAACGGGCCGCCCTGCCAGACACCGTGATGGGGGCCGTGCAGCCTGCCGGCCCCGCAGCCGGGGTGGCCGCGCCCCGGGCCGAAACCCGCTCCCGGCCCCTCGCCGCGGCGCTCGCCGCCGGCGCGCCGGGCGCCCTCGCCGCGCGCCTTGGTCATCTCTTCCGCGCTGAGCGAGCCGTCACCATCCGCATCCAGCGCCTTGAACCGGTCCGCGGCCCGGGCCGTGAACTCCTCAAGCGTCACCACGCCGTCCTCATCTGCATCCAGCATCGAGAACGCCATCGGCCCCGGCCCGGACCCTTGCCCGCGGCCCTGCATGTTCTGCGCCGCCGCGGGCACCACGCCGGCCGCCAGCACCGCCCCAAGGGCCAGCGCCGAGAACCCGCCGCGAATGAGCTTGCCTGTCATGTCGATTCCTCCTGTGTCTGAGCACGTCGATCCAAGGCCTCTGCCCTGCATCCTGATCGTTAAACGGGGCGCCGCGCGCTTTCCGTCGCGCCCCTTGCGATTTTTCCGCAACAGGCGGCTTTCGCGACATCCCGCCGCATGGACATTTCGCCCCCTACAAGTGGCCCGAGAACCTGCTAAAGTGCCTCCCGCGCATGGAGGGGTGCGCGGGGGAGAAAATGACAAAGGATGATTATGGACGAGCCGATGGAACGGCCGGTAAGGCCTGCGCTTTTGCGCGGATGGCGGCGGCGCTGCCCGAATTGCGGTGCAGGCCCGATGTTCTGCGGCTATCTGAAGGTGCGCGACATCTGCCCGGTCTGCCACGAAGAACTGTGCCACCATCGCGCCGATGACGGGCCGGCCTATCTGACGATCCTGATCGTCGGCCACCTGATGGCCCCCATCATCCTGTGGACCTTCACCGCCTTCCGCCCCGACCCGCTGGTTCTGGCCGCCATCTTCACGGTTGGCTGCGTCGCGCTTTCGCTCTACCTTCTGCCCCGGCTGAAAGGGACATTGGTGGCACTGCAATGGGCGAAACGCATGCACGGGTTCGGGGACCAGGGCTGAAGGGCCCCGACAAATCGGCGATCCGCGATGCCGCGACGGTGATCCTTCTGCGCGATGCCAGCACGACGCCCAAGGTGCTGATGGGCCAGCGCGGCGCGTCCGCGGCCTTCATGCCCAACAAGTTCGTCTTTCCCGGCGGCGCGGTCGACGCCGTCGACGCCACCGTGCCGCTGGCCTGCCCGCTCAACCCCGATTGCGACACCCGCCTGCGCGCCATGGCCGACCCCGAACTGGCGCCCGCCATCATCGCCGCCGGCATCCGCGAAGTGTGGGAGGAAACCGGCCTGCTCCTCGGCCGCCCCGGGGACTGGCCCACGGAGGCGCCCAGGGGCTGGCGCGGCTTTGCCCGCACCGGCCACCTGCCCTCGCCCGAGGGCTTCCATTTCATCTTCCGCGCCATCACGCCGCCGGGCCGCCCGCGCCGCTTCGACGCGCGCTTCTTCCTGGTCGAGGCCGAGGCCGTTATCGGCGACCCCGACGATTTCTCCCGCGCCGAGGACGAGCTTTCGCTGCTGCAATGGATCCCGCTCGACAAGGTCCGCCACTTCAACCTCCCCTTCATCACCGAAGTGGTCCTGGCCGAGGTTGCGGGCCTTCTGAAAACCGGCCTGCCGCCGCGCTCGGTCCCGTTCTTCAACAATGAAAACGACCGCTCGGAATTCCTGCGCCTGACCTGATCCTTCTTCTTGGCGGAAATACTCAATTCCGCCGCCGCGGCCGGGCGCCGCCCTCAGAGGAACAGGACCAGCGCCAGGATACTCACGCTCAGCAGCCCCATCGCCGCCAGCTCCCGCCCCGAGGTCTTCTCGCGGAAGACGAAGACGGTTGCGGCAAAGCTGAACAGCAGTTCGACCTGCCCCAGCGCCTTCACATAGGCCGCCTTCTGCAGGGTGAAGGCCAGGAACCAGCCCAGCGAGCCCAGCATCGAGGTGATCCCCACCAGCCCCGCCACCCGCCAGTTCGCCAGCACCCGGGCAATCTCGCCCGGCTCGCGCCATCTCAGCCAGATGGCCATGGCGAGGCTCTGGCTGGCCGTCACCACGGCCAGGGTGAAGGCCGCGCGCAGGAACACGTCGTCGAGCCCCAGCGACAGCGACGCGCCGCGATAGCCGGTGGCCGAAACGGCGAAAAGCACCCCCGACAACAGCCCCAGCCCGGCGGCCCGGTTCAGGAGGCGCCGGTGCCAGGCCCCGCCGCCCCCCGGCGCGTCCGACAGCAGCACCACGCCCGCGAACCCCATCAGGATCGCCGCCAGCCCCGACCCCGAGATCCCCTCGCCCAGCACCACCAGCCCGACCAGCGCGGTCTGCAGCACCTCGGTCTTCTTGAAGGTGATCCCCACCGCGAAATTGCGCTCGGCAAAGAGCGCCACGACGCAGAGCGTGGCCAGGATCTGGGTCAGCCCGCCGCTCAGCGCGAAGGCCCAGAACCGGCGCCCGGGCACCGGCAACGCCTGCCCGGTCGCGCCCAGATAGGCCGCCACCATCACCGCCACCAGCGGCGCGGAGTAGACGAAGCGCGAAAATGTCGCCCCCGCGGTCGACAGCCGCGTGGCCTTGAGGTGCTTTTGCAGCATGAAGCGCAGGTTCTGCGCGAAGGCCGCGGCGATGGTGATCGGGATCCACAATTCCATGCCGCCACTCTGCACGGCCCGCCTCGATTGTCGAGCCTCGGCAATGGCCCGCGTGCAGGGCGCGCGCGATCCGCCCGCCACGGGCGCCAGTCAGAAAATGGCTTGCGGGCGCAGCCCGCTCAACTTGGCAGACCTTACCGCCGCTCCCCCACGGCCCGGCCCACGCCCTTGGGCCGCGGCAGCGCCGCATGGGCGGCCGCGATCCCGGCCAGCCTTTCGGCGATATGCGGCGCAGGCGGTGCGGCCCGGCGGGTCTCGAGGCTGACATGCAAGAGCATCTGCTCGCCCGTGGCCAGCAGGGTTTCACCCGAATACATCTGGTGGAACAGATGCATCGTCTTGTCCCCGGCGCCCAGGCAGGTTGTCTCCACCCGCATCGGCGCCCCCGCCTTCACCTCCCTGAGGTGGCGGAGATGGGTCTCCACGGTAAAGAAGCTGCCGCCCGAGGCCAGGTAGTCCGCATCCACCCCCGCGATCTCCATGAACCGGTCGGAGGCATCGGAAAACGCCTTCAGATAACGGCTTTCGTTCATGTGGCCGTTATAGTCGGTCCAGTCGAGCGGCACCGCGTGCCCGGTGGTCACGATGGGGCGGGTGATGTCGGGTTCCGGCTCTTGCCGCGCCGCATCGACGCGGTTCAGATGCGCCCCCGCCCCGCGGTCGGCCCATTTCAGCGCCCGCATCAGGGCCACGAGAGTCGTGTCGCGGAGGCGTCTCAGCTCGCCGACGGGCGGCGCCCCGGGCGGGCCGGCGAGCCTTTCGGCCAGCTCATCGGCCGGTCCGGATGCCTCGGCGCTGCCGCCGAGCCGCGCGACGAAATCCCTGATGCCGGCCTCGCCCGCGGCGACCCGGCAGGTCTCGAACGGGCCCATCTGCGCCCAGCGCAGGCCCGGGCCCATGCGGATTGCCTCGTCGATCTGCCGCGGGGTGGCGATGCCGAGCCTGACCAGTTCCAGCGCCTCGCGCCAGAGGGCCCCCTGCAGGCGGTCGGCGATCTGGCCGTGGCCTTCTGCCGCGACATGCAGCGGGAACATGCCCAGCCCCTGCAAGACCTCCTCGGCACGCGCGGCCAGCTCCGGCGGGTTTGCCGGGCTTGCCGACAGTTCCACCAGCGGCAGCAGGTAGACCGGGTCGAAAGGATGGGCGACCAGGATCTGCGCCGGGCGCGTGGCGCAGCCCTGCAGCGCCGAGGGCGTGAAGCCCGAGCTGGAGGCGATCACCGCGTCCTCGCGGCAATGGGCCTGGATCTTCTGGTAGATCTTGCGCTTCAGCTCCAGCCGCTCGGGCAGGCTTTCCTGGATCCAGTCGGCGCCGGCGACGGTCTCGGACAGGGTGGCGTGAAAGCTGAGCGCGCCCTCGGGCGGCATGGGCCGGTCCGACAGGCCGGGCAGCGCCCGGCGGGCATTCTCCAGCACCTCGCCCAGCCTGCGTTCCGCGCCGGGGTCGGTGTCGAACACCCGCACCTCCCAGCCCGACAGCAGGAACCGCGCCGCCCAGCCGCCGCCGATCACGCCCGCGCCGATGATGGCCACCCTCCGGGTCATGCGCCCTCCCCCTGTGCGTGGAGCCCGGGCCCAGCCTGGGCGGGAACGGGCCGCGGGGGCAAGCCCCCCGCGCGGCCGCCCGGCTCAGAACGGCATCGGATGCGCCTTGTGCGCGGCCTCGATATCGTCGAGCACCTCCTGCGGCAGGGTCAGGTCGGCCGCGCCCAGAACGGTGTCGAGCTGTTTCAGCGAGGTGGCGCCGATGATCGGGACCACCGGGAAGGGGCGCGACATCACGAAGGCGATCGCCATCTGCACCGGGTCCAGCCCGTGATCGTTGGCGATGCCCAGATAGGCCGAGACCGCCTCCCACACCCGCGCGGTGATGCGCCCGCCCAGGTTGGCGTTCAGTGCCCGGCGCGTGCCCTCGGGGGTCACGTCGCCCGCGTATTTGCCCGACAGAAGGCCAGCAGCCAGCGGCGTGTAGGCCAGCAGCGTCACGTCCTCGTTCACGCCCAGCTCGGCCATGTCGAGATCGTAGAGCCGGCAGAGCAGCGAATATTCGTTCTGCATCGACTGCACCCGCGGCAGCCCCCGCTCCTCGGCGATGCGCAGCCATTGCGCGGTGCCCCAGGCGGTTTCGTTGGACAGGCCGAAATGGCGGATCTTGCCCGCCTCCACCAGGTCCTGCAGCGTCTCCAGCGCCTCGTTCATATGCTCGATGGTCCGGGCGCGGTCCTGCCCCGAGGGGTCGTAGCCCCAGCATTTGCGGAAATGGTAGGAGCCCCGGTTCGGCCAGTGGAACTGGTAGAGGTCGATCACGTCGGTCTTCAACCGCTTGAGCGAGCCCTCGACCGCCGACAGGATCCGCTCGCGGCTGATCTCGGGGCCGCCGGGCACGGCATTCGAGCCTTCGCCGGTGATCTTGCTGGCAATCACCACGTCGTCGCGGCGGCCGGTCTTGGCCAGCCATTCGCCGATGATTTCCTCGGTGCGGCCGGCGGTCTCGGCCGAAACCGGGTTCACCGGGTACATCTCGGCGGTGTCGATGAAGTTGATGCCGCGGTCGAGGGCCATGTCGATCTGCGCATGGCCCTCTTCCATGGTGTTCTGCGTGCCCCAGGTCATCGAGCCCAGGCAAATCTCGGAAACGCTGATGTCGCTGCGGCCGAGTTTAACGTATTTCATATCTGTCCCCCTGACGGTTCAGGGAGACAGTAGTCACGGCAGAGCCGAGCACAAGGGGCCGGTCACGGCCGGATGTAGGAATATCCCTGCTGCTGCAGTTCAACCAGCCGCACCACGCCCGAGGGCACGACCTTGGCCTCGTCCAGAAGCTTGACGTCATGGCCGGCCTTTTTGGTCATCTTGCGCAGCGTGTTGCCGCAGGCCGCGAAGGAGAGGTTCTCCATCTCCAGCGACATGGTGGCGATGCGCTCGGCGACCGGGCTCTTCTCGGAAACATACATGTTGAGGCCGGGCCCGTAGGCCACCACCTCGATCACGGTGCTGTCGCCCTGGCTTTCATAGTACTTGCTGACGTTGACGACATTGTTCAGCGCCATGTTCATGACCGCCGGGTCGTTCTGGTCGACATGAATGGCAATGTGATGCGTGGCGCCCTCAGCATGGGCGGCCACGGCAGAAAGGGCCGCCAAGGCGGCGGCAGTGACGATGGTTTTCATGGTTTCCTCCCTTTTATGCGACATAGGGTAGCAGCTTTTTCGGGGCTGTCAGGCCCAAATATTGCAATACGCGAATATTGAGAACAAAAGCGGAACACGGTACAATCCGGCCATGACCGCCCCTGTCCTGACTCGCGCCCCGCACCGCCCCCGCCCGGCCCTGACCGCGCTGGGGGAGCTTTCCTTCACGCTGGCCCGCGCGCATGAACTCTGCGGCGCGGCGCGGCGGGTGCTGGCGCTGCTGCTGGCGCGCGAGACCGCGGGGCCGGTGTTCTGGGTGCAGCCCGCCTGGGCGCCCGACCGGCTCTACCCCGACGCGGTGGCGCGGTTCATCGCGCCGGGTCGGCTGCATTTCGTGCATCCCCTGCGCGCCGAGGATCTGCTCTGGACCGTCGAGGAGGTGCTGCGCAGCGCCGCGGTGCCGCTGGTGGTCGCCGATCTGCCCGAGCCCCCCGGCCTGACCCCGGTGCGCCGGCTGCACCTGGCGGCCGAAGCGGGCGCGGCACTGGGCGGCACCGCGCCGCTGGGCCTGCTGCTGAGCCCCGGCGCGGGCGGGGCCGCGGGGGTGGAGAGCCGCTGGCACGCCGCGCCCCGCCACCGCGCCGGGGCGGCCGAATGGCGGCTGGAGCGCCGCCGCGCCCGCAGCGCCCCGCCCAGGGCCTGGCTCCTGCGCGACGGCGACGGCGGCGGCTTTTCCCTGATCCCTGCCCCCGAAACGACCCATCATCCGTCGCATTCGGACCGGACAGAGGGCGCAAACGTGGGCTAAGCCCTTGCCCATGCGCCTGATTCTCTCCTTCGCCGCCCTGTTCCTCTCCACCGCGCTGATGCAGCTCAGCACCGGCGCCGTGGGCCCGCTGGACGCCCTGTCGGGGCTGGTGATGGATTTCACCCGGGCCGAGGTGGGCGCGCTGGGGTCGGCCCACTACCTGGGCTTCTTCATCGGCTGCTGGTGGGCGCCGCGGCTGATGGGCACGGTTGGCCATTCGCGCGCCTTCGCCGCCTTCACCGCCGCCGGCGCCATCGGCCTGCTGGCGCATATGATGGTGGTCGATCCCTATGCCTGGGCGGGGATGCGCGTGGCCTCGGGCCTCAGCGTGGCGGGCTGCTACACGATCATCGAATCCTGGCTGCAGTCGAAGCTCACCAACGAGATCCGCGGCCGCACCATGAGCATCTACCGCATGGTGGACATGGGCGCGGCGCTGGTGGCGCAGCTGATGATCGGCGTGCTGGAGCCGGCGGCCTATGTCTCCTACAACCTGCTGGCGCTGGTCTGCTGCGCCGCCCTGCTGCCGCTGACCCTGACCCGCGTGGCCCAGCCCGAGACGCCCGGCGCGCCGCGGCTGCGCCCGCGGCTCGCCTTCGAGAAATCGCCGCTGGGCGCCTCGGCGGTGATCGTGGCGGGGCTCTCTTCGGCCGCCTTCCGCATGGTCGGCCCGATCTACGGGCAGGAGGTCGGGCTGCGCGCCGACCAGATCGGCCTGTTCCTGGCCACCTACGTTCTGGGAGGGGCGCTGGCGCAATACCCGGTGGGCTGGATGGCCGACAAATACGACCGGCGCTGGGTGCTGATCTGGCTGTCGGCGGCGGCGATGGCGGCCTGCGCCACCACGGTGGGCACCGCCGGCAGCGGCACATGGGCGGTGCTGCTGTCCGCCGCGTTTTTCGGGCTGACCACCTTCCCCATCTACTCGGTCGCGGCCGCCCATGCCCATGACTTCGCCGAGACCCACGAACGGATCGAGCTCTCGGCCGCGCTGATGTTCCTCTTCGCTCTGGGCGCCATCGCCTCGCCGCTGCTGGCAGCGCGGCTGATCGACTGGTTCGGCCCCGCCGCGCTTTTCACCCTGATCGCGGCCGGCCACCTGGTGCTGGTGGTGGTGGGGCTCCTGCGGATGCGCGCCCGCCCCACGGCCGAGGCCCGCACGCCCTATGTCTACACCCCGCGCACATCGTTCCTGATCGGGCGGCTGACCAAGGGCAGCCGCGAGAGGCGCTAGCCATCGCCCGGCCCCTGCGTTAAACGGGGCCGCGACGCAAAGCACCAAGGCAAATCCATGGCACGAATCCTGATCACCTCGGCACTTCCCTACATCAACGGGATCAAGCATCTGGGCAATCTGGTGGGCTCGCAGCTGCCGGCCGACCTCTATGCGCGCTACATGCGCCAGAGGGGCCACGAGGTGATGTTCATCTGTGCCACCGACGAGCACGGCACCCCGGCCGAGCTGGCCGCCGCCAAGACCGGCGAGGACGTGGCCGATTACTGCGCCCGGATGCACGACGTGCAGGCCGAGCTGGCCGAGGGCTTCCGCCTGTCCTTCGACCATTACGGCCGGTCCTCGTCGGACCGCAACCGCGCGCTGACCCAGCACCTGGCGACCAAGCTGGGCGAGAACGGCTATATCGAGGAAGTGACCGAGAAGCAGGTCTATTCCGTGGCCGACGGCCGCTTCCTGCCCGACCGCTATATCGAGGGCACCTGCCCCAATTGCGGCTACGAAAAGGCCCGCGGCGACCAGTGCGAGCACTGCACCAAGCAGCTCGACCCGACCGACCTGATCAACCCGCGCTCGGCGATCTCGGGCTCGACCGAGCTGGAGGTGCGCGAGACCAAGCATCTCTACCTGCGCCAGTCGGCGCTGAAGGACCAGATCGACGCCTGGATCGACAGCCAGACCGGCTGGCCCATCCTGACCACCTCGATCGCCAAGAAATGGCTGCATGACGGCGACGGGCTGCAGGACCGCGGCATCACCCGCGACCTGCGCTGGGGCGTGCCCGCGCAGTTCGACGGCGCGCCCTGGCAGGGCATGGAGGGCAAGGTCTTCTACGTGTGGTTCGACGCGCCGATCGAATATATCGCCGCCACCGCCGAATGGGCCGACGCGCAGGGCCTGGGCGACGACGCGTGGGAGCGCTGGTGGCGCGAGGACAAGGGCGCCGAAGACGTGCGCTATGTCGAGTTCATGGGCAAGGACAACGTGCCCTTCCACACCCTCAGCTTCCCGGCCACGCTGATGGGCTCGGGCGAGCCGTGGAAGCTGGTGGATTACATCAAGAGCTTCAACTACCTCAACTACGCAGGCGGCCAGTTCTCGACCAGCCAGGGCCGCGGCGTGTTCATGGACCAGGCGCTGGAGATCCTGCCCGCCGATTACTGGCGCTGGTGGCTGCTGAGCCATGCGCCCGAAAACTCCGACAGCGAGTTCACCTGGGAGAACTTCCAGGCCAGCGTGAACAAGGACCTGGCCGACGTGCTGGGCAATTTCGTCTCGCGCGTGACCAAGTTCTGCCGCTCGAAATTCGGCGAGGAGGTCCCCGCGGGCGGCGAGAACGGCCCCGCCGAACAGGCCCTGATCGAGGAACTCAGCACCCGCATCCGCGCCTATGAGGATCACATGGAGGCGATGGAGATCCGCAAGGCCTCGGGCGAGCTGCGCGCGATCTGGGTGGCGGGCAACGAATACCTGCAATCCGCCGCGCCCTGGGCCACCTTCAAGGAGAACCCCGAGGCCGCGGCGGCGCAGATCCGCCTGGCGCTGAACCTGATCAGGCTCTACGCGGTGCTGTCGCGCCCCTTCATCCCCGATGCCTGCGACAGGCTGATGGCGGCGATGCAGACCGGCGACGACGCCTGGCCCGGCGACGTGCCCGCCGCGCTGGCCGCCCTGCCCGCCGGCCACGCCTTCGCCGTGCCGGACATGCTCTTCCGCAAGATCACCGACGAGGAGCGCGCGGAATGGGAGCAGAGATTCGCGGGAACGCGGGACTGAGCGCGCTGCCGGTTACGGCCCCGGCCCATTAGATCCTTCCCCGCGCCGCCCTTCAGCCGGGCGCGGGGGCTTTCTCCCGCGGCGGGCTTCAGGGCAGGCCCCGGCGCGGCAGAGGGACTCTGCCCCGCTTGCCCAGCCCGTTTTCGCAAAAGCCCCAGTGGTACCCGCGGCCGGACTCGAACCGGCACGGCGCTATGCCTAGGGATTTTAAGTCCCCTGTGTCTACCATTCCACCACGCGGGTCCCTCTGGTGGGCAGACAATAAGCAACCGGCGCGCGGTGTAAAGACGCTCAGATATCCTCGCCCGGCGCTTCGGTCAGAAGCCCGCGCTCGGGCAGCCAGGGGTTCAGCGCCAGCGCCTCGCGCAGCGCCTTCTGCCCCTCGTCCATCCGCCCCAGCCCGATCAGGGTCAGCGCCTTGCCCGACAGCGCCGCCACATGCTCGGGCGAGAGCGCCAGGGCGCGCTCCAGATCCTCCAGCGCCGCCGGGTAGTCCTGCCGCAGAAAGGCGACGAAGGCGCGCTGGTTGTAGCCCTCGGCATAGTCGGGGCAATAGGCGACCAGGGAATCCAAGGCCTTGATCGCGCCCGCGAAATCATAGGATGCGCGGCGATCCATGCCCTCGTCCAGCAGTTCCTGCGCGTAGCTGTCAGGCGCGTCTGTCCAGAGCTGCCACATCTGGTTGGTGATCTGCCGCCCCTCGCCCTCGCTCCCGGCCGCCTGCGCGGCCGCGATCAGCTCTGCCAGCCGGTCGCCGTGATCGGGCGCGGGCGGGCAGTCGGCGGCCAGCGCGGGGCCGGCCAGCAGGGCCAATGTCAGCAGAAGGCGCATGCCCCATGATCCGCCCCGCCCCCGCGCGGGGTCAAATCACGATTCAGAAGGTCTCTTCCTTCACCGCCTCCATCGCCACGTAGGTGGAGGTGTTGGCGACATAAGGCAGGGCCGAGATCCGCTCGCCCATCACGGCGCGGTAGCTGGGCATGTCATGGGTGCGCACCTTGAGCAGATAGTCGAAGCCGCCCGCCACCATGTGGCACTGTTCGACCTCGGGGATCGCGCGCACCGCCTCGTTGAAGGCCTTCAGCGCCGCCTCGCGGGTGTCGGACAGGCGCACCTCGACAAAGGCCACATGCGCCAGCCCCATGCGGATCGGGTTCAGAAGAGCAGCATAGCCGGTGATGTAGCCCTCCTGCTCCAGCCGCCGCAGCCGCGCCTGGGTGGGCGATTTCGAAAGCCCGATCCGGCGCGCCAGTTCGGTCACCGGCATCCGGCCGTCGGTGGAGAGGGCGCGCAGAATCGCGTGGTCGAACCCGTCCAGATCCGAAAGGTCGGCTTGGGGCATTTCGCGCTTGATTTCGGTCATATGGACCTTCCTTTTTCACATTTTCCGCCAAATTGGCTTGTCGCGACCGGGTATACTGGGACAAAGTCCGGAGGTCCACCAATGCCAGACGCACTCGCCCCCCTGCGCGCCCGCATCGACGCCGCGAAATATGCCGACGAGGGCCGCGCCCTGCGCGCGCTTCTCGGCCAGGCCGCGCTCTCGCCCGGGGACCGCGCCCGCATCGCGGCGCGCGCCGCGCAACTGGTGCGCGAGATCCGCAGCAGCGCCAAGCCGGGGCTGATGGAGGTGTTCCTGGCCGAATACGGGCTCTCCACCGATGAGGGGATCGCGCTGATGTGCCTGGCCGAGGCGCTGCTGCGGGTGCCGGACGCCGAGACCATGGATGCGCTGATCGAGGACAAGATCGCGCCCTCGGACTGGGGCCGGCACCTGGGCCATTCCACCTCGCCGCTGGTCAACGCCTCGACCTGGGCGCTGATGCTGACGGGCAAGGTGCTGGAGGAGAAGGAGCCGGGCGTGATCGGCACCCTGCGGGGTGCGGTGAAACGGCTGGGCGAGCCGGTGATCCGCAACGCGGTGCACCGCGCCATGCGCGAGATGGGGCGGCAGTTCGTCCTGGGCGAGAGCATCGAAAGCGCCATGAAACGCGCCAGCGGGATGGAGGCCAGGGGCTACACCTATTCCTACGACATGCTGGGCGAGGCGGCGCGGACCGAGGCCGACGCGCAGCGCTATCACCGCGCCTATGCCGACGCGATCAGGGCCATCGGCAAGGCCGCGCACGATGCGGACCCGCGCAAGAACCCCGGCATCTCGGTCAAGTTCTCGGCCCTGCATCCGCGCTACGAAGAGGCGCAGCGCGACCGCGTGATGGAGGAACTCGTGCCGCGCGTGCGCGCCCTGGCGGTTCAGGCGAAAGAGGCCAACATGGGCTTCAACGTCGATGCAGAAGAGGCCGACCGCCTGTCCCTGTCGCTCGACGTGATCGAGGCGGTGGCGGGCGACCCGGCGCTGGCGGGCTGGGACGGGTTCGGCCTGGTGGTGCAGGCCTACGGCGCCCGCGCGCCCCACGTCATCGACTGGCTGCACGCGCTGGCCGAAAAGCTCGACCGCCGCTTCATGCTGCGGCTGGTGAAGGGTGCCTATTGGGACAGCGAGATCAAGCACGCGCAGGTTCTGGGCGTCGACGGCTTCCCCGTCTTCACCCGCAAGGCCGCCACCGATGTCAGCTACATCGCCAATGCGCGCAAGCTCTTGGGGATGACCGGCAGGATCTACCCGCAATTCGCCACCCACAACGCCCATACCGTGGCCGCCATCCTCGACATGGCGGACGACCCCGAGGCCTTCGAGTTCCAGCGCCTGCACGGCATGGGCGAGCGGCTGCATGACATTGTCTTGACAGCAGAAAACACCCGCTGCCGCATCTATGCCCCGGTGGGCGCGCATCGCGACCTGCTGGCCTACCTGGTGCGGCGGTTGCTGGAGAACGGCGCCAACAGCTCCTTCGTCAACCAGATCGTGGACGAATCCGTGCCGCCCGAGGCCGTCGCCGCCGACCCGTTCGAGGAGGTGCTGGCGCATCTCGACGCCCCCGAGCACCCGGCCCTGCGCCGCGGACCCGATCTGTTCCCCGGGCGGCGCAATTCCCGCGGCTGGGACATCGCCCACCGGCCCGCGCTGGACGCCATCGAGGCCGCCCGCGCCCCTTATCGCGCCGCGCGGTTCACCGCCGCCCCGCTGCTGGCCGCCGACCTGCCGAACGGCCCA
>ENA-ORCU01000310-ORCU01000310.1-marine-metagenome-genome-assembly--contig:-NODE-310-length-19753-cov-2.859169_pt1 | contig 19753 bp, 14 predicted proteins | sample MGYA00248631_ERZ508512 | MGnify/ENA primary metagenome ERZ508512 (study PRJEB26183, sample SAMN06268844) | marine metagenome | isolation source: Tt an P1 anaerobic enrichment on pine from sediment taken...
TGTAGGCAGTTCCGATCCCAGCTTCAAATCGGCTTTGGTAACGCCTGGCGCGTAGGTCGAGAAGCTGGAGTGCAGGTGAACCCCCTGCCAGTTATCGCCCGACACCACAGCACTTACCGATAGTTTATTACCTTCGACATAAAACGTTCCATAAGTTCCGGCAGGCTGATTGTTCGAACCATTGTCGGCGTAAGGTTCAATAATCCGGGTCGTTTTTGAAGATGCAGTTGCGGGACCAGCTTTGTAGTAATTGTTAACCAGGTTGTAGCGTCCGCCTTCGGCTGCATAGGCACTGTTGCTGCCCCAGTTGTAAACTACGTTGTTCCGAAAATCGACCAGTTCATCATCCGGACGATTGGAATAACGGCTTCCGTTAAATCGTGGATTCCGGCTATCGTGACTCGCCAGCAAGTTGTGATGAAATGAGGCGTTCCGGCCTCCCCAGATACCACCGTAGCCATGCGCTCCTTTACCATGAACAGAGTTCCGAAGGCTTTCAGAAAGGATACTCCACTGCAAAGTAAAGTTTTCATTGTCATAAAACGAAGCACATTCGTCGGTTGACCAACTGATGGAACAGTGATCGATGATGATGTTTTTTCGATTTCGGCCCCACAAAGCATCAGCTTCCTGATTGGTTGCATCGCCCATGCGAAAACGCAGGTAACGTAAAATGACATTGTCGGCCTGAATTTCCACCGGATAATCGCGCAGGCAAATGCCGTCGCCCGGCGCTGTTTGTCCGGCAATGGTCAGGTCACCCTGGGTAATTTTCAAAGCTGATTTCAGTTGAATGGTTCCCGAAATTTTGAACAACACCAGCCGCGCTCCGGTTTGGTTTACGGCATAGCGCAACGACCCCGGGCTGCCGTTATCCTCCAGGGTAGTCACGTAAATCACTTGTCCGCCACGTCCGCCGGTCGTGAATCGCCCATGTCCTTCAGCACCCGGAAAAGCAGGAATCTGATTTTCCTGAGCCATAACCGCAACTGCAAAGAAGAGGCTACACCAGGCTAAAAAAAACATGTTCATTCTTGCTCTCACCATTTTAAATTCTCCTCTTGTAATCAGCAACACTGTTTCAACCGTTTAAAATTTTCAAGTTTCTGAAGATTTACTTCAAAATTTGAGAACGGATAGAACCGCTGCGCTCTCCCATAAACTTCTTTAATCATCCTTGTTTATGAATTTTTGATTAAAAAAGTTCATGTTCGTTTCATTCAATTTTCTAATTCTTTGGGAAGCAGTCTTCCACCAACGAATTGAAATAGACTTCCAGATTCGTGTACCCGGAATGTAGTTGGTGGCCTGCGCTGTCTTCCGGATCATCGGGATTCAGCTTATTTGCCTGCTCCCACTGATCGGGCATGCCATCGTTGTCGCTGTCTTTAGGCGCGGAAGCCGGTTTTAGCTCCGGCCAGCCGCCCACTTCAGTTTGCGAGTCAATCACTCCTTTTTGGCCGTTGCCATAGGTTGCTCCATAACGTTCCTTGCCGGTTTTAGCTTCCTTTAAAATTCGCTTATCCACCACATCCCGACTGAGAGAAGCACCAGCATATTTTAGAACCAGCTTGTAAGCTTCTTTTGCCGGATGAGTATAAACAGCCGTGTGTGCTACCGGCTCACCCAATTTCGACTTCAGCTTGGCGGCCTCGTCCACCCCTTTTCCCTGAACACCGAAAGTCCAGTTGTCTGCCGAGGTTTTGGCGTCGCCATGCACCTGGTTTCCTTCAATATAAAACCACCCGGCATGCATGGTGTCGGGCCGTACTTTGGGGTCATAAAATTTTTGGGTCAGATCCAGAATTCGGCTTTGAACATCCTTTTTGCTGGCCGGTCCTGGCTTGTAATAGTTGTTGATCAGGTTATAATAGCCCTCTTCACCTCCGTAGGCCGTGTTATATCCCCAGTTGTATATCACATTGTTGCGGAAATCGGTTGATTCGGTTTCGGGTTTGCCTGAATAGCGGGAACCACAAAAGCGGGGGTTTCGGCTTGTATGGTCTGAAAAAAGGTTGTGATGAAACGAAGCATTTTGTCCGCCCCAAATGGCGCCATAGCCATGTTCTCCTTTTTGGTGCACCGACTTGAAAAGGCTTTCGCTGAGAATGCACCACTGCATGGTAAAATCAGTATTGTTGTAGAACGACGCCACTTCGTCGGTTGACCAGCTCATGCTGCAGTGGTCAAGAATAATATTTTTGTGCCACATGCCAGTTACGGCATCCTGGGCTTTTTCCATCTTGTCGCCCGGCCTTACGCGGATAAAGCGGATGATGACATTATCGGCATCTACCCTGATTCCGTAGTTCACCAAGCAAATACCTCCGCCCGGCGCAGTTTGCCCGGCAATGGTCAGATCGCCATTCTTGATGTGGATGGGTTTACTCAATTCAATATTTCCAGACACGCGAAACACGATTGTGCGCGGACCTTCTTTTTCGATGGCTTTCCGAAAACTTCCGTTTCCCTTGTCATTCAGATTGTCCACATAATACACCGCGCCTCCGCGTCCTCCGGTGGTAAACTTGCCACCACCTTCAGCACCCGGGAAAGCCGGTGTCTTGGGATGCTCAGAAATCGCGGCTGGGGACGCCAGCCATGCCAGCACGAATATAATCGGTAAATAATGAAAACGTTTCATTGAATTGAATCAAAGGTCTAAAATGAGAAGAACAAATCTGTTCTGACTGTTTTTTCCGAGGACAAAAAGAACCAGAAGTTTTCACACGCAGTGGTGCGAAAACTTCGGTTCAGTATCTAATATACAAGTTCAGTTCCTAATTTCTCCAGCGTGGATCGCCTACGCTAAAGTCAATCAAATCCTGATTGGTCACCGTAAAGTCACCATTCACCGCATCAACAAAACCGGGATTCACGGTCGTGTAGTTGGTCGAAAGGTCAATTTTGGCCCCAGACGCATATCCGTCGGTATAGAAACCTTCGGCATTGAAATAATTATTTCTGGAACATTCCGGCTGGGCCGATCTCGACTGGTTGGTGTAATACCCAACTGTTTCAGCGATGATGGTGTTGGTCACGGTCAAAGTATTGTCGACAAAGCGAACGTACAGCACTCTTCTGGAAGTGTTGTTGGATACCCCATAAAGCGTACAGTGGTCAATCAACACATCGGTAACCATTCCTGGGAAGGCTCCTGAGGTGTCGTCCAGACGTATGAAATCACGTCCCGGAGCAACATTGTTGAACGTACTATTTGTCAGACTCAAACTAGCCACGTATCCTCCCCTGAAATCGATACCATCAGCCCCATCGGTCAGAATGTTGGTCACGACAGAGTTGTCCATTGAAATGGATTCGATGGTGGAGGCAATACTCGATGAGCCGGCAAACAGCGACTTGCTGTAATCGTGAATATTACAGCCGGTAACCGTAAGCGATCCATAGCTTACTCCCGTTGTATTGTACTGGAAAGCATGATCAAGAACAGTTGCTAAGCTGGTTTCCGGATCGGTATAAGAACCTGCCATTTCCAGATCGGCGATTTCCACATTCTGCACACCATCTTCCAAAACAAACTGGATGTGAACAATTGGCTTGTCGTACGGATAAAGTCCCCTGATAGCGATAGACTTGTTCAATGTCAGCGTACCTGTGTGAACCATAAATTCACCCGGGAACAACACCAGCACATCACCTTCGGCGGCTGCGGCAACCATAGCGCTTAAGTCGTCTTCAGGATAAACAGCGGTAGCATCGCCAATATCGACCAGCGTGGTGAAAGTCACCTGACCGCGTTGCTTCGTGCCGCGTACCATCCTAATGGTATATTCTGTTTCACTATTTAACCCTGTGATGGTGGCCTCACCGGCAGCAATTTCGTCAGCGGTAATTACCCTTTCCGTATTACCCGGAAGGATAACAAATTTGTCAGCGGATTCTCCGGCCGGCCAATTGATGGTCACACTGTTGGCCGTGATCTTTTCACCAGCCAATGGCGCAAAAATGTTTTCCGCATCGGTTTTAAACGCGACTTCGGCCCACTTAGAGTCAGCAACGCCGCCATTACTTACTCCCTTCACCCGGGCTGAATACTGTGTTTGACCTTCCAGTACGATGCTGACAGGAACTTCGTCCGGAGCAACTTCAACGGTTCTTACAATAGTGTTGAACAACAAACTGTCCTCACTGATTTCAACAACATAAGAGTCTGCATCGTCCCGAAGGTTCCAGCTAATCTCAGCTGTGGTCATATTTCTGATCCGTGTCGTCAGCTCAAGCGGAGTAAACACCCGTTCGAATTGAATTTCTTCCACAATGGGGTCAATCTTGTCCTCGCATGCTACAAACAGAAGGGAGAACAGCCCCATGATAAATCCTATATTTTTTATTCTATTTTTCATATCTGTCAATTTATTAGTAGCCATAATCGTTTGTCAATTGCCCGTTACTTGCGTCCAGGAATACCTGCCAAATCGGCCAGTACTGGTATTCGTTTGGGTTCCGTGCATAAATTGATTCAATCTTTGTGTCTTCCAGTTCGGCAGGTGCTACCCAGGTTTCGTTAAACTCGTACTCTGCCGATTTGTCTTCATTTTCCCCCCGGTTTAACCCGTAAAATACCAACGATTCACCATCTTCAGCATAACTGTAATAAAGAGTTGTTGGGACATCGGCATAGTCTCCCGTCTGGGCACGCAGATCGTACATTTTGGCTTTTGATTCATCCAATTTGTCTTTCAGTAAATTCCAGCGAATCAAAGCTTCTTTGCGGAGCATTTCACCTGTAAACTCAAATTTGTGCTCTTCAACAATCGCGTCAAACATGGCTTCTTTGGTGGTCAAAGCATTGACATAAGTATCAACCTTAGTGGCCCACTCGCCGGCAGGAAAGGCCCGCTGGCGAATCATTTTCAGATATGGTGCTGCGGCCGTTGGTCCATTCAGCTCGTTGGCTGCTTCGGCTGCCATCAGGATGATTTCAGCATAGCGCATGTACAGTTTATTAACACCATCGTCGTTCGTTGATGTCACATAACGATCCATCCATTCGTAACGATATTTACCAAACTGCCAGGTGTCTAACTCCAAAAGCTGCTGCTGGGCAAATCCATCGGTGTTGGCTGTTCCCCACTCATAAGGCACGCACGTTACATCGCGGCGGGTGTCAGCTAGATCATAGTCGTAAAACAAGTTCGGTACTGGTCCTGCCTGTCCCCCGCGGGCTTGTCCGGTGTGTTGATCAACACTACGGTGGCGGATACCAAAGGTAAACACCACGCGGCCACGTCCGTCGGCAAAGGGAATTTCCCAAAGGGTTTCGCCACCAGCTGCGATAATATCCCGGTTATTCTTTTTAAATACTGTTTCAAACATCGGCTCCAGCCTGGCTGAACCGCTGTTGATCACATCGACACATTCCTGAAGAGCCAGGGCATACATGGCATCAGAGGCCAGATCCGGGTCATTACTTTTACGAATACCATCCGGGCGCTGAGAGAATCCACCGGCAGCCAAAGCAATGCGGGCACGCAAACCTTTTACAAAAGCTTTGTTTACGCGTTCCACCGTACTGGTTGCATTGGTTGTGTTTGGCCAGGGCACCAAGGTAGCGGCCTCTTCCAAATCGACCAGCAACTGTTTGTAAATCGTATCGCGGTCTGATTTAGGCAGGTAAAGTGTCTCTGTTGATATTGGATCGAAACGGGCAACCACATCGCCCCATGCTTTTACCAGGTCGGAATAATAAACCGCCCGCAAAGTCAGGGCTTCCCCCAGCAGATAACCCAGTTCCGTTCCGGGCTCCGGATTTCCATAGGTTCTTAAACCGCGAATACAGATGTTAGCCCGCTCGATGCCTTCGTACATTTTAGCCCAGGCATTGTTGGTACTGTTCATGTTCGAGTTACTTGGTGAAGCGTTGTAGGTTACCAAGTCGGCATTGGCACCCGAGTTCTCTGATGAATTGTACCACTCCGCATCGGTGTTCATTCCATACCAGGGAATGAATCGCCCGCGATAGGAGTTGGTTTCCGCAAAAGAAATCTTAATCCCGTCGACGGCACCTTTTGCCAAATCGGGAGTTGAAAAGATGACCGATTCGTCAAGAGACGATTTGGTGGGTGCATCCAGGTAGTCTTCATTGCATGACACGGTTAGCACCGCAACAAATATTCCGATAATATATGCTATTTTTTTCATATTCAATTCAGTTTAAAAATTAAGGTTTAACCCGAACACAATTTGTCTGCTTCGTGGGTAGGCTGAATAATCAACCCCGGGAGTCAGCGCTGTTCTTCTTCGGGTCGAAACTTCCGGGTCGAAACCAGAATAATTGGTCAGCAAAAATACATTATAGCCTGTGATGTAAAACCGCAGGTTTTGGATGTTCATTTTACTGGTCAGATCCGCTGGCAGGGTATAACCCAAGGTCAGGGTGCTTAAGCGCAGGAATGACCCGTCTTCTACCGCCCAGTCACTAAAAACGTAGCGATCCATGTAAGGAGACCACATGGTGGTGTTGGCATTCATACTGGCCAAAGTCGCCGGATCAGTTACCAACTGCCCGGTTGCCTCATCAATGTTGGTCCAGCGATTGCCTTCAGCCATGATGTCAATCATGTTGCGGTACTGGTAACGTGCCGTTGACGAAGTGTATTCAATTTTATTGGCATTGTAAATATCATTACCATAACTCCAGTTAAAAACCGCTGACATGTCGAATCCATAAAGGCGTCCGTTGAGTGTGAAACCACCAGTATGCAGCGGGTTGGCATCACCAATGATAGTGCGATCGTCAATGGTCACCATATTGTCATCGCCTTCAATATTTTTCAATTTCATCATACCCGGAGCCGGGGTTCCAACAATGTTGTTTACGTTGGCCACACCATCCTTCAAAATCCAGGTTTCACTGGTTTCATCATACCCTTCAAAGTCCGAAACTTCATAGCGTCCGTCAGACAAATAGCCATACATTTCGCCGACAGAACCTCCTTCGGCAATCCAGAAGTCGTCGCCAATTTCAGTTGATGCCCAGGTTGTTGTCTCGCCAAAGTCCTCCATGATTCCCAGCGACTTGATTTCATTTTTATTGAAACCGATGTTGAAGTTGAAGCTTAATCCATAGTCTTTTTTATCGAGGATAATGTAGTTTAATGAAAGTTCCACCCCTTTGTTTTCGGTTTCACCCATATTACGGAATTGGGTATCGTAACCAGTTCCTGCTACCGGAAATTCGATCAACAGATCTTTGGTATTGTTTAAGTAGGCTTCAAAGTTACCACTCAGGCGGCTGTTGAACAGGGCAAAGTCGAGACCGACGTTACGGGTATAAGTTGTTTCCCACTTCAAATCGGGGTTAGCCATGGTTTTCGACGCAGCCCAATAACTTTCGAATCCATTCATCCAGGAACTGTTTCTCGATTCAAACGATTGTGTCATTTGACCGGAAGGAATGTTGTTGTTACCTGCGGTACCGTAGCTAACACGCAGTTTCAGGTCGTCGAGCCAACCGGAAGTTGTTTCCATAAAGTCTTCCGAAGAGACACGCCAGGCGACAGCGGCTGATGGGAAATACCCCCAGCGGTTACCGTCCGAAAACTTGCTCGAACCGTCGGCACGGAACGTTGCCGAAACCAGGTACTTACTTTTGTAATCGTAGCTTGCACGGGCAAAACCAGAAAGCAGCTTGTCGTCCGGGCTGTAGTTGTTATCTGTTGATTGGGGCGTTCCCTGGGTTGTCAATTTCAGCGCCTGTTCAAAGGTGAACAAAGTTGGGAAACCATGAACCACCGAAGTTAGTTCGTTGGTTTTGGTTTCGATTAACTCCTGACCAGCCAAAAGACTCAGACTGTGGTCTTCAGGCAACAGATGGCTAAAGTCATAAGTCAGGGTATTGGTATTGCGAAAACGCTCCTGCTTGCGGTCGCGCAGAATTACAGCTGGCATTCCTTGATTTTCAGCAGTCGGCGTGTTGGATACATAATAAGTTGTCAACCCGTAGAAGCGATTGTCGTTGTAATTGTAGTTGTCCAACCCCACTTCTGATTTGAATGTCAGATTATCAATGACATCCCAGGAAAAGCTGGCGGCCATGTTATAGTTTTTACGGAACTGCTCGCGATCATTGTCGGCAGCAGCAATCAGTGGATTCACCAGATAACTGGCAATTGATTCGTCCGTTTCGCCCGTTGTCAAGCCTCCCAATGGGATTGGTGAGTAGGTTACACTGTGCTTCAGGCGAGAGTCGGCCGAAGAAACCTCATTTTGCTCGTTGGCCCCACCGCCTGTCACCTTGGTGTCTGAATAACGGAACGAATAAGCCAACTCAATTTTATCGTTCGGATTATGATTCATCTTCAACGAAAGGTTGTTCCGCTTAAAATCCGATCCTACCATAATCGCTTTCTCATCAATACTGGCGTAGTTGAAAGAGTATGTCATTTTATCGCTTCCGCCACGAACGCTCAAGTCATGGTTAAATACTTCTCCGGTGCGCCCGTATACTTGTTCCTGCCAGTTGTTTCCAACTTTACCGGCATACATGTCCTTGTCTTGCCAGGCACCGTAATAGCGCTCATACGATTGTAACTCATCAATTCCATTGTCCAAAACGGCATATTCATACTGCCAGTTCACATAGTCTTCCACATCTAAAACATCCAGTTTGTTGGCAATCCGTTTAAAACCGTAATAGGCGTTGTATCCAACAGTCACCTTACCTGCTTGTCCGCTTTTTGTGGTTACAATGATAACCCCGTTGGCTCCTCGTGAACCATAAATAGCTGTTGATGAAGCATCTTTCAATACGTCAATCGACTGAATGTCGGAAGGCGCAATATCGGAAATGCTATTCACCGGGAAACCGTCAACAATAAATAAAGGTGAATTGTCCTGCGTAATAGAACCTCCACCACGCACCCGAATTCGCATTTCAGCATCGGGAGAACCTTCAGTAGATAACACCTGAACACCAGCCAATTTACCGGTGATGGCTTCTGCTGCACTCGCAACGGGAATGGCCTGCAGGTCGTCTCCTGAAACCGAAGCAACCGATCCGGTAATGTCGCGTTTCTTGATGGTTCCATACCCAATTGCCACTACCTCATCCAGTTCGCGGGTATCTGTTTGTAACGACACATTTAGGTTTGTCCTTCCATTGACGGCAATTTCCTGGGTAGCATAGCCAATGAATGAAAACTGCAAAACACCATCGGATGGAACAGTGAGTTGATACTCACCATCAAAATTGGTAATGGTACCGTTGGTCGTTCCCTTGACCACCACATTGGCACCGGGTATTGGCTCACTTGTACTGGCATCGATCACAGTTCCTTTAACCGTAACTTCCTGGGCAAAAACCCCACTTGTTACCATTAAAACGAGACCCAACACAAGCACTCCTACGCGTGAAATTTTCATACGTAGACTTTTTTGTTTTTCTTTTTTAAAGTCTGTCATACTTTTAAGATTAGGTTTGATTTATTTATTCATTTCAAGACTGGCCAAAATAAAAGGACCAACTCCTTTGGGATCGTTGTCTCTTACGGGTTCACTGATGTAATACTCATAAGATCCGTCGCGATAAGGATCACCGCCCAAACCGGCGACCGAACACACATCCGTCAGGCTGATGGTGCCGTTTTCATTTTCTTTGATGAAGTTTTTCAACATGCCTTCGTAGGCTTTTTCCGCTACTGGACGATATTGCTGATCAATGTAGTTTAGACGAGTGGCTTTCAACAACGTATAGGTAAACATACTTGAAACCGACGACTCCAGGTAATTCCCTTCGCGGTCGCCCTGATCGAGCACTTGGTACCACAGTCCGGTCTCTTCATCCTGAAACTTCTTGATACCGGCTGCCACATCGTTCAAAATCGCTATCAGCTCTTGCCGGCCCGGATGGTCTTCAGGAATAAAGTCCAATGCATCAACCAAGGCCATGGCATACCAGCCCATAGCTCGGCCCCAAAAGTGCGGCGATTGACCGGTTTCCGGGTCTGACCATCGCTGTTCGCGGCTTTCGTCCCAGGCATGGTAATTTAAACCTGTCACCGAGTCGTAGGTGTGTTGATGAACCGTGACAAATTGGTTGACCACATCATCAAAAGCTTCGGGTTCGTCAAATGTTTTTCCAAACTCGGCATAAAACGGAGCCCCCATGTAAAGGCCATCAAGCCACATTTGATGTGGGTATCTCTGCTTATGCCAAAAGCCCCCTTCCGAAGTCCGGGGATGGTCTCTCAACTGGTCGCGCAATTGAAAAATAGCCTTTTTGTAGCGCTCGTCACCGGTCTCTTCATACAGATCGAACAGAAATTTTCCCGAGTTAATATTGTCGATATTAAAATCACTTCGCTTGTACTGCGTCAGTTCGCCGTCTTCATTAATAAACTGATCAGCATACCCTTTGGCGTACTCGAAATACTTTTCGTCTCCCGAAACCTCATAGAGTTCAATCATTGCGGAAGAAACCAAACCGGGCGTATAACTCCATTTACCATCCGGGTTAAAGTCAACTGTTGAAGCCTTTGGAAAATGAACCATTTCAGAGTCTGCCATACGTTTGGCCATAGCGAGTCCTGTTACTTCTTCCACCGATTCATCGTTCTTTTGGGAAGATGTACATTGGCTGAAAGCAAACCCAATCAGCACAAAAAACAAGTAAAATTTTTTTAGTTTCAATAAGTTCATAGCATTCATAGCACTTTTTATAAATTAGAAGGCACCAACTTGTTTCAATCAAATCATACAAAAATGATATTGACAAGAATGGTCAATGCGACAACTAATCCAATCACAACCAAGGCTATGATCCAGGAAAGTCTTTTCAAATTTTTACGCATTTTATCCATAAGTTAATGCCCGTAGTTTTACGGATACTAAAATAGGTTGAAAGGACCAGGCAGGTCTGGTAATTATTCCCAAAGAGCATTGAACTGCTTCCCATTAGCGGGTGATATTTCCCAAAGAAGGGGGTCATTTTTCCCAAGAGAAGTAACAAACGGGCATTACAGTCTAGCCAAGACCCTAACATACTGGATGTTAATCTGAAGAGGTTCGAAACTATTGGAAAGCCTGATTGGTCTGGGCGTAAACGAGGTACTGGAAGCAGCCAACTGAAGACGCCTAATCACGAAACCACGCATCAATTCATCAAAAGCAGCCACCCATATTGAATTTCAAACGTGCTTTCGAAATCTCGCCGTGACATGAGCCATACGACTTCAGCCGCCCGAGTTCTGCCTGCGAGTGAAAACATGACATTAGCGAACCACGCTTGCCGTCATTCGGCTTGCCCTTGGCCTGTACTTAATAATGTAGCTTTGAGACTCAGGCATTCTACGCTTTGAAGGTTCTGGTTTTACTGTTCAGGTAAAGAAAACTGTAACCTGTCACTCCTGAGATTAAGGAACCTACCAAAATTCCAACCTTTGCTGAATCACCAAAAGCGGGATCGGTAAACGCGAGGTTCGAAATAAAAATTGACATGGTAAAGCCAACACCGGCAAGGAGGGCCACACCAACGATATTCCGGTAATTAACGCCTTCGGGAAAATCGACCAGCTTCAGTTTCTTACCCAGTATGGCAAATAAGCTAACTCCGACTCCCTTACCAACAAACAAACCAATAACGATGTGCAGTATTAAACTGGTATCAAGCTGCACGTCGGTGCTAATCGTGATTCCGGCATTTGCCAGTGCAAAGACAGGAATCACTAAATAAGCAACCCAGTTGTGCAGCCGATGCTCGAGGTGCTGCAAAGGCGACTGCACACGCTCAGTCCAATCCTCCAGATCATCGAGGTGCTCAATCTGTTTGTGCGACAAAATTGGGACAGTCTTCGTCTTGGATAGTTTCAGCCCCTCAAGAATACCGCTGATGTTTTTTGTATAATCTTTTACATCAACCCGCTGGCTGATTGGGATGGTGAACGCCATCAACACACCTGCGATAGTTGGATGAATTCCCGACTTCAGGAACAATACCCACACCACAACGCCAACGATAAAGAAGATGTATTTGGAATAAAGTTTCAGGTACGACATTAGAAACAGCAAGGTGAGCAGTCCAAGCGCGTACAAAAGCAGTGACCAGTATATTCCGGAGCTATAGAAAACAGCAATGGCAATCACTGCTCCCAGGTCATCGATAATGGCAAAAGCGGTCAGGAATACTTTCAGGGCTATTGGAACGCGTTTGCCCAAAACATTCAGAATCGCAAGCGAAAAGGCAATGTCGGTGGCCATGGGAATCCCCCATCCCTGCGCTGTTTCAGGGTTGGTGTTTAGAAACAGGAAAAGCGCCACCGGCACAATCATACCACCCAGTGCTCCAAAAAACGGAAAAGCAGCTTTTTTTACACTGTTCAGCTCACCAATCAGCAATTCTCGCTTAATTTCCAATCCGATCAGGAAAAAGAATATGGCCATTAAACCATCATTTACCCACAAAATCAGCGGTTTGCTCAAGGTAAATCCTTCGGAGGTAAATCCAAGCTTGTATTCCCACAAAGACTGATACAGCTGAGCAAAAGGAGAGTTGGCCCAAACCAGTGCCAGAATGGTCGCAAACAGTAGCAGGATTCCACTAAAACTCTCAATCTTAACAAACTTCTGAAATGGTGTGATAATCTTCTGAATCATGGGGGAATAGATTAAGCGAAGAGCCAACTGAATCCGAGCAAAAAAATTTGCAAAGAGATCAATGACCTACGCGTTTACAATGATGAACTCACTTTTAAATATCAAACAATTCGAGAAAAAGTTCACTCCCCGATGGCGAAATAACAAACTGCTAACAAATTTACAAATGGATAATTGGTCATTGGTGCTATTGGTCAACGGTCAATAGTTATTAGTCATTGGAGGTCATTTGCATTGAAACGATCAATGACAAAAAATGACCACCAAGACCATAAATCACTTACGCTGAACTGATTCAACCAGACTAAATCTGCGAATAATCCAGGGGCACCAAAAACACTTTATTCACCACTGTAGCGGTGTGAGCGTATTCGGGTTTCACTTTCATCGTATCCCATTCCGGGCTGCTGACGAATTTTTTCCAGTTGGTGGCGCGCTCTTCCATGTCCTTAAACCAAAGCAAGTAAACCAAGGCTGGCATCTGGGGTCCGGCCAGAATCTCGCCAAAAAATGCGGCATGCAAGCCCACTTTATCAAACAGCGCCAACTCCTCGTTGTTAAACATTTTTATTTTGCGCTGATTGGCCTCCTCGTTGTTGCTTTCGTAGGTGCGCAGCTCAAACAGGCCACGGCTTTTGTCGGGCTGGCGCAATTGCGGAATGGCATCAAAAGCTTCAAGCAAGTAAGTTTCAAAACGGGTGTAAGTGCCATTGGCAGCGGTGTCCTCAAAATACTTTTTGGATCGCTTCAAAAATGTTTCATTCGTCCAAAGCGCTTTTTTTACCCGATGATAGTCAGCCATCGACCTGTAAACCAACAGATAGTATACAGTGGGCGGATCGGTTTGACCATATTCGCCAAAAGCCCCGACTTTTACCCCCTGTTCGTTCATCGCCGGAATCAGCGCGTCGCGGTAAAAACTATCGACTTTACTTTTATGGCCGCCATTTTTGAAATGGTAAACACGCCATTCGTAAATTTCCTTTTCTGAATCTGGTGGAGTGACCTGGGCTGTAGCTTGTCCGGCAACCGCAGCACCAGCGATCAGCGCCGAACCTTTCAGGAAGTTTCTTCTTTTCATTTTTTTGGTTTAGTGATTAACGATTTGAAGATACAAATTCAGAATGAAACCATCGACAGCAAAACCATAGCTTTGTCGCTTTATTCGAAAGCCCCCATCCCAAACAGCGCAAAATCATACTTGACCGGGTCAAGCGGGTCGAACTGCCGCAAATTCTCAGTCAGTTCAAGTACAGCACTCCAGTCGTCCTGTTTCCGGCTGAGCAAACCCAGTTGCCGCGCCTGACGGCCCGTATGAATATCGAGCGGCAACAGCAAAGCCGACATCGGGATGTGGTTCCACAAGCCAAAGTCCACGCCACAATCGTCATTCCGGACCATCCATCTCAGATACATATTTAAACGTTTGGCCGAAGCACCTTTGTCGATATTTGAAACGTGCTTTTGCGAGCGAGTTTCGTGCGCCACTTCAAAAAACACCTGCCGAAAGTAACGCAAGGCCGATTCCATACGCTGTTCTTTGCGGTAACCAACTGTAAAAACGGCTTCCAGCCCGCCATGCCTTTGGTAGATATTTTTTAGCGACCGAAGAAAAAACAAGCAATCGGTCCCGTTAAACGTCCGGTGCTTAAACTCGAGAAAGTCGCCCCAATCGTCTTCGCTGGTGTTCATTAAAAACTCATGTGGATTGTTGTCCATCATCCTCATCAGGTGAAATGCGTTCCTGATGATTGTCGGCCGCTGCCCCCAGGCGATGGTGGCCGCCAAAAAACCGCCAATTTCAATATTTTCTTTTCCTGAAAACTGCTTGGGCACCTGAATCGGGTCGGTTTCGATGAATGAAGGCTGGTTGTACTGCCGAGCCTTTTCTTCCAACAGCTCGTATAGTTCGGTGTCGTAGTTCATGGGGATCGTTTCTTATTCGGTTGAGTGTTTTCAGTTGTCGGTCTGGTTTCAAAATCTATCAGTATGCTGGCTGAAAAATTCCAAATTCCACGTTCCAAATTCCATTCGTCAGCTGAATTACAAACCACTGGAAATCAATGACCATCAAATGATAACTGAATGACCAATTATCCAATGATTGATTATTCTTCAATCCAGCCGTCGCGCATACGAATGATTTTATCCGATTGACGGGCAAAATTCTCGTCATGGGTCACAATCACCAACGTTTGATTAAACTGGTCGCGTAGCTTAAAAAACAAGTCGTGCAGGTCCTCGCGGTTTTTGGTATCGAGATTTCCCGAAGGCTCATCTGCCAAAATCACCGCCGGGTCGTTAATCAAGGCCCGAGCCACGGCCACCCGCTGACGTTCACCGCCAGACAGTTCGGCCGGCTTGTGCGTCATCCGGTGCTCCAATCCCAAAAAATGAAGCAATTCCTTTGCCTTCCCGTCCGCTTCTCTTTTTGATTTTTTGGCAATAAAAGCTGGGATGCAAACATTTTCAAGTGCGGTAAATTCGGGGAGCAAATAATGAAACTGAAAAACAAAGCCAATTTCACGGTTACGAAAAGCCGCCAATTTTTTCTCGCCCAAAGAAAAAACCGCCTGCTTACGAATTTCCAGATGGCCCGAATCCGGTTTACTTAAGGTTCCCATAATTTGCAGCAAGGTGGTTTTTCCGGCACCACTGGGCCCAACAATACTGAAAAGCTTTCCTTGTGGAATTTCAAGGTCGATTCCCTTCAACACCTGAAGTTTGCCAAACGATTTTGTTATGTTTTGAACCTGAATCAAGCCGATTTGAATTTTAATGATCGCTAAAGATAGTTAAAGTAGAACAATTTCGCGCGCCAGGTAAAACAGGTATAAGCCAAGCAGTACCACACCGGTCACCCAGTTGATTTTCCATCGTTTAATAAGCAGTAAGATCGCAAATATCATTACGGAGGCAAATAGAATCATGGACGACTCGAACAGGTTTTGTCCACTGGCTGCGATTTCGCCACCGTAAATCAGCATGGCAATCATAAACGGAAAGCCCAGGCCGACCAGTATGTCAAAAATATTGGAGCCAATGGCATTGCTAATTGCCATGTCTCCCCGCCCCTGCCTGGCCACAATCAGTGATGAGATCAGGTCGGGAACCGAGGTTCCAATGGCTAAAACGGTCAAGCCAATAATGGCTTCAGGAATATTCAGTACATGCGAAAATACGATGGCTGCTTCGACCAAAACCCAACTAAACGCCGCGATGAGTATAATCGAAATAATAAAAACCAGGTAGTATCTTTCGGTTGCGGGGAAAACAAAACAGAGACTTTTATCCAGCCAATTGGCTTTTCCATTTTCAGTACAATCGTCACTTGGTACTTCCGGTATATACTCCATGTCCTTGTAAGGAAAAACCTTTCGCCATTTAACCACGGCAACCACATAAATCACATAAATGCCTAAAAATGCAATGGCATTCCACAAGCTGAAACTGCCATCGAAAATACCCCAGAGCAATAAGCCTACAGCAATAAAATAAAACAGAATATCGCGAACAACAGGCTGCCAGGTAAGCAATGATTTTTTCAACAAAGCCACCATACCCACAATACCCAGGAGGTTAAAAAGCGCACTACCAACGATGCTGCCAATACCGATTGCTTCGTGATTTCCCGGTTTCAGAACTGAAAAAAGGGCTACAAAAAGTTCGGGAGCACTGGATCCGACAGCCATCAGGGTGGCTCCGGCAGCATCCGAAGACAATTTCAAATCGTGTGAAATACGATCAAGCGAAACAACAAAGAACTTGTCAACAATGCGTGCCAGCAAAATAAAACTAAGCAACATTGCCAAAGCTGAAAGTACTAATGACATATTTTCAAATTAAGTATCGTAAGATCTTACGATCGTTTTTGAATCTACAATCCCAAGGATTGAAGCGCTAAAACAGCAAACGAAATTACAATCTTAAAGACTGCGCTTTTTCTATTTTTTCTCCGTATCCTTCGAAACGCTGGTTGTTTCCTGCGATGCTGCTGAGCTCGCTTCATCTATCTCTTTCTCGACCTTTGTGGTTTTCTCGTCAACCTTGACAGAAGCCTCGTCCACTTCCTTCTCGAGTTTCCGGGTTGATCGTTCCGCTTCAGAGGAAATATGCTCGACCTCCTTGGTTAGTTTGTTGGTTTCATCTTTCATTTTAGACGAAACCTGATCAATGTCCTGGCTGATTTTCTTGGTCTCAGATTTCACAGTTGAGCGAATGTCGTTGATTTCGCGCTTAAAATCGCCGGTATTGTCTTCAAACTCTCGTTTAATTTCATTCGTCGCCTTTTTAAACTCACGCATTCCCTTACCCAAGGTCCTGGCGATATCCGGAATGGCTTTCGATCCGAAAAACAAAAGAGCCAACATCATCACCAGCACAATTTCACCACCACTAATAAAAAGCATATGAAGGGTCATTTTTTCAAAATTTTCAACAAATATACAAACAAGTTCAGTACATCGGTAACCGAAGTCCCTTTTCGGTTTAAAAAAAAGCCCCGGCTCAAATGGCCGGGGCTTCTGATAAATTGCTATCAGATTATTTTCTTTTTGCAGCCACTTTCAATGCACTTCTTTGCGTGTCATACGAAATTGGTGTCGCAATAAACAAGGAAGAATAGGTACCTACAACAATTCCTACCAGCAAGGCAAAAGTAAAACCTTGAATAGATGTTCCGCCAAACAGGAAGATGGCCAGAAGAACCACAAAGGTACTTAATGAAGTACTGAAAGTACGACGCAAGGTTGAGTTCATGGCATCATCCACATTCTCCTCGCGATTACGTTTGGGGTGCAGTCCGATATATTCGCGAATCCGGTCAAACACAACTACCGTGTCGTTGATCGAATATCCCAGCACGGTCAAAATCGCTGCGATAAAGGCCTGATCAATTTCCAGGGAGAAAGGCAACAGTCCATAGAACAAAGAGAAGATACCCAACACAATAATTGAATCATGAGCCAGGGCCGCAATTGCGCCTAATCCATACTGCCAGTTTCGGAACCGGATGAGAATATACAGGAAGATGATTACCAAAGCGAAGGAAATCGCGATTAAAGCATCCTTCTTAATATCATCAGAAATGGTTGGTCCAACTTTTGCCGAACTCATGCGGTGTTCGCTGATGAAGCTATCCATATCCATTTCATCAATAAAACCACCTTGCTGCAAGCCTTGCAGCATCAGTTGTTCCACTTCATTGTCAACATCGTCGGTCAGTTCATCAATTTTGTATTCGGTGGTAATTTTCACCTGGTTGCCGCCACCGAATGTTTTCACCTCGGGTGTTTCTCCATAAACAGCCGTCAGGGCCTTGCCTACATCAGCCACTTTCACTTCTTCGTCGAAACGAACCACGTAGGTACGTCCCCCTTTGAAGTCAATCCCGTAGTTGAATCCGCGGGTTACGAATGAAAGCACTGAAATCACGATCAACGCGCCGGAAATGATGTAAGCCACTTTCCGTTTTTCAAGAAACTTGATATTGCTATGACGCAGCCAGTTATCGGTCATTTTCGATGCAAAAGTAATTTTTGCGTCTTTGCCCAGCTGACGTTCAAAAATCAAACGGGTCAAGAAAATAGCCGAAAACAGCGAGGTGAAAATACCAATGATCAAGGTTGTCGCAAAACCTTTGATTGGACCTGATCCAAACATATAAAGCACGATACCGGTCAGCAAGGTTGTTACCTGTCCATCGATAATGGCAGAATAAGCATTTTTATAACCATCGGAAATGGCCAGTTTCAGTCCTTTTCCGGCTTTCCGCTCTTCCTGCACCCGCTCATAAATCAGCACGTTGGCATCAACCGACATACCGATTGTCAAAACAATACCGGCAATACCGGGCAGGGTCAATACGGCACCAATTGAAGCCAGTACTCCAATTACAAAGAACAAGTTAGCCAACAAGGCCAAGTTGGCTGTTAAACCGGCTTGTTTGCTGTAGAAAAACAACATGTAGCCCAATACCAGCACAAAAGCGATGAAGAATGACCACATTCCGCTGTTGATCGCTTCCTGCCCGAGCGAAGGCCCAACAATTTCTTCCTGAAGGATACGTGCTGGAGCCGGCATTTTACCCGATTTCAGAATGTTAGCCAAGTCTTTCGCTTCTTCAACGGTTTCCAATCCGGTAATGCTCGAGCGTCCACCAGTAATTTCGCCGTTTACATTGGGGAAAGAACGCACGTAATCATCCAAAACAATGGCGATTGATTTGCCAATATTTTCCTTGGTCAGACGAGCCCATGTCTTGGCACCTTCCGAGTTCATGGTCATACTGACTTCCGGTCGACTACCGAACTGTTCGTAGTCCTGACGGGCATCAACAATTACATCTCCATCAAGCGGGGCTTTTCGGTCGCGGGTAGTTACTTTCAATGCAATCAATTGATAAAACATTCCGTTCTCATCAATAGGATTGGCGGTCCATCTAAAAATCATATCCCTCGGGAATAAATTTCTTACCAACGGATTATTCAAATAAGCATTAACTTTTGAAGTATCTTTCCCGTTTGCAATTCCGATTGCAGCTCCTGACGCCAAAGATCCGTCTTTATATGTACTCGGATTCATCAGGGCAAACAAGGGATATTGTTCTTTAAAATTGGCCAGGTTATCGGCATTTGCAGCACTCGTATCTTTTTCGGCCTCGGCTTCCATTTCAGCCAACAGGGCATTCTCTTTTTTATCGCTATCTTTTTTTGCAGCAACGGGTTGTGCTTCGGCCTCTGTTTCTTTACCCTGTTTTTCTTTTTCTAAAACATTTAGCTCTCTTATTTTCTCGTTTGCCTGCAACAAGTACTGGTACACCTCCTGGTTATCGTAGGTTTCCCAAAATTCGAGATTAGCCGTACCCTGCAAGAGCGAGCGCACCCTGTTCTGGTCTTTAACGCCAGGAAGTTCAACCAGAATACGGCCACGTGTTTGCAACTGTTGGATGTTAGGTTGTGCCACACCAAAGCGGTCGATACGTGTACGGATAATGTTAAATGCATTATCAATAGCTGCATCGGTTTCCTGACGGATGATCTGAAGCACTTCAGCATTGGTTGAGTTAAACGTTACACGATCGCGCAGTTCAAGTGTATTGAAGATTGAAGCCAGTTTAGCATTCGGATCAATCTCCTCGAAG